>Ga0209417_1007416_pt1 | contig 10582 bp, 15 predicted proteins | sample RifGroF2_FD_184002 | JGI IMG/M metagenome (GOLD analysis project Ga0209417, IMG submission 184002) | Groundwater microbial communities from Rifle, Colorado, USA - Groundwater F2 (SPAdes) (version 2) | ecosystem: Environmental > Aquatic > Deep subsurface > Groundwater | place: Rifle, Colorado... | reverse complement strand
GATGATCCCGTTTCGCAGAATCTGGAAGCCAATCTCTGTAAGCCTTATAATTGTCGATTCAATTCCAACGGTTGTTTTTCCACCGTCAAGGATATAATCTACATTGGGAAGCTGCTTCTGAACGTGGGCTGCAGTTGTTGGGCTGATCCGGCCGAATTTGTTTGCGCTGGGGGCCGCTATGGGGCAGTTTGAGCGGGTTATCAGCTCCAGGGCAATGCCGTTTTTTGGCATTCTCACTCCTACTGAGGGCAGGCCGGAGGTCACAAGATCGGGAACTATGCTGCTTTTTGGAAGAACCATGGTAAGCGGCCCCGGCCAGAATTTTTCTGCCAGTTTGTAAACCCTCTCGTCAATATTGTCTGCAACTGTTTCCAGCTGGGCCATGGTAGAAATATGCACAATGAGCGGGTCAAAAGAGGGGCGCTCCTTGAGTTCAAATATCTTTGCCACTGCCAGCGGGTTTAATGCGTTTGCGCCAAGCCCGTAAACAGTTTCAGTTGGAAAGGCAACAAGCTTCCCCTCCTGAATACATTTTGCAGCAAATTCTATGTTATTTGTATTTTTCATCTTTCCTGTGTCTGATAAAATTGTTTAAAAATAGTAAACTCCCCAGAAGGCTCATAAAACTTGCCAGAATTATTGCATAAAAAAAGGAGCCCGAATAGTCGTATAACAAGCCTCCGCTTAACGGTCCGGCGATTCCCGCAACAGCATATCCAATAAATACATATGGATATACAGTGCCGAGCTTCCTTACCCCAAATACCTGGGAGGTCTCTTTTGCAAATAGAACAAAGTTTCCGCCAAATCCAAAACCAATAAGAGATGAAATAGTTAAATATGAGAGCTCAGTAAGGGTAATAATGTCAAGTAAATAGACAGATACTGCCTGGAAAAGGAGAGCCAGAAATATGCTCAGGCTGGCTCCGGTGTAATCGCTTAAAAAGCCCCAGACAAGTCTGCCCGAAAAGTTAGCAATTGCAAACAGGGCTACCCCAAGAATTATGTAATGGTTTGGAATTTGGTACTCTGCACCAATAATTCCCAGACTTCCAATTATGAGTAAGCCGGCAAAGGTGCCAAGGAATATACCGGCAAAGAGTTTTTTAAATATCGGGGTGGCGGTAAAATTCAAAGATTCTGCTCCCGGCTCGCTCTCCTCTTCTTTATCAGGAATTTGATAGATAATGTTTGAAAAGATAATTATGGTGAGGGCATAAACAGAACCGGTAATTTTAAGCAGATCATAAACATCGTAGCCACGACTAAGTATTATTTCAGAGATCTCAGACATAAATACTGCTCCCAGGCCAAATCCTGCAGATGCTATTCCGGTGATTAATCCTCGTTTTTCAGGAAACCAGAGAACGGGTGAGGTGAGAGCTACCCAGTAGCCGAATCCGGTCGCTATTCCGCCTAAAAGCCCTATTCCCGCCAGCATTACAACGAAGCTACCCTGACAGCACCCTGCAAGCAAATAACCGGCAAAGAAAAAGAGTCCGGAGAGGTAGCCGAAGTAGCGGGGCTTAACTCTTCGTGCCAGTTTTCCGGTAACAATCATAGTTAACGGAAATACTGCAATGAGCGTTCCAAATATTACCTGCGTCTGATAGGCTGCGAGCCCGTGTTTCTCAATAAGTTCAGAGGCGATAATACTCCATGCATAAACGCTCCCGATACAGGTCATTATTACAAATGATGCAAGTACAGTTAAGTATTTTCTCACTGAGTTTATGGTGGATTCTTAATTTATTCGGAACAAAAATATCGCCACAAAGATAGTGAGATAATTTTAATGGGTTTTCAGCTCATAATTTGTGCTGCGACCGCCCTGCTGACTTTTTATCAGTATCCCTTTTTCCATCAGGTCCTGAATGTCACGCAATGCTGTGTCCTGGGAGCATTTCCCAATCTTTGCCCACTTGGTTGTGCTCAGCGTTCCATCAAAGTCATCCATTAACATATTCAGGATTTTTCGCTGCCTGTCGTTTATTTTTAGTCCTGTTTGTTTTATCCAGAATGAGTGCTTGAAAATGATTTTTTCAAGCAGCTTTTCTGAGTTTTCAATTGAATGGAGAAGGCAATTCAGGAACCACTCCAGCCAGTTTGTGATATCCAGTGCGCCTTTCTGTGTTTTTTCAAGTATTTCATAATACGAGTTACGCTCTTTCCGGATTTGCGTGGACATACTGTAAAACCTGTTTGTCTGTTCATCTGAACGGGTAAGCAGCATGTCGCTAAGTGCTCTGGAAATACGGCCATTACCATCTTCAAACGGGTGAACTGTAACAAACCATAAATGTGCAATGGCCGCTTTAAGAACGAAGTCTTCTATTTGATCTGTATTAAACCAGCGGATAAATTGCTGCATCTCCTTTTCAAGGGTCTCTGCTGGCGGAGCCTGATAGTGTACTTTTTCCTTGCCCAATGCTCCTGAAACAACCTGCATGGGACCTGTAGAGTCATCTCTCCAGTTGCCGGCTTTAATTTTATACATTCCGCTCCGGCCTTCAGGGAAGAGTGATGCATGCCAGCTAAAGAGGCGTTCTTTGCTCAGCTCTTTATCATAATTTGTAATGGCGTCCATCATTAAATCTACAATTCCGTCTACATTGCGCTCTGAATATACCAGCCCGGAGATCTCCAATCCTAATCTTCGTGCAACCGATGATCTGACCTGCTCTTTGTCCAGGATCTCTCCCTCAATTTCTGTAGATTTTAAAATTTCCTGTGTCAGGATTTCCAGATTTGCTTCATTCCGGAGTTCGAATCCCAGCACACTCATTTTACCAATAAGAAGACCCTGCCTGTTTCTTACAAGGGAGAGCAATGGCAATAGTCTCTCGCTATTCCACTCAAAATTGGGCCAGTTTTGGTTGTTGTAAATGTACATTACTCTCTATTCTCCGCAAATTATGCGGTGAATATAGAGGTTATTCTCCGCATTTCAAAATAATCTCCGCAAAAAACGCGGAGAATAGTGGATTTATTCTCCGCATTTAAGGTTTCCTGTAAAAGTCGTTCAGTGAGTTTGTGTAGTAGCTGTAGTTGATTTTGTTGCTGCGCTGGAAGATGCGTGGCTCTTTGTGACCTGCCGGAACAAGGGTAAGTTTGCTCATTCCGTTCTGGTCAAAGAGGATGTCGAAGTAGAAGAGGTACTTTCCAATCCATTTGATGTAGCTGTCTGAATCCTCTTTGCTGAGCGGACCCTGTTTGTTCACAAGCTTTAGGCCTGCATCTTTTGTGTAGATGGCTTTCCGGAACTCTACTCCTGTTATTGGGGTTCCGTTAAGGGTGGGCATGATATTGAACTGCGGGTCTATATAAATCCATTTTCCAAGCTCTTTTGAGTAGATCTCTGATACGACGTGTCCGGCTCCGTGCCTTACTTTCTCGACATCTCTGGTTTTAAGGCCCAGTGTTCTTGCTGGTATTCCAATACAGTTGTGGGCGGCGGTTGCAACAATCCCGTACTCTACACAGCGGAACTGCTTGCCCTGTCTGGCTTCCGCAAGGATTGTGAGGGCATCGGACTTGGTTGGTGTGTTGCTGCCGTTGTGTGCCCACTGTTTGCTGGTCCAGTCAAGAATTGTCTTGATTTTTTCCAGTTCGCTCTGGCCTGCTGTAAGCTGCTCCAGGTTGTTGGCGGTTCTGAGCTCTTTCAGGAAGGCGTTGTTAAGGGTGTCGGCATAGTGGAACTGGTAGAGAGGGTTGGGGGCGTCGGTTGTGTAGGAGATATCCGTCAGCTTTGCTGAGGGGCTGATTTTTACAAGCTGATAGAATGAGGTGCAACCGGATAAAAGGATGGCTGCGAGGATGAGGGGGAGGTAGTTTTTGGTCATGGGGGTGGGGGGTGTTAACGCATTAAAAAAATTGAGTTTAGTTATGAAAACAATATTACTATATTTTTATTAAAAAATATAATTATCAAAACTTTAACTATAGTATTTTGTGCAATAAAAAAGCAGGAATTTGATATTCCTGCTTTATATAAATTCGACTTTTTCCAGTTAATTATTCGGTTATCTTGTTTTCAGACAAACCCTCAAAAATTAGATCTTCTTTTATGGCATCTACTAAATTTATTGGGGGTAATACTATGGTATTAAGGACGGTAGTATCTGTTTTTGCGTGAATAATCCCTCGTGCAGTGCCTACAACAATAGTAGCCATATAACGTAAAAAGTCAACAGGAACTTTATTCTGATTTTTAATATAGTCGATGCCATCTTGTGCAATGTCGAAATGGCAAGCCACTTCGAGTATAAGAATTAAATTTTCCTGTTGTGTAAATTTAATATTCGAAGTACACCTTATTTGCGAAAAATCAGACTTTAAGTCAAAATTATAATTTGTATCAATATTAACATTTTCCCCATTGATAAACTTATCGGGAAAAATTGCAAATTGTTTTGTCTCAATTAGACTTATTCTATATGGAATCATTACGCAGCTAAACTATAATTATTATCTTTTTCATAAGTAGAACCAGCACCCGAATCGGAGCTTGCTCCATACGAACAATCTTCCGAAATGTAACTATTAAGATCTTGGAACTCTAATTTTGGAGCTTTGCCAATTGCAAGAGATAGTTCAACAATTTTACTTAATTTATAATTAAAATCACCATTAAGTAGTTGAGTGACATATCCTTTTGTGTACCCAAGATGATTAGCAAGTTGGGTGTTATTCATTTTTTTCTTTTTCTTGAATTCATCGAGCTCTCGAAACAATTCAATCTGAAGTTTTGCAATCCAATAGCCTTTACTACTAAGAAGTTCAGCCCTTGTTTTCATTTTTGTTATTTTTTTGAGAAGTAATAAATTGACTCTTTATTGCTCGAAATTTATTAATATCATCTTTCTGAGAATTCTTGTATCCACACATAACAACTAATTTGCAATTAGGTTGCTTTATTGCATAAACACGGATATGATTACTTTTGAATTCATACTCTTTGACGTTGTCTTTTGCCCCATTAAGTTCTCTAAATTTTTTTTCTGGTAAAGACTGAAGATTTGCAACAGCCTCCATATAGTAATAAATACTTTCCATCTCAGTCTTGTATTTCTCTTCTAAAGAGTCCTCAAACTGGTCAAAAAGAGATACTCCATTAACAATTAGTTTGTTAATAACTTGCTTTCCATTTATAGCATCTATTTTTTGGACTGCAAAAGTAGGCATAAAATTGTTTAGTTGCAACTAAACTTTATTATTTTTCGAGCTAATTTGAAAATAATAAAGCAATGGAGTTTTATAATACAATTTGAAGAATAATCTGCATTTTAAAATTGATAGATGAATTAATTGCGACTCGCTTTATCTTTCAGGAAGAACAGCAATCCAAAGAAATAAGGGATTGATAATACCAGGGTAGTTATGCTCATCAACTCTGTTTTTTGCAAATATGTGAGCAGTCCGCTTATTAACATAGCAAGGAATATGGCGGAAAACCACGAAATGATATATAGTTTAAGCTCTCCCAGATTGATAAATTCTTTGTCTTTTCGCATCAGGATCATGATACCGAATGCCGCCAGTATGATCATTACAATAGCATTTAATACCGATGAATAGAGAAATGGGATTGTGTTGTACTTATTTTGAATGATCCAAAGTACAATTGTCACGGTTTTGATAAAAATTACTGAAATTATAAGAATGTTTTCAACCTTGTAGTTATGCTGTTTTAAATATCTGGAAACAGCGTAGTAGAGTCCAATAATTCCTGCAAAAGATACAAGGACTGCAATAAGGCCAAATGTTTTTAGAAATTGATCGCTGACATCGAAAAGTGAATTAATAACAGCAGTGCTGATGTAATTAACGATTAACAGTATTGTACTGATGATTCCGACGAGCCTTTTTGTTTCCATGATCTGGTTTTTAAGTTTATAAGTGGGGGCTTGACTGTGTAAATATATTAGTTTTTATTTAATATTCAAGTGTTTGGGAGGTGTGTTTTCGTGAAAATATAAAGTTGTACTTTAGATATTCATGTTAAAATAAAGTTGCACTTTAGATATTCATGAAAAAATAAGAGCTGTCATCTCTTTTGATGGCAGCTCTTTTAATTAAGTTGCGGTCGTAATCCTTTTTGGACTTGTCGTTTCTCTTTACAAAGTTATTGAAATTTGTCTATAGAGTAACTGCCCTGCTCAGAGGGGGGCAGACACCTTGTTGGGCAATGTATTTAATTTTCAAATATGTAATCAGCTGCTAATATTGCTATCTCATTCGATGAAACTTTTGGAGGAAATATATTTCGAATTACTGTTATGGTGATTTTCTCCTCTGGAAAAATCAGATTAACGGAATTCATGCCATCCCCCATGCCCGGATGGTAATAAAATGTTCTGCCTTTGTGTGTGCTTACCCCCATTCCCAGTCCATAATCTGTAGATTCTCCCGAATTTAAAAGAACTGGTTTCCAGATCTCTCTATAATTAATCGGAAAATTCTTTCCGGATATTAAAGCCATACTCCATTTTGCCATATCCTGAACATTAGAAACGATACCTCCTCCTCCAATAAGGTTTGAAAAATGCATTATTGTTGCACTATGATATCCGGTTGAGTCAAGAAAATATCGCTGCACGGTATTCGAAGCATCATGATTATAGTCGCAAGAATAAGTATTATTCATATTTAGCGGATTAAAGATTTTTTCCTTCAGAAAATCAGAAAAACTCATTCCACTTTGTTTCTCAATAAGGGCAGTCATTATTGAATAACCGGTATTACAATAAATAAATTTTTCTCCCGGATTGCTTCGGTATTCACCATTTAACCCAATGTTTATTATCTGAGTTACCGTATGTTTTTCAGAAATATTACTCATAAATTCATTGTTTTGAGTAAGTTCTGGCAAACCACTTGTATGCGATAGTAATTGTTTGATTTGTATTTTCCTGTTCTCAATGGGTAAATCCGGTAAATATTCCTTAATCTCTTTATCCAGGTCAATTTTTCCTTCATTTACCAAAATAAGAGTTGCCATTCCCAAAAATTGCTTCGACATGGATGCTATACCTAAAACATGATGTGAATCCAGCATTTCCTTTTTATCCAAATTCGCATAACCAAAATATTTCTCATAAATAATTTGATCTTTATGTGTAATAATTATGGATAAACCAGCATCATCAGTCAATAGTTTTTTACTTAACTCAATTTCATATTTAATTAGTCTTTCTTGAAAATTATTGGCATTCTGTGCTAGTGCGCCTGTTGTGATGATCAGGAAAAATACAGCAATTAAGTTTTTCATAATATTCAGGGTTAATTTTAGAAATCAAAAATATGCCAGTATAAAAAGATTGTACTCTTTTTATTTATCCAATCCTTTTGCTAAAATCGAATCACAATTAGCGGCTTTTAATCTATAGGCTAATATCTCTTTGTATTCATCGGAATTGTACCACTTTTCAAAATCGTTTTTACTTGGAAATTTAATCAATACTGTACGAGTATAATCCCATTTGCCTTCTAGTACTAAAGGTTCATTGTCCACTGATAAATACTCCCCTTTATATTTTTTAAAAATATCACTGGATTTATCAATGTACTTTTGATATTCAATATAATCGTTTATTTTAATCTGGGCAATGAAGTAATAACACATAATCAATTATTTAAACATTAAAAGGATTTCTCTCACAATTAAATAAATGTGTAAACGGTCTATTGGACTAAATAATCTATTCTGTCGTTTTATCAATGCTAAATTAACTATTAATAAGTTGTTTTTATAATTTCGTCCAGTTATTTATGGGGCTGGGACACTTTAGATATTCATAAAAAAATAAGAGCTGTCATCTCTTTTGATGGCAGCTCTTTTAATTAAGTTGCGGTCGTAAACCTTTTTGGACTTGTGGACCATCGTCCGGGAGCGGACGGGGTGTCCGTGGGCCTCAATCTCTTCCTCTCTTGAGGCTTTGCGGTTGGCAAGGAGGAAGTCGGCCTCAGTAATTGTAAACTTCTTCTTTTTCATATTTTCCTGAATTGGGGGGCAAAGGTAGAATTCTTTTTAAAATTAGTAAAATTTTCTTGAAAATTCCATAATTTGGGAATTATATCTATATTTGCAGCACATTAAATATTCACCATTAATGTATGCAAGTTAATATTTCGGACAAAGATCTCGAGGAACTTATCAATACAGGTCAAAACAATAAGTATAAGAGATATTCCAAAAATCCGGAAGGTCTTCGTCTATATAGTTTTCTGCACTATGAAAAACTTGCAAATAACGTTAACCTTAGTTCTGTAAGAATTGTTAACGGTAGAGTAGAACGGCTCTTGTTCGAAGAGACGAATGATGGTATAGAAATCACAATTATTGAATTAAACACCCAACACTATGGCAACAAAAAATGAGGCTCCAAATTTGATGGCCATTCATCCGGGAAGCATCCTTAAAGAAGAGATTCTTGAGCGCGGTATTTCTCAAAAAGATTTTGCAAAAAGTATAGGAATGCAGCCATCTCATCTGAATGAAATTATTAAAGGCAGACGCTCTATTTCAAAGCAGGTGGCAGACAAATTAGAAGAGGTGCTGGGCATTCCTTCTATTGACTGGGTAAACTTGCAGATAAGATTTGATTATGATACTAAGCAGGGAGAGGAGAGAGAGGTTGTAGAAACGGCTGCTTATGAGGAATATAAGGAGTATGACAAGTTACTTGATGTAAAAACACTTACTATGAGATTGGGTTTCCAATCTTCCCGATGTTCTGAAAATATCTCATTTCTTAAAGAAACGTTTATGCTTCCTGAGCCGGCAAGGCTCAAGGTACAAACTATTGGATTGTTCAAGAAGTCAGATAAGGTAGGGAAAGATCCAAGAATGATTATGACATGGATTCTTCTTGCAAGGCACTTTGCATATTCAAGCAATTTTTCCAATGTATATGATGAGTCTAAACTCGACGAGTTAATCCCTCAAATTAGTGCTATTCTTCACTAGAATAAAAACACAATTAATCAGCTGAAAGAGACATTTGCTAAATATGGTATACTATTCGGCGTTGTTAAGAAAGTTGATGGTGCTGCGATTGATGGCTATTCGTTTGAATATAATGGGAATCCGTGTATTGTGGTAACTACCAGATATGACAAAATTGATAATCTGGCATTTTCTGTAATGCATGAACTGGCACACATTAGGAATCATGATAATGCTGAATTTCGTGTGAATTTAGCTGATTACGATCATGAAAGTCCTGAGGAAAAACTGGCAAATGCGTTTGCAGCAAACGCTCTTATTCCTGATGCTGAATGGAAGAAAATTCCTAAAGTTCAACTATTGCCTTCATCTATACAGCGAATGCTAACAGGATGGGCGCAGGAGAATGATTATAATAAATGGATTGCTATCGGCAGGATAAGTCACGATACCGGAATGTATATGTTTAAGAGTGATTCTTCGAGAAGGATTTCTTGAAAAGGATTTGACTTTTATCGACTTTCTGTGATGTATATTAGTGCGCAAATCACAAGGATGATGAGGATTAGGAAGAGGATGTCGGCTTTTAGTTTGCCGTTGTTTTTAATTTTTATGTCGTAGACTATGCGTTTGATTCGTCTGGTGAGGACGAGTGCGGCGATGGGGATGAGGAGGAGGTAGAGGGGGGACATGGGGAGAGGTTATGTTTACTTGATTGTAAAATCTAGAACGCGTACCCGAGCTTCAGGTCCATTGCCAGCACTGCTTCCCAGTTGCTGCTTCCAATAATATTGGTTCCTACTCCTGCTGCCACTTCAAAAATGAAGTGCTCGCCCATTGTTCTTTTCAATCCGTATTTGGGTACTATCAGAATGTATTGGCTTGCCTCTGCATTGTTGCCAATACTAAAACCTGGCTGATAATCTGCAGAAAATGCAATGTAGTTTGCGGAGTTGTTAATGGTTTTCTTGCCTTTACTGAATCTTTTGGACAGATTGTAGTAATATCTTGGTTCTATTCTGAGTGATGGAGCAATATACCAGTAGTTGCCGGAAAATGATCCTGAGCCAAAACCTCCGTTAAGGATAAGTTCCATGTTTAATGTTGATTGCTGAGCTATTGGATGTTCGTAGGAGTAAGATAATCCTACTATTGGTCCTTTAATACTGTGGCTTCTTTGGGTATTGGGATTTTGTGCAGATAAGTTACCATAGATAGTTAAGATTACTGTTAAAAGCAGGAGTTTCTTCATAGTTTATAAGTTTAGCTTGCTAAGTTGTACTAAGATAGGGATTTATGATGGATTGCAAAATTTTATATGGAATTTTGGGAGTGGCTTGTTTTGCTTGGTTTCCAACTTAGTGCGAAATGGGTGGTTTATTCTCCTAGTTTTTCTTTGAGTTCTTTAATGATGGCGTTCTTTACACGGGACCCTAGCTGGTAACATTTTAGGCTGGTTAAGAGGAATGCGGTCAAGGGGATAAGTAGGAGGTAGAGGGTTGGCATGTAGATGTATTATTGTTTATTGCACTGTTCTAGGATTGTCAATAATTCTTTTCATGGTGTCAAACAGTGCTTGGTAAAAGGATTCATCTTTTGCGAAAAGCTTGTATAATTCAAGCTCCTTCTTGCGCT
>Ga0209417_1007413_pt1 | contig 10585 bp, 15 predicted proteins | sample RifGroF2_FD_184002 | JGI IMG/M metagenome (GOLD analysis project Ga0209417, IMG submission 184002) | Groundwater microbial communities from Rifle, Colorado, USA - Groundwater F2 (SPAdes) (version 2) | ecosystem: Environmental > Aquatic > Deep subsurface > Groundwater | place: Rifle, Colorado... | reverse complement strand
GGAAGTATTATACGGCAACAACCAAACGGTTCCCGATCGACATATTGAAAAATTCAGTCAACCGGGCATTGGAGAATGAGATCGGGAAAGTTATGTTGCTGGACGAATCAATTACCGTTGTGGAAGATCAGCTAGAGTACACGCTGCCGGATGGTGTTCGTGATCTTCGCAGGGTTGAATATGGAAATGAAACCGATGGGTTCAAAAAACATTTGAAGTGGCGTGAAGAATATGGGGTCCTTATTTTTATGGACAGCGCTCCATCAGAAGATTATTTGAGAATACATTACGCATCCAAACATCCAGCACTTGTTTATTACGATGATGAGATCAACGAAACTGTTGATCGTGATTACCTGGTGGTTGCTGCTACATACTTTGCTGCTATCTGGCGAAACCTACGAGCAGGCGACGACGAGAAGATCAACAAAAATATGGTTGATATTTATGGCGCTGAATTAGCAAGAACGAGAGCCACACACCAAAGCATCCTATTGAACAGGGATCCTGTATTGTCGAGGTTATGATATGGCAGACACTATTAGAACACTACCAACCGATCAGAGAATAACCCATCATTTGAGTCTGGCACAAGGCGCAACAAAGCTGGGATTGATTTTATGTAATGGACGCGGAGATCCAGATCCGACGGCGATGCCACAAGGGAAGATGCCAAGTCGAGCCATGCAATTCTCCCAGGGAGATCCGGATTATTCTGATATGGAATTACCATACACCCCGATCACGCAAAAGGATTGGTCAGGTGGCAGGGCGCAGGAAGATTTTGAAAAGGACAAAACCAGGTATGCGGATAGCAATGCCATTGATGCCATGAGTGGCGATGTTATTTTGGGTCCAAAACCCAACACAAGCAATGTACTCGCTTCCAGCACAACTTATTTATCGAACACACAGAATAGCCAAATGGGATTTCTTCATCCATTCACAACAAGAATGTCGAATCAATATCATCTTCACATTGATCCAGCTCCACATGGTTCAAAATCCGATAATCATATTGAATCTCAAACCGTTGCAACGCGTTTTCAAGCTCCCAGTAATGGCAGTATTTCTCAAATAAAACTCTGGTTGGCCGGTACTGATAGTATCAGAATTTCCATTTTCAAATACAACGATCTTGCAAACCTGCCTGGGCATGATTATTGTTATGCTGAATGGTTTGTCGAATCAATAAAAGGAGTCCCGACAGGAGTAGGGGTTTCTGACCACGTGACAGAAGATTTCAATATTGTCGAAAGTGCTGCATTACAGGAGTATATTTTTGATTTTGAATATACCTTTGTCAGTGGCAGTTATTATGTTTTAGCGGCAATGAGCAAAAAATATTATGACCCTTATTTTGATGGGGAAATCACATTAGGTGATGAATTTCCATTCCAATGGGGTATCAACAATCTGGCAGGTAGTCAATTAGAATACCGACATATACAAGGGTATTTTTGGACTTTGAAATGGACTGGTACTTATTGGGATATGTACTTTTATCCGGACGAAGCAAACGAGCCTGTTCAATGGTCTGGGTATGCAGGTGATTTCGAATTGCCTGCGGACAGCACTTACAGCCTGGCTTTTGAATTGGGAACATATAATGACGAACCCGGTGAAACATTTTTTTATAAATTAAGAAACACTGATTTTGCGGTTGCATGTCCCGCAAGTGGTGCAGCGCCAAAACTATATAGAGAGGGTTATCATGGATATGCAGCAGACAACACAGCAGATCAAACAATTATCCATGCAAAAAATGTTGGGCAGGAAGCGATTGGCGCGATCGTAAAGATTGTCAGCGGTCCCGGATCAACGGAGAGAATTAGATGGAGGAAAATTGTCAGCGTTGTGACAGGTGCATCCGGATATGTGATAGTTGACAAAGCCTGGAATATTGTGCATACAACCAGTACAGAATATGCGATCTATGGGACAGGTACATGGACAGAAATAACTGGGCATGGACTTACCACCAAACTATCAGATGTTTTAGTTGTAGATGATATGGTATTTTTTGCGCAGGGAGAAGATGTAGCCATCAAGCGCATGACTTTTTATAATTCATCCCAGGTGTGGACCCCAAAATATTGGACTGAAACAGCGAAAGCCACTTATATTGAATTAATTCAGGACGAAAAAGGTGTAAGAAAAATATGGCGAGCATTGGCAACCGCAGCAACCGTATCAAGTTCTGATGTCGCGGCATGGGCAGACGCAGCAAATATACTTTCATTTGGCACAGACATTACTTGTGGAAACAAGATGTATCGGATTACAAATATTGTTGCCTATGGGACACCCAGGATACCATTTGTGTTGAAAGAAGATGGATTTGGATCAATCAACAATGGTATTTATGATCAAGTTCCACTGGCTGAATTTGCAGCAGTAGCAGACGACAACAATGGTAGATCATCTTTGCAGCGCGGAGTTTATCTTTACCTGTCTATGCTGAACGGACTGGAAAGATATTATGAAGGGCGATTGGATGACATTGGTCCAAATAGAGATCAAGGATTGCCAAACGAAAGAAGTGGTTATATCTCTCATTTACTAGCCTATCCTGGCAGAATGTATGCAGCGATCGATCACCCAACAGGTTATTCTTCTGTGTTGGTTTATAACGATTTAGGCTGGCATGAGATTTATAGATCATCGTCAGGTGCAAGGATTTATTCTCTACATGCGCAGGTCATAGATGGCGACAAGTGCGACAGATTATGGGTATCATTGGAGAACGGTCTTATTTGGTTGCCTGTTGCGATTGATCCAAAAAAACAAAGCGATTACCAATATACACCAAGTGGCACAGTGGATAATGCGTGGGTTTCTGGTAACTTCAAAGAGATCAAAAAATATTTCAGCAGCGTTATTATTTACAGTGAGGGGCTGTCCTCTGGTCAATACGTAACTGTGTCTTATAAACTGGACAGCGACAGCGATACATGGAAAAGTTTATCGACACCCATTACACAATCACCATCACAGGAGGTTATGTTTTCCGGCCATGAAGTCACAGGAAAAAAAATAAAAATAAGACTTACTCTATACACTTCCGATCCCTTGAAAACACCAAGAATAAAAGCGGTCACTATCAAACCAGTGACCAGATTACCAATCAAAAAATCATGGACATTGACATACAAGGTTGACGACAATCTGTTTGACCTGCAAGGAGAGAAATCAACCCTGTCCGCTACTGCATTACAGGCGCAATTGGAAGCCTGGTCAAGCAGTGAAACTACACCAGCTCCACTGTACATGGAACATCCACACTCTATGTACAACGGCAAGTATGTTTTCATCGAGCCGGAAAGTGTCAGACCTGTTGAGTGGGTGAAAGATAGCAATGATCAAATGGTGGCGATTGGTCAACTATCAGTATTCGAGGCTGACTAATGGCAACACCTAGACCTGCAAAGATCAAAGAAGAAAAGCTACCATTGGATCTGGTTCATGGGCAGATGCCGGATTCATACAACGAATATTATGTGGCATTGGCATTAGATAAACTGGGAATAGATTATTCTTTTCAGGTTCCATTGGGAATGACAGGTGTCAGAGGAAGCCAGGTGATTGACTTTGTTGTTTACAACCCAAATCCGGTTGCTGTATTTGTTCAGGGAGAATATTGGCACAATAAGGAATCGGCATCGGAAGATCAATTAAAACAGGCTGCTGCTGCTCACAGGTATGGACAGGGGAATATAATCCTGCTTATGGGAGAAGAAACCGATACACCAGAAAAAGCATTGCAGGCAGTCAGGAGTAAAGTATTATGAGTGATGATGCTAAACTGCGACTACTTGAAGAAAAGGTATTGCGATTAGAACAGCAATTGAGATTGATCAATCGATCTAATCAGGGATTGAATGTCAATCCAGCATTGAATACCCTGGGACAGGACACAGAGATCAATGGAGATTTAGATCTTACAGGCATCCTCAATTCAAAAACTCAAGGAGATTTTGGTACGTCACACAACGGTCAAGTATCAATAGCCACAGATAGTAATGGCTCAATTGAAATTGGAAAGGTTGGACGTAGCGCAGCCGGAACACCATTTATAGATTTTCATTCATCCCAAAATTCACCGGATTTTGATAGCCGGATTCAAGGGACGGGGGGAGACGGTACAACCGGAAACGGAGTACTCAACTTAATTGCATACGGCGGTGTTATGAAAAACTATCAGCATATCCTTAGTTATGGAGCCGGTGAAATAGTCCAGCTCACAGAAAAAGCAGGGATAGGTTGGTACGATCAGATGTTAGTTGAGGACTACGACGCTTCTTGGGCAAAAAAGAGAGTCGCAATGAATACCGCAAGGTGGGATGGACAACAAATCACAAATCACCTATCCCAAACCAAAGGAATCGGAGCGTATGTTTACAGAACATCGGCGGTTTCTTGGGCAAACAACGCGTGGTCGCCTGTATCTTTTGAAAGTATTTATTGGGAAGAAAAACCGTCTTGGCTTGCGAGTCATTGGGCGTCCGGTGACCCTTCAAAACTAACCGCAAGAGCTTATGGCATTTACTCAATAAATGCAAGTATCCGTTTTGCGGCAAACGCAACCGGACAAAGGGGAGTATCCATTATAAAAAACGGCGTTTCAATATGCACTTCGTATCTTCAAACAACATCAGCAGGGACACCGCAAGTCCATATAGCGACTCATTGGTTGATGAATGTTGGTGATTATATTCAGGTTAACGTTTTTCAAAATTCTGGAGCGGCTTTGAATCTTGAATATTTATCAAACGGTATTAATTTTTCGATGGTAAAAGTAGGATAGGAGAATAAATGGCAATAATAATCAGTATCGATAACGTCGAAATTTCAAGAATGATTATTGACTATGAACAGGCAAGAGTCGAGGTACATTACAGACTAACCGACTCGAGCCTTGTAACATGGAGAGAGGGAGTCGCCTTCTTTTGGGCAACCTTACCAACTCCGCAACCCGTCCTCGATCCATTTGGAAACATCATAGGGACTCAAGAATTACCGTCAAACTGGTTTCAACTTCCACCATCGTACATCAGTTTATTAATCGGACTGCGAAATGACGCGGATGCCGCACTTACAGCAAGTATTTTAGGAGGATAAAATGAGTAGAAAAATATTACCGAAAGGAAAGGGGTGGTTTATTTGGTTGGTTGCTCAAACGATGGGCGGTAATCCTACGGCCATCGCAAACGCAGCCAAACAAGCCGGGGTAGGCCATGTGTTCTGGCACATCCATAATGGATATTTAGGTGAGTTGAAAATTGGTCCGGATCTCACACCATTTATAGCAGCCATGAAAGCGGTTGGCATTGAAAGCTGGGGGTGGGGCGCGGTTTACAAAACAACCTGGTCAGCGGGCGCGGACCGCGTGATTGAAGCGATGCACAAACATCCGGATCTGGTTGGTTATATTCTGGATGCGGAAGCACAGATCAAAGATTCACCTGCGGAAGCTGCTGCATTGATGAAAAAATTACGGTACTTCCTTCCCGATATGCCAATTGGATTATCGTCATATAGATTCCCTAGACTTCATCCGGAACTACCCTGGGCAGAGTTTAGATCACAATGTGATTTCGATATTCCCCAGGTGTACTGGGAGCAAAACTTTGCGGACAGTGGTGGCGCGAATCAATTGCGGGCAAGTTACGACGAGTTTAGAATGATGTCACCACAATTGCCGTATGTCCCGACTGGCAGCGCATATAGGGTAACTGGCTGGGCTGCATCGCCTGCGCAAGTCAAAGGGTTTCTCGACCAGGCAAAATCCATGGAATTGTCCGGCGCGAATTTTTGGGTTTGGTGGCACACACAACTGTATTTACCAGAAGTGTATAATGTCATTATGAATTACAAATGGGAAGTGGTCCAAGAGATCCCTGAATTGGATACCCAGGAAAAAGTAAAATTACTTTGGAACCACCACCCCGAGTTACACTAGAAAAGGAGAAAGAAAATGGGAATTAGATTGATACTTATCGTTGCAGCTTTGGTGTGCTTCGTACTCAAAGCAATGTCGGTTCCAACCGGAAGGGTTGATTGTATGAATTTGGGGTTCGCATTTTTGACTGCAACCCTGTTAGTGTAAGGCATAAGGAGAAAACAAAATGATTCCAGAAATTAGTTTCAACACAGAATTTTTAGTAATGATGTTGGGAATTGCATCATCGGCGTTCTTCACGTATGTGCCAACATTAAATGTCTGGTTTGCCAACAAGTCAGAGGAATATAAAAAGCTGTTTATGCTGATCCTGATGTTCCTGATCACAGCGGTGGTCTTTGTCCTGGGATGTACCAATATTCTAATCATCAACGATTTCACCTGCGGTCAAAAATCAGCGGTTTATTTCCTATACGTATTTGGTTTGTCAGTCATATCAAACCAAACCACACATAAGATTTCTCCCACACCAATGGCGGTCAAGCAGGCAAAACTACCAAAGTTTACTTACCCAGGTGAAATCGCGTGAACGCGATGGAAGCAGCAGCGATAGGAAATTTTATAGCAGCCATCATTGGCATGTCGCTGTATTTAAGAAATGCGATACGCTGTAAGACACCCTGGAAATGGTTGAAATTTGCATTCGCGTTGAACATGGGCATCGGAGCTTTCATTTATGCACTCATTGTTTTGAATGTTGTGTATGATCCCCTGGTAGTTCGACTTAACACATCGTTGTTGTATCTCACATTTATCATAAGTGGATTATTAGGGAGGTCGAAATATGGGAACAGGATTTGACTACAACATAATAGTAATCCTTGTGGGAGCATTGACGGCACTGATTGCTGCTGCTGTAACGGCTCACAAAACTGTAAGGGAAACAAACTCGAAAGTTGAATCAGATAAAGCAGCAGAAAAACGAGCAGAAAAAGAATTGGATCTCAAAGCACTGGGTGTGAAAGCGGACGTGTCTGAAAAGTTGCAGATCTTATATGAGAAAATGACCGAAGATTTTGAAGAACGATTCTGTGAAATGCAACAGGAACTTGACCTGGTAAAAGCTAACTCAAAAAGAGATGTTGAATTATTGCAGGCTCAAATAGAAAAAGATAAATTGATCCAGGCTGAATTATTAACGGATCTCCAAAAGGCAAGAACAAGTGACCGTCTGAAAACAGAAGCGGGTATTCTCCTGATCAGGGCATTAGAGCAGAACTTCGAATTGAGAAAGCAGGTGTCATTGGATCTGAACGAATGCAAGGCATGCAGCATCAGTGACGCAGCTTTGATGAAAACATTGAACGAGGTAAAAATTCTTTTCAAGAACGGAACTGCTTGACAATTTATTTTTGTTTGCTAAAATGAATATGTCTTTTCATTTCGTTGCAAATAATATTCACCCTCCCGAACCTGGGCAAACCCCTTCCCCCAGGTGCAAAAGTCCCCAACTACGCGTGGGGATTTTTGTTATAAATTCCCTATTGACATTGGTTACAATAATGTTACAATGGTACTATCTTGACAGGAAGGAGGTAAACACATGGGTAATATAAGAAAAGTCCCCAACTACGCGTGGGGATTTTTGTTATAAATTCCCTATTGACATTGGTTACAATAATGTTACAATGGTACTATCTTGACAGGAAGGAGGTAAACACATGGGTAATATAAGAAAATCGGATGTTATAAGGGTTGGCCGTCTGCAAAAGAAAAGACTAGAAGGAATGGCAGCGGCCAGCAATGTGTCTGTCAGAGAAATGTTGGATGCTTTGATTGACAATGCGGATCTACTGGGTGTGAAAGTTGAGCGCAATGTTGATTTCAATTTGTTGATTGATGCAGAACACAGGCGCAGGGTCGAACAGTATATGACCGTAGCAGAAGCGGAAAAAAGATTTTTAGAATCAGACGAAGGAAGGGAACGAAATGGAAGTAAAGAATGAGTTAGCGATTCAGTTTGACAAGACGAAAGCCGTTATGCGTAGTGAACAGGCGATTGAAAGATTTGCGGAAGCACTGGGAAGTGGGCAGCAGGCAAAAAGATTCATCGGCAGCGTATTACTGGTGGTCAGTCAGTCAGACAGGTTGATGGAGTGTACTCCACAGTCAATCATGGTGTCTGGTGTAAGAGCAGCCACCCTGAAATTATCTGTCGATCCATCTTTGGGACATGCGTATATTGTCCCTTACAAAAACAAGGGGATCCCAACCGCAACATTTATCATCGGGTATAAAGGTCTAAAGCAATTGGCATACCGGACAGGGCAATATGCTTTCATCAATGAGAAAATTGTCTATGATGGACAGACCATTGAAGAAGATGATTTCTCCGGGATCCAGCGTGTTCGCGGTATCCCAACCACGTATGGCAAAGATGGCTGGAAACCAATTGGTTATTGGATGGGGTTTGAATTGAAGAATGGTTTCCGTCAGACATTCTATATGACCATAGAAGAAGTCCTGGCACACGCCAAAAGATACAGTAAAACCTACGACAAAGTAAAAAAGCAATTCTATCCGGATAGTTTATGGCACACTGACTTTGATGTGATGGCAATCAAAACTGTTATCCGGTTAGGGTTGAGCAAGTACGGATACTTTGACGAAGATTCTTTACTGGCAATGGCCGAATCATCTGAATTTGACGATGATCTTGTTGTTGATGGTGAGCTGATTGAAGATGCTTTGGAACAGGAAGCTGAAAGAGAACAGGCGCGTGAAGCTGAACACGCCGGGAAATCAACCGAACAATTATCCAGTCTATTAGGGTTTGAAGATCCTCCGGACACATCCAAAAAAGAACCTGTAAAAAAAGCAGCAGCCAAAGAAGCTGTAACGAAAGTAAAGCCAAAGGAATACGAGGTCGCAGCTTCGTTCAATAGCAAACGGTTGAATAAACTCTATGGTGAAATGAGTGTTGAAGAACTGCAAGGTGAGATCATGGCATTGACACAGTACGAAACCAAGACACAGGAAGAAAAAGTCCAGGTGAATGATCGCATTCAGGCAGCTAAAGAATTAATTCGATATATCGAATCAAACGTATTATAGGGAGATCACTATGTTGGAGATTGTATTGAAAGTAATATGCAAAGAAAGCAGGCATGATTGGCGCGGTGAAGAAGCGGAGTTTGTAATCGATATTGAATCGCCGGACATGATTGATGCTATTGATCTGAATTGTGTCAAACGGATTTTGGTCAATAAGGCGATTTCATTACATGCAGAAAAAGAAGCACAAAAAGAATTGAAGGGAGAGTGAGAAATGGCAGAAGAAAAACAAACGAACTTGATGGGCAAGGCTCTTATCTACAACTATGCAATCATTCGTGATGCTGTTGATGAAACCAGAGCAAAGATGAAAGAAATGTTGGATGTTGTCAGGCAGTCCGACGAGTATCGCCAATTAGAAAACTGGCTGGCGATCAATGAGCAGTCAATATCTGAACTGTCGATCGAGATCCAGCAATTAGCACTGATGTTATTCAGAGAAACCGGGGATAAGAAACCATTCCCTGGCACATCCATCCGCGAAATGAAACGCTATGAATACACAATGACTAAAGCGGTCAAGTGGGCAAAAGTGAATGTGCCTATGCTTATTCAGGAAACAGTTGATAAAAAACAATTCGAGAAAATTGTATCTACAATGGATCCAGAATTATTATCTGTCGAAGATATTCATGTGTTCACAGAACCTATTGCATCCATCGCAAGTGATCTTGAATTTGCCAAAGAGTTTGGCATGGAGATCAGCAATGAGTGATCCGGATGAATTGAACTGGCGAGAGTCAAGTATTGTGGGCGCGCTGGAATACTGGCGCACCTGCCCTTATTGCGACGGGTCCGGCAAGCTGGAAAGAAAAGAACCATGTATCGAATGTGAAGGCGATGGGTGGATCTGGAATGAGATCGGGGAACCTGTTAGTTGTCCATCATGTGAGGGCGCATTGGTGTTCGAAACAAACGAACCATGTCCGCATTGCGAGGGCGTTGGTATGCACTGGGAATTGGAGTGTGACGAATGACTGAACAAATTTTACCGATCGATAAAGATGTTGAGATTTTCTGTGTCGTCATGGGCGCGACAAAAAAGAGTGGGAAGATTCACATCATGTCCGCTTCCCAGGCAGAAACAATATTGGAAAATCAAACCAAAGCACTGAAACTTTATGCCGAACTGGTTGAGAAAGTTGAGCAATTCAAACAGGAGGGTTGGACCTCCGGGAAAGTGTCCATGTTCAGACCTGTCAAAACAAGAAGCGGTCATATTATTTTTGTGCCGGATGGTGAAGTGATCTGCCAATATACATTTGGTATCAAAGGAGAAACCGAAGATGCAGCGAACTAAAAGACGATGTGACGAAGCTGTAAAAAGCGCCATTTGGGACGTTTTATCTGGGTGTTATGGCATAGATCATGCCATCAGCGCAGATCGCCTGAAATTAGCGCTTAATTTTGCCTATACTGGCAAGCTGATACGCAGTAGAGAGATTAGAAATTGCATATCTGAAATGCGCAAAGAAGGAAACCTGATTTGTTCCATGTCTGGCACAGATGATGAACACAAAAACGTAGCCGGGTATTATCTCCCGGCTACTATGGATGAATACCTGGCTT
>Ga0209417_1007411_pt1 | contig 10592 bp, 10 predicted proteins | sample RifGroF2_FD_184002 | JGI IMG/M metagenome (GOLD analysis project Ga0209417, IMG submission 184002) | Groundwater microbial communities from Rifle, Colorado, USA - Groundwater F2 (SPAdes) (version 2) | ecosystem: Environmental > Aquatic > Deep subsurface > Groundwater | place: Rifle, Colorado... | reverse complement strand
AATTGTCAGAACAATTAATAAATCTTGACAAAAAAACCGTAAAATCAATAACTTTATTTCATTGGATTAAATCTATATTATGATAGCGGTTTAGTATTAGTTATATTATTTGGTTCAGAAATATCATATACTTTTCAGAATTTAAATAGTTTTCAACTGCAAAGGCTCGGGAAAAACATTTCTAATTACAATATAAAAATAATTGCACTACACATAATGTCTGATATAACAAAGAGTTACGACTTAAAAGAAAAACCAATATTTTTGGAATATCTATCTAACAAATATCAACTTTCTGACTCAATTATCAAAATTGCAACAAATAGACTTTGCGATGGAGAGCTAATTACAGAAGTAAAAGATGCTGAAAATAATCAAATTTATTTTCTACCCTTGTTTGATATTAATAAAATGTTTGTAAGCACTGTTATTGATGCTCTTGATAAGAATAAAGACAATATATTTAGTGAAAATAATACAATTGTAGAAATTGTAAATGGATTAGAAAATTGCATAAAAGAATCAAATTTGAATAAGTTGGTCAAAGATTTATAAAATAAAGCATTGAGATTTTTTTTGTTCTCAAGCATTATTATAATAAAAAATCATGTACATTTGAATTGAAATAAAAAAAACAATCATTGGAAAAACTATTAAAAAGAAAGAAAAAGAAATTATATATATTTTCTATTTGCCTTATAAGTTCTTTTATTATATGGATTCTAATAAAACTATCAGGAAGTTATGTTGTTAGTATAGAAAAAAACTTAGAATTTGTTAATAAAAATCCAAAATATGAATTTATAGAAAAACCAACAGAAAAAATCAAATTAATTGTAAAAGCTTCTGGGTATAAGTTAATAAAGGAAATTTTCAATTCAAATATTAATGTTACTATAAACTTAAAAAATGTAAAGATAAATTCCAATGTAAATGGAACTCTTTTTGAGCTAATCCCTATTAATGAATATTCTAATAGCATTAGTTTTCAATTGACAAATGGGATAAGCTTCATAAAAGCACAACCAGAAATTATTAAAATTGAGTTTGCAAAAAAAATTAAGAAAGAAGTCCCGATAATTCCAGCATATAACATTACAACTGAAAGACAATTTATGATAATAGGAAATGTTATTACAAAACCTAAATTTGCAATAATAGAAGGTCCTGAAAAAATTATTAATCAAATTGAATACATAACAAATGACAGCCTCATTGCCTTAAACTGCAAAAACTCTTTTGTAAAAAACAAATTATTAAAAAACCCATACTTTAATTCAAACGTAAAGATTACGCCCGATAGTATAAAAATAATATGCAATATAGAAGAATACACTGAAATAACTTTAAATGTTCCTATTAGTTTTATTCAATACAAAAGCCTGTTTAAAATAAAGACATACCCTGATAAAGTAAGCTTAAAATTCAGAATACCTTTAAATAAATACAAAGATATAAAACCAGAAATGTTTACTATAATTCCTGATACAAATGAATTCTCCTCTGAACATATACTTCTTAAATTAACAAAAAAACCTCCTTTTATTAAAAATATTAGAATTAGTCCTGAAAGCGCAGAATATATATTAATATCATTGTAAATCATGTTAAAAATAGGAATAACTGGTGGCATTGGCTCTGGAAAAACAACAGTATGTGAAATATTCAAAATTATAAACATCCCTGTTTATAATGCAGATTTTGAAGCTAAAAAACTATTAGAAAATGAAAACATTAAACATCTTATTGTTTCAAATTTTGAAGAAAATATAATAGATAAACACAATGAAATAGATAGAAAAAAACTTGCAAGTATTGTGTTTAATGATAAAAATAAATTACAACAGTTAAACCAAATAATACATCCAGAGGTAAAAATACACTTTCTAAATTGGATAAAAGAAATAGATAATACTCAAAAGTACATAATCTTTGAAAGTGCTATAATCTTCGAAAGTGGATTTAACAATATTATAGATAAAACAATATTGGTAACAAGCTCATTAGACGAAAAAATAAAACGCATTGAGCTACGAGACAAAAGCAATAAAAAAGATATAGTAAGCAGAATGAAAAATCAAACAAATGATGACGATTTAAAAAAAATATGTGACTACATAATTTCTAATAATAGCAAAAACTTAATAATACCTCAAGTACTAAAAATACATGAAAAATTAATATTAATTTAGGGGTCTAAATATTATTAACTTATAAATTCAGTGATATTTTTATAAGCAATGTTTTCTTTTTTTTCAATTGTCAATTGTTTTGAAAAAAATCAAAGCGTGCTCTTAATTCGTTAAACCCAAATTGGTCATTAGGATTTTTTTTGATAATAACAAATCCAAATTAATAGTTAAGAAGATGTTACGCAATAGTAACCACCTGCGAAGCGTGAGGTTAGCATGCATTTTTCTAATCCAAGGCCTGAAAGAACGAAACTAAAATCAATTCTAACATCAGTGTGATAAAAGACCATGAGACGCCATCAATTATTCTATTATGTTTTTTCTAATGACGAATCTGGGTTTAAGAAACAAAGTATGAATGGTTTTGTTTATTCGGTCAGTATGTATTGTAAGAGCGACAGGTATTATAGAAATTATAAATTTAACTTACAACTTATTTAGATTTGAACAAACAATTTTGATTGTCTCAATTCGTATGATTAGCAAGCTACTAATTAGATAGATGAGCAAATATTTTTATTATTTTTTCATTATTAGAAAATAAATTGTAGATTTGTAATTATATTTCAGAAAATATAACAAAGGGTTTTTGATGTTTTTTTTGAAATGTTCGAGAGAAAAAATGATTTTTTAGAACCCACCTTTAATAAAACTGGACGAATTAAAAAAATAAAGTATATTTTTGTAAATTATTAACGCAAATTATCATTATGAAAATAAATACAAAATTTCTTTCAAAAACAATGATAAATTTAAAAAAAATACTATATTATGTGTTTTTGAAGAAAAGCGTTTTTGAATTTATAATCAAAAAATATTGGGCACCAAAAACTTCATATTTTGAAGATTTAAAAAACTTCATAAAAAAAACTGAAAACAATGAAAATATCTATTGTAAGCCCTGTATATAAGGCTGAAAAAATTATTCCTATTTTAGTTGAAAGAATAGAAAAAGCTGTTTCAAAAATAACAAACGATTTTGAAATTATTTTAGTAGAAGACTGTGGTCCCGATGATTCATGGGCAGTGATTGAAAAAATATCCACCATTAAACCAAATGTGATAGGTATAAAACTAAGTAGAAATTTTGGTCAACACAATGCTATAACTGCAGGTCTGGACTACGCTAAAGGTGATTGGATAGTAGTTATGGATTGTGATTTACAGGACCAACCTGAAGAAATAGAAAAATTATACAATAAAGGAATAGCTGGATTCGATATTGTATTTGCAAGGCGAGCAAAAAGACAAGATGCTTTTTTCAAAAGAACTAATTCTAAAATATTCTACAAACTATTTAGCTATTTAACAGATACCGAGCAAGACAGCTCTGTTTCTAATTTTGGAATATACAAAAAAAATGTAATTGACTCAATTAAATTAATGGGAGATGATTTTAGAGTTTTCCCAATACTAATTCAGTGGGTTGGGTTTAATAAATGTTATATAGATGTTGATCACTCATCAAGATATGAAGGAAAATCAACCTATTCAACCATAAAACTACTTAAACTTGCTTTTGACATGATTATATCTTTTTCTGAAAAGCCAATGCTACTAGGAATGAAACTAGGAATTATAGTATCTCTATTTTCCGTAATTCTATCAATGTATTATTTGATATGTTATTTATCTGGAATTATATTAGTTCCTGGTTATGCAAGTTTATCAATTTTAATAACATTTTCAACAGGATTAATAATTACATTTTTAGGGTTAGTTGGTTTATATATAGGTAAGATTTCTATTCAAGTAAAAGAAAGACCCAAATATATAATTAAATCTAAAATAAATTAACAACAAAATATATAATTCAAATATTATGAAAATTGAAAATTATTTAAGTATCCTTGATACAAAAAGATTTGGTTTTAATATTGCCAAAGTTGAAGATTTTATGAATTGTCCTACTGAAATTTTAAAATTACTAAAGGCTAATGATGTTAAGCTTGTACTATCTAAAGTTAATCTCGAAAATTTATCTCTAATAAATCAATTAGAAACTCTTAATTTTCAAATAAAAGATATACAAGTAACATACAGATATGATATTAAAAATTTAGAAAATGTAGTATTAAACAAAAATAATGATTTAATTATCAGAGATGCTGAATCAAAGGATATTCCTGCGTTAAAAGAAATAGCAAAGGAATCATTTTTGAATTATGGACATTATGCAAATGATCCGAAATTAGACATAAAAAAAAGTAATGATATTTATAGCGATTGGATTACTAGAAGTTGCGAAGATAAAAAAGTTGCAGATAAGATTATAATTGCTGAATATAAAGGAGAAGTAAGTGGTTTTTTGTCATTTAAAATATATACAAAGGACAATTCTAAATATGCTGCAGGAGGAATAGGTGCTGTTTCTAAAAAATACAGAAACCTTAACATATTCCGAATAATAACACTTGAAGGTCTGCAATGGGGTAAAGAAATAGGTTTAGACTGGGAAGAACATAATGTTCTAATTAATAATTATCCTGTTAACAGATCTTTTATAAAGTTAGGATTTTATACATATAAATCATTCGTTACACTACACCATTGGATAGAATAAAATCAATAAGTAAATATTTTATCAAATAAATCTCATAATATAAGAGAAAATAAAGAGCATATAAATTTCTCATACAACAAAAAAACAAATAAATACACTGTATTAAAATTAAATTATTTACATATTTATCATGGAGTGGACTTTAGACAAAAACGGCATAAATATTCAAATCAATTCGGAGAAAAAAATACTTTATCCCGAAAATGGAAATGAAACATTCTTTTATATAGAAGAAAATAGTACTTGGTTTAATCAACGAAATGATTTAATTTTAAATTTAATAAAAAAACATCCATTTAAAGGAGATTTTCTGGACATAGGTGGAGGAAATGGCTTTCAAGCAAAACAATTGAAAAAATCAAATATCGCCGAAAAAATTATATTATGCGAACCAGGCTATCAAGGTTGTTTAAATGCAAAAAAAAATAATGTTGAATTTATTTACAATGGGACATTTCAAAACTTTCCCTTTGATGATTTTAACATTAAAGCTATTGGGTTATTTGATGTTATTGAACATATCGAAGATGATTCGAAATTTTTGAATGAACTTTATCAACTATTACCTATTGGAACAAAAGTTTTTATTACAGTCCCTGCATTAAAAAACCTATGGTCAGAAATAGACCCATTGTCAGGACATTGTCGTAGATATAATAAAAAAGAACTTAAGAGATTAAATTCAGAAATAAATTTTAAAATAATAGACTCTGGATATTATTTTGATTTCTATATTTTACCACTATTTATTTTAAGAGTTATTCCCTATTTAATAGGAATTCGGAATGGTTGGGATAAAATTATTACAAAAGAGAAAAAAAATCATAATAAAAAGATAGGATTTATTGGTAAATTAATTGAGAAATTACACAAAAAAAGATTGAACAAAGTAGCACAAGGAAAAAAAATTAAAATAGGAACAAGTATGTTTTTTATTCTTGAAAAAGTTTCTTTATCAATCGACTAAACTATACATTTTCTCATAATATTAAAAAAAACTAGTAATTACATTAGTATTTTTTAGTTTTTCAAAATCTACTACTCTGTTTTTAGAACAACGAATGTTGTATTTCCAATTGTAGAATGATTGCTAATCTTTGGTTGTGATCTAAAAATACAGCTGATAATGCAAATTTTGAAGCTTTTATATTGGGATGCAAAAAGTTGAAGAATAAAAGACTGTAGGCTTGATACGTATGGATAGTGGGTTTTTTTCAAATGCTATTATGAATATGTTAGAGGGCAAACTTTTAAATTTTATTATGTTAGTAATGAGCTTATTCAAACAAGTTGTTATTAATGACAAAAAACAACCTCTATTAAAAACACTAAGGTATAAATTATTTGCCAAAGCTACATACTAACGAAAAAAGGGAACACTAGAACTTTAAATATTACGTTTTCTATAAAGATAGAAAATGGAGGAATGGACTATTTGATAAAGTTGATATTACTTAAATAATATAACAAAAAAATCCTAATGACGAATCTGGGTTAATATTTTATATTTAAGATAAAGAAATTAAATATTATTGTGCATTTCAATTATAAATTATCAATAAGTTCTTTTTCTTTTCTTTCTTTTTCGTATATGTGCATGCTTATTGATTCATACTTAATAATTAGTATTGTTTTTTGATTTGAAACATCTTTATATAGCAACATTTCTAAATACGTTTTTTGGTTTTGCATTACACAATTAAGCCTAACATCTCCATGAAATAAAGCATTTGCTAAAGTATTGGTAGCTGTCTTTACCTTTCCTTTTTTCCACTTTTCTTCACAACTTTTTACAACATATGATTTACCTAAAAATGCCGATTTGATTCTTTCGTAATGATTTATATATTCATCAGTATCTTGATAAAAATCCTCTTGCACAAACTTAGCGCTAAAAAGCTTATCTTCAACAGTAAAATAATAATAAAGACTACCTAAATCCGTGTTATATTGTACTGTTGTAAAGTCTTCATTCATAAGTTGAGCACTTTCTGATTTTTTTACTTCATCTTTGGTCATTCCCCAATTAGCTTTTCTAATATCATACTTAGGCTGAACCTTCTCCTGAGAATAAAGATTGCTAGAAACATTAAATAATAAACCAAACGAAATTAATAGAATGAAAAATCTCATATTTTAATAAATTAAAAGGATTAAAAAATAATTTTTACAAACCTACAATATTTTTTTAATATTTCTTTTAAAAAGGCAAATATTTTTACGTATAACTAAAATATATATGCTTTAAAAGTTTGATTCTAAATAATATGGCAATCTTGCTTGAATAGTACTAGTTGAAACGTTATTTTTTATATAATCATACAATTTGTAACCCGCTCCAAATTCATATTTAAGGAATGAAGCTCTCATTTCCCCAGATAAAGATTTCATCAACTTAATAAATGGCTCTTCTTTTTCAGGAAAAGTAGTTAGTCTATAATCTTTAACATTAGCTTTTTTGGCCGCAATTTCTATTGCCTTATTTAAACCTCCGACAATATCAACTAACCCTATTTCTTTTGCTTCACGTCCTGTCCAAACTCGTCCTTGTGCAATACTGTCAACATGATTAATTGATAGCTTACGACCTTCTGACACTTTTGTAATAAAACCGTTATAGATATCATCTAATCTGTTTTGAATTATTAATTTATGTGATTCTGACAATGGTTTATCAGGAATACCCAAATCTGCAAATTTATTACTCTTTACTGCTTCTGTTGTGATTCCTAATTTATCATTCAACAACTTTTTGAAGTTAAAGTATAATCCAAACACCCCTATTGAACCTGTAATTGTTGTTGGTGATGCAACTATTGTATCTGCCATACATGCAATGTAATATCCTCCAGATGCGGCGTAATTACCCATTGAAACTATTACTGGTTTTGCTTTTTTGGCTAGAATCATTTCTCTCCATATAACATCAGATGCAATAACACTTCCTCCTGGAGAGTTAACTCTAAGAACAATTGCTTTAATATTATTATCTAAACGAGCGTCTTGAATAAGTTTTGATAATTTCGCAGAATTTATGATACCTTCTCCTTTTGAATATCTATCAACAATTTCTCCTTCTGCAAATATTACGGCAATTTTGTCTTTTGAATATTTTTTATCTTTATTTGGCACATTATTATATTTCCTCAAATTAATAAGATCTATATCTTCAATATTTTTCGCACCACACTTATTTACAATAATGTTTATAACGTCATCTTTATAAGCAATTTTATCAATTAATTTTTTCGATAAAGCATCTTTTGGACTTCTTATTAAGAAACTATCTGCTATAATATTTAATTGCTCTACAGATATTTTTCTTGATTCTGAAATATCTTTTAAAATAGAATTATTTAAAGACATTAAAATAGAAGTTAATTGTGTTTTGTTTGCTTCACTCATCTTGTCATTAATAAATGGTTCTATTGCACTTTTGTATTTTCCATGTCTTATGGGTTGAGCTTCTATTCCTAATTTTTCTAGTGTCCCTTTAAAAAACAACTGCGTTAATTGTAAGCCTTTAAAATCCATATAGCCTTCATTCACTAGATATACTTCATCAGCAACACTTGCTAAGTAATAAGCCCCAATTGTATATATCTCTGAATATGCTACAATAAATTTGCCCGATTTTTTAAACTCTTTTAAAGCCTCTCTTATTTCATAAACTGATGAAAATCCAGCATCAAGCATATCCAAATCTAAAAATATTCCTTTTATATTCTTATCTTTTGCTGCTTTCTCTATATTTCTATTAATGTCAAATAATGACATGTTCACTTTGGCTTCCATAGAATTAAAATCAATCATTTCAAAAGGATTGTCTGATGTGATTTCTTTTATTGGAAAATCTAATGTTAAGTGTAATACTGATTTTTTATCTAATGTAACTTCTTTATCACTACTAAAGCTTTGCGTAATTCCAGCTACTATAGCTATCATAAATATAAATATAAAGACAAACGTAAGAATAAAGCCTAACATTGAGGCAAACATAAATTTAAAAAACTGTTTCATAATAATTATTTTTTACAAATTTTACAAAAGTAATTCTTTTTGATAAAAGAATGCAAATTATTATTTTAAAAATTATCTTTAACATCCTAAAAGTTTTATAAAAAATAAAATGAAATACGTTATAATGTTTTTTTTGTATTTTTGCTAAATGAAATGTGAATTTTGTTGTAAAAATAGAAGATTATGAAAAATAAATTATTTGTCACCTTATCAGCTTTAGTATTGTTTGTTTTGTCAACATTTACTTATGCCGAAGGGACAATAGAGATAACGAAATTATCTACAAGCAAAGGAAAGCTACAAATTATGACAAGTTTTAGTGATTTTGCTTTATATAATTGTAATGAAAGTCAACGCTTAAATATTACCATTTATAATGTTGGAGAAACTGTTTATTATGGTTTTGGAACAATTATAAATGGAAGTGGTGTAGCAAGGACAGACGTTACATATAGAATAAAAAATCCATCAGGAGTTGTTGTAAAATCAGGAACATTAACTAATTCGGGAGCTGGTTATATAAGTACTTATGCAAAAGCAGTAGCAGGTCCATCAGCGGTTGTTGGAGCTTCTGGATATGGAGCTTTATCTTTTGTTCCAGAAGTAACTGGCAATTATTATATAGAATTTAATTATAATACAGCAACTGGAGATAGACGAACTTTTGATTTTTTTGATATTACTGTTGTTAATGCAACAAATCAAGCTATTAAGGGACGGGTTTGGTCAAAAGCATGGCAATTATCTGTTGGAAATTATACGAATCAATTTGATGGAAGTTTTTTTGTGTATGCAGATGATGGAATTATAACTTCTCTTGACTTTAATAAAATTCAACCTTATGTATTTACTGTATCGGCTAATGCCACTGGTTGTTTTAATTCAGGCAATCCGTATACCGATAGAATGTCAACCTCTGGATTACATACTTATCCTCAGTATAAAATATTTTTAAATGAGCCAGATCCAAACTGTTTTCCTGTTGGCAATTTTGGGAATATTGTTGCTCCAGCAACATTTAGTGGTTGTGCTCCAAAAGATTTTTGTATAAATATTACTGTTGATAAAGCTGGGCGAGTGGAAATAATGCTTGATTTAAATGGAATTGATGGGTATCAGCCTTATACTGAGGATGTATTTATTTTGCAAGCAGTTGTTGCTGGGGTAAATTGTATATCTTGGAATGGACTTGATGGATTGGGAAACCCATTAGCAGTAGGTACTGATGTAAAATCACGTATTAGCTTTTTAAATGGACTTACTCATCTCCCATTGTATGATGTTGAACAACACATAAATGGTTATAAAGTTAAAATAGTAAAACCAATAACTCCAGACTCAATTCCTACTTTATTTTGGGATGATACGAGAGTAGGAGGAGGAACAGAATTAAATGGGTGTAATGCTACTGTTAGTGGTTGTCATACTTGGATTGGTGATGGCAGTTCGGGAATAGGTAATGTAAATACAGTAAATACATGGTGGTACGCATCAAACAATAAAAATAACATTATTACAAACTTTACTTATATAACTGTTGATGCGGGAGCCGACCAAACTATATGCGAAGGTAGTTCTACAACTATTATGGCTACAGGTGCTGAGCATTACTCTTGGAATACAGGAGATACAACGGCAAGTGTAGCAGTAAATCCTACTATAAATACTACATACACTGTTACAGGAACAAAGAGTGGAATGACTATAACCAATGAAGTAGTAGTTTTTGTAAATCCTTTACCTGTCGCTAATTCGGGAAGTGATGTAATTATCTATAATGGGGATAGTACTCAATTAAATTATACAGGAACATCTGG
>Ga0209417_1007410_pt1 | contig 10593 bp, 15 predicted proteins | sample RifGroF2_FD_184002 | JGI IMG/M metagenome (GOLD analysis project Ga0209417, IMG submission 184002) | Groundwater microbial communities from Rifle, Colorado, USA - Groundwater F2 (SPAdes) (version 2) | ecosystem: Environmental > Aquatic > Deep subsurface > Groundwater | place: Rifle, Colorado... | reverse complement strand
TCTAGGTCTGGAGCGCGCTCATCGGCGTGGCCGCGGTGCTGATCGGCAAGATCGGCTGGAACGTCTCGGACGAGGTGCTCTGGCAGATCGCCGCGATCATCGCCACGCTCATCGGGGCGCAGGGGGCGGCCGACTGGTCGAAAGAGCGTGCAAAGATCGAGACTTCCAGCGGCGCGAAATAGGGCTCAGCACGGCTTCACCTTGGAGTCCTGCTTGAAGTCTACCAGACAACGTGCTTTTCGGGATGCCTGTCTGACGCGACCATTCCGAGAGACTCAGCGTTTTGCCGTTGGCAGTAATCCGCACGTTCTTTGTCACGTTCTGCATTTGTTCGCGGTAGGAGGCCCAACGGCAGTTACCGGGGCAGTATGGTTTGTCGTTGTCGATGCGATCAATCGTGGATCGTGGTTCCGGCGGCTCACCCATGTCTTCCGCGAAAGTTATGAACGAATCCCATCGGGGGCAGACAGTAATGCTTCGCCCGCCGTACCTAGGAAAGGAACCGCTTCGTGGATTGAGGCATCGTTGGCGCATTGATATCCAGATGCGGTAGATGCGAGACAGATACCTCCCATGTTTCCATACTGGCGGCGGCCGGTCGCATCCGCAGGAATGGGAACGGCCAGAGCGAAGGCTTCCAACTTGCCGATCAACCATACGTCCACATTCGCAGCGGCATCGGCACATCAGGTTCTTGCCTCTTTTGCCAGCGGATGCGAGGACAGTTAGTTTCCCGGTGATGAACCCAACCATGTCACCTTTTTGCATGACTGGGGCGCAGGGCGCGGCGGATTGGGGCAAGGCCAAGGCACAGATTGAGGCTTCCCCGGGCTCGTAGCCTGGGGGGACCACAGCGACGCCGTCGGCCTCAGCCTCCTGGCTGGTGGGAGGCCGGCGGCCCTTACAACGGAGGCAAGCCATGCCGTTCAAGTCCCAGGCCCAGAGACGGTGGATGCACGCGAAGCACCCGAAGATGGCCGAGAAGTGGGAGAAGCACACGCCCAAGGGCAAGAAACTGCCCAAGCGGAAGCGTAGGACCCGTTGACGACCCCCATCCCTTGGGGTACACCACTTGGCAGAGATGAACCCACCCAAGCTCGCCCTGTGCATCCCCACCCGTGACAGCGTGAAGGCCGAGGCGTTCCGTGGCCTCATGTGGTGCGCCTCCGAGAGCGCCGTCTGGTGGCTGGACACCTTCCCTGGGGCTGATGTCTCCCACTACTTCACGCAGAACTCCCACGTCGCCGAGGCGAGGAGCACCATCGCCAACGCCTGCGCGGAAACTGGCGTGGACTGGATGCTGTGGCTGGATGACGATGCCGATCCCCCACGGGACCTGCTCAAGAACCTGATGGCGTCGGACAAGCAGTTCCTGGCCCCGACCTTCTTTCGGAAGCTGCCGCCGTACTCGCCATGCTGCTTCGAGATCGGGCCCCGGCGGGCGGACGGCAGGTTCGATACGGTGACGTGTGATCCTGACCCGCCGCGCCTCTTCCGGGCGGATGCGACAGGCTTCCACACCGTTCTTATGCACCGTTCCGTCCTGGAGCGTGTACGGGAACGCCTTGGGCCGAAGGCGGCCTTCTTCGAGAAGAACTGGTTCACGGCCGAGGACATCTACTTCTGCATTGCTGCCAAGGCTGCTGGCGTAGAACTCTGGATTGACTCACGCATCGAGGTGAAGCATGTCGGAGCCCACTCCTTCGGAAAGCGAGAGTACGCTGCCTTCCGTGAGCGTCCTGATGGCGTACAACGCCAGAGCGAAGCAGCTACGCAACACGCTAGAGAGTCTGAAGCACTGGCATGGAAGCGATCATGACTGGATAGAGATCGTACTGGTAGACGACTCATCCGAGGATAGAGAGGAGTCGCTGCGAATCCTGGAGGACTTCCCGTTCCGGTTCAAATGGTCCTACTCTGATCGCAAGGGCAGGCACGTCAGGAATCCAGGCATACTCTACAACGGCGCTGCCGCAGACGCCTCGCACGAGATCCTGATGTTGACATGCCCGGAAGTGCTCCACGAGATGGACGTCCTAGGCACAATCAGGACTGACACCAAAGATGGGCACTATCTGGTGTTCGGTTGCCGTACGCTTAAGAGCATCCCAGAGAGCTTCAGTGCCTACCTTGGGCAACCAGAGACGTACGTCGATACCAGCTTCGCCCAAGGCTGGTACCAGCACTCCCGCCACCGGCCGGCGCTCCTGCACTTCTGCTCTGCGATCACCAAGGGCGACTTCCTCAAGTACGGTGGCTTCGACCCCATCTACGACAACGGGGCTGGCTACGAGGACAACGACCTCGTGGAGCAGATCGTCGGTAGACGCATGACGATTCACGTCATCGACCGGCCATTCGTTGCTCACCAGTGGCATCTGCGCCCCGACAACGATGCCATGCTCGACATTCTCACCAGGCGGAACTGGGAATTGTTCCGTCTGAAGTGGGGCTACGATCCGAGAGGATTCGATGTCCACGTCTCCGCCAAGTGATCTCTTCGGCCCGTACTCACCGCTGAAGATCCTGCACCATCCTGGCAGGTTGAAGGGGCTGCGGTGCGGGCTCCAGCCGACACCGGCCCAGGTGCAAATCATCCTCTCAGACATGTGCAACCAAAGCTGCCAGTGGTGCAGCTACAGGGTTGAAGGCAACCCGAACAACGCCATGTTCCCTGATGCCGTGACAGGCTCCATCAACCCGAAACGGATGTTGCACTACGACAAGGTGTTGGAGATCCTGGACGACTGCGTGGAGTTGGGGGTGGCGGCGATCCAGTTGACCGGCGGGGGCGAGCCGACGGTGCATCCCAGGTTCCTGGACGTGCTGCACCAGGTGGCGATCCGGGATCTGGACCTAGCGCTGGTGACGAACGGCGTGAGGCTGACGGAGAACATCATCTGGGCCTTGATGAAGGCGAAGTGGGTGCGGGTGTCCGTGGACGCGGCGACGGCAGCGACCTATGGCCCGATGCGGTCTACGCCGCCAGAGCACTTCGCCAAGGTCTGCGAGCATGTGAAGGCGCTGGCTCTAGCCAAGGAGGTGTCAGGATCGGCTCTAGAGCTCGGCGTGGGCTTCGTAGTCAGCAAAGAGAACTGGCGGGAAATCCTGGCTGGGACGGCTCTGGCGCGGAGCCTCGAAGCAGACAACATCCGGCTCTCGGCGGCCTTCATGCCTGAGGACGAGACGTACCACGCGGACCATTTCGAGGCCGCGGCAGACCTCTGCCGGCAGGCCGTGCAGGAGCATGACGGCCAAGGTGGCTTCAGGGTCTACAACCGCTTCGGCGAACGGCTGGAGGATCTGCGCCAGCATCACCCCGAGTACCGCTTCTGCGGGTACCAGCACTTCACGACGTACATCGGCGGGGACCTGAACGTGTACCGTTGCTGCAACCTGGCCTACAACCCCAGAGGCTTGATAGGGAGCTTGGAACACCAGCGGTTCAAGGACTTGTGGCGGTCAGAGGCGAAGACGGCAGCCTTCAAGGACTTCGATGCGCGAGGCTGCCCGAGGTGCCAGTTCAACGGCATCAACCGGACGATCAATTACGCCCTGGACTCTCACGCGCCGAGTGTGACATTTGTCTGATTTCAAGGCCATCTACAGCGCACTTTTTGCCACTGGCAATTACGGCATCACTGATGGTGCAGAGTGGCGCGAAGGGTTTATCAATAGGCATCTTCCGGGCTTGCCTGCTGGCGCGCATCTCCTTGAGATCGGGCCAGGAAGAGGCCGCTGGCTGAAGGCACTGCTTTGTTCACGTCAGGACCTGCACATCACCACCTGGGACTTGGCGGATTTCCATCACATCCCTGGTGTGGAACACATGGACATCGATTTATCACAGGAGGTGCCTTGCATCCAAGACATAGAGCCATTGGATGTCATCGTTGCCAGCGATGTCCTGGAACACATTCCAGCGAAGCGCTTACCGTTACTCATGGAAATCATGACTGCATTCCGCTGCCCGGCAATAGTGACCGTAGCGAATCATTCCGACATATGGGAAGGCATTGAACTGCACCTTACCAAATGGTCGAGGTTTGGGTGGTCACAATTCTTCCGATGCTGCTGGTCCATCGCCGCACAGGAGTCTGGTCCTATGGGTGGCGCGGCCGGGTTTCTTTTGAGGCCACGGCCATGACGCTCGACTATGCTGCGTTCTGGGAAGGACGGCACAAGGCATCGGATTCATACATGCTTGGTGGGACAGTGTTTGACCACATGATCCAGCATTACGATCTCACTGTTCAGCATGGCTGCGGCTTGCAGGTGACGGAGATCGGTGTCGGACTCGGTCACTGCGTACGTGGTTTCATGGAGCATGGCGCTACAGTGTGCGCTGTGGACGTGTGCCCGGCTGCGCTCTCGGGCCTGCCTGATGGATGCCGTACACTCCTGGTGGATCGCATCCATGAAGCGCCGGAGGCCGATCTGGCCATCTGCCATCTGGTGTTTCAACACATCCCTTTGCATGAAGTCGCTCGCATACTGTCATGTGTGCCATTGAAAGATGGTGGCCTGTTCTGCTTCCAGACGAGCAGCGGACCGGAGAACACACACAGCGATGAAGTATGCGCTGGTTCTGATGGCTACGCGGAGTATACTCGTTCCGAATCTCTCATGGACTGGCTTTGTGCGCTCTGTGGGCTGCGTGTCGTCTGGAAGAGTCTGACTCAGGTCTTTCCTGAGTACGGCACAAGGTGGATGCTTTGGAAGGCTGTGCAGGCATGAACATCGTTCACATCGCGCACTTCGATGCTGCCAGGGCAGGCTGGAACTACTCTCAGGCCGTGAACGCTCTTGGAGACCACAAGAGCCTTCTCATCATCATGGTCGGCACGCCGGCTGCGAACACGGCGCATCTGTGGGCGGAGACGCAGGAGGAAGAGTCGCGGGCGGCGCTCGCGTCAGCGGACGCCATCTTCTGGCATGTCGGCCAGTGGCACGAGGGGCCTCCTGGACCTAAGGGCTACGCGAACACCACTGACGCTGTGAAGTACGACATCACGGACATGCCGTGGTGCCGGGAGTTCTTCACGCCTGACCGATCCATCGTATGGTTCAACGGAAGCCGGAGCCTCAGGACGTGCTCACCTTTCTACCGGCAGAAGTACCGTGACTTCCGGAAGGTGGCAACTACGCCGGATCTATGTCTCCTCTTGAACGCGCACTTCGTCCCGTGTTGCATCGACAGCCGGCTGGACTCAGGAGAGATGGGCCGGCTGCCACCGTACGACAGCAACATCTGCGGCGGGCACTTCGCTGCCTGCGACCAACAGAAGAACAGCGCGGAAATCGTGGGCGTGTTCAAGAGCATGAACCCGCGGATCAATTGGTGCCAGAAGGCGGGGGGCGACTTCGAGATAGCGTTGGAGCAGAAGCGCCACTGCGACCTGGTGGTGGACCACTTCCAAGGGTACTACGGCTGCAACACGATCGAGGCGACGGCGCTGGGGATCGTAGCGGTGAACGGGCTCGCGCCTTCGGTGCGGGACATGCTCGTTGAGTGGTGCGGAGGCGACCTGCCGCCGTGGCCGCAGGCGTCGAACGGGGATGAGCTACGGGCGATCCTCCAGTGGTACCAGCGGGAGCCTGGGCGGGTGGACGCTGACGGCAAGCTGCACCGGGCGTGGTACGAGCGGTGTTTCGGGAACGAGCTCAAGGCCGAGCGGCTCGTTTCTTGGCTTGATGGCGGCGGCGGCGGCGTTGCCGGCGTTGGCGCATTGTGATGTCAATATCATACGCTGCTTTGACAGCAGCTAAGGATTCCAGGATCTTTGGGATCTGCAAAACCAACTGTTCAAGAGCGTACTTGGCACTAACAATGAATTTTAATGAGTTCGGGACTCCCTGGCTGAGTCGATACAATCCGTGTCTTACCGATTGCAGTATCAACTCTATATTCGTAGGTGTGTTGAAGCTGTCTGCACTGGCGGTGAGTGGCGCAAGTGCAGATTCGAGTGCGCTGATGGCAGCTGGGAATTGCTGCTCGATCATGTGGTTCTCCGCTCCTTCAGCCACGCCATCAGGTCTTCGGTGCCTTCCTTGCCGTGGACCCAGTCGTGGAGCTTGTCCAGCTCGCTTTGGGGCTGGGCGGCCAGGTAGGCGTGGCGTTCATCGTCAGTCTGGCAGCCGATGGCCTTCATGCGAACGGCGATCTTCTGGCGGAGGGCCTTCCCATGCTGCTCCTCCCAGTCCTCGGGCGGCATGGTCTCGGTAGGGGCTTCTGCATCTGGAGCCGCCTTCCAAGCCCGGTCTATCTCACCGCTGTCCAGCCACTCCCGGACGCAGGCGTAGTCCGTCCGGTCGAAGGCGTCCCACGGCTTCTTGAGCCGGCGGGAGACCTCGGTCTGGACCCAGGTGATGGGGATGCCAGCCTTCTCAGAGCGTGACTTTACCGCACGCATGGCCGGCCCCTTCCACTTCTCGGAGTCGCCTGGGGGCTCCTGGGCGGGCTCTGGCGCGGCGGCAGATGTGGGAGTCCCCTGGGCCTGTTCTGGTGCCTGCACGGCTCCTGGGGCGGTTTGGGCGAGTTCTTGTGGCCGCCGCCCGGCTCCTGGGAGAGCTGGCGGGGGGGGCTCAGGTGAGGAAGCTCCCCCGAAGGTCCCCAGGTCTTCCAGGGCTTGCTCCTTGCCGGCGGTGGCGTGATCGTCCAGGTCGAGCGCCCGGGCCAGTTCCTCGCTCCTCGGGCACTTCTTCAGAGCTCGCTTCAGGACCGTCTTCTCAGCCTGCTCGTCCCACCACTGGACCCAGGCCCCGGCTTGCGAGGAGCCGCTAGGGGCAGCCCGCTGCACCTTGTCGATCTCGGCCCGCACCATCACCCGGACGATGGGCTTGGTGGAGTGCCTCAGCCAGATCGCTGCCCAAGCATGCGTGGTCTCTCCGCGCTCCTGGCCCTTCTTGTGGGTCACGAAGGGCTCGGAACCCTCGTCCCAGTTGAAGATGTCGCCTTCGTGGACCGTCCCGGTGTTGATGCTGGCCACCGCACCCGTGTTGTACGCCAACTTCTCGAGCCCCCGGTAGTTGGTCAGGAGCTGGAGCTTCGCGACGCCGTGATCCTTGAAAGCTACCAGGTGGCAGTCGGAGCCCATGGTCGGCCCCATCCAGAGGCCGAGGCGCGCAGCTTCAACGACGAGGAGCTTCAGGCGCTCCGGGTTGGCCAGGGCTGGCTCCAGGAGGGATGGGTTGCTGGCGATGCAGTCGAACGCTCCCATGGCGAACTTCTTCGCCTTCTCGCGGAGGTTGTCCGGGAGAGAGACGGTCAGCTTCGGCAGGGCGGACTTGAGGATGTTCTGGAGGGCTTCCTTCTTGCGCTCCAGGGGCACCAGTTCAGGCATCTTCTTTTCTCCCTTGATCTCGTTCCAAGAGTCGCATGAGGACATCGTGAGTCTTTTCGTACCGCTTCAGTGGCGCTTCAAGTTGAGGCCAATCTGTTTCGGTTCCTGCATCCTGTCTCAAAATCCACGCACCTTGCGCGAACCATGCTTGCTCAAGCATGCACTGCAATCGGTGCATGAAGGTTCTGGCAGCAGCGTTCCGTTGCTGGTCCTTGGGTGGCACTGGTGGGACTTTAGGCACTGGCGATTTCCTGGATCTTGGTCAGGGCCTTGCGCATGGAGATCCGGTCGCGCTCCAGTGAGCGGAGCATGGCGGCGAGCCTCGTGATGGGGTCGCTCTTGGGCGGGCGTGGGGCCGAGGGCTTGGTTGTCTTCGGTGGGTGCCCGGTGCTCTTCCAGGACCGTTTGCCGCCACGGCCGTAGTACAGGGCCAGGCCGGCGATGGTGATCCCATTCTTGTTGCCGGCGGCCGTGATCTCCTCGTTCGACGCCTTGGGGTTGGCCTTCAGGTGGGCCTTCACGAACTCCACGTTGGTCATCTTGCTTCGCTCCTCCTGAGCACCCTGAAGGTGGACTCCTTCACGATGTGCTCCTTCTTGGTCTGCTCTTTGTAGGACCAGCGGACACCGTTCGGGAGGACGGCCGTCTCAGCCGAGCCGATCGCCTCCCGGATGCGGTTCTTCAGTTCCGTCTCCTCGAACTTCAGTTGCCTGAGCAGGCCGTCCAGCTCCTGCAACCGATCATCCATCGTAGTGAACGCCCCATCCAGGGCGACCAGCTTGCCGGGCTCAGGCTCCCAGAGCTTGCCGAGGGCGTGGGTGCAGGCTTCTGTCCCGTCCACTGGGTAGGGCTCCCTAGCCTCGACCCGTCGCCAAAACTCCTCGACGACTGGCACGAGCTCGTCTTCGATGTAGCGGTCGTCCCGTTCGATCCAGGCCCAACGGAACTTCATCCCGCCGATGCCGCCGGCCAGGATGGCGATGGCCCCGTACTTGAGACCCGTGACCGCAAGCTGATGCTGGACCTGCGCCCAGTAGTGCTCTGGCGGGCCTTCCTCCCAGCCCATGAGGGTGCCGGAAGTCTTGCACTCCAGCACTCCAACGTCGGCCCCTGTCTTGCGGATGAAGAAGTCCGGCGTGCATCCCAGGCGTGGCCACCGAAGAGATCGCAGAAAGTGACCAGGTCCACGATCTTGGACCGCAAACGCTTTCGCTTCCGAGAGGAACCGCTGAGAAACCCAGTCCTCCAAGGCGTTGCCGAGCTTGATGGACTCGACGCCGCTGAGATCATCCCGTTCCTTCTCGCCGATGGCTAGGAGGTAGAGATCCCAGATCGTGCGGCCGAAGAGAGGCTTGCCCGTGACGACGATGTAGGAATCGCCGCTACCTGTCACGCCGTCGTGGGCGGCCAGCCATGCGTCGCGGTCGGTGATGTGCGGACCGATGGTGTAGGGCGCTTCACTCAAGCTCGCTTCACCTCCAGTTTGACAACTTCGACGTTGAATCGCTGGAGCCCTCTCGTGCCGTCGATCTGGCTGATGATGAAATATGGCGTCTTGATCGCCAGGAGCGGAACTGCCGCATCGGTCTTCAGCGTGAACTTTACGATATAGGCTCTGATCTTACGCTTCATGCTTCACACTCTCCCCCGCGCCAGTTGGGCGTCTGAATGCCGGCTTCGCCATCCTGCCGCACTGCGCCAGTCCATCGCATTGCGCACTCCGCCCAGAAAGGCATATCCTGTCTTTCTGAATTCAGACTTATGAGACAGTCAACGCCCATAAACCAATACAAAGACCCAATAACCCACGCCCACGGCGACAACGAGAAACTGTGTACAATCACTAGAAGTAACACGAGACCAGGACCAATGACTGACCAAAACATAGCCCCGATCAACAAGCACAACACTACGAGTCGGGCTGCTCCTTGCAACACTGCCAGGGCCACACCAATGAACCATCCAATGCAATAACATGCAGCTATACAGAGCTGTAGTATTAAGACGTAGCACCGTAGCTTGGCAATACGCAAATGACGTCTCGCTATTAGCATGTGCCGGCTTCCCCCGCGCCAGCGTTGCACGCCACTCCCCTTGGGCCTGTCTGTACGGGCAGGCAGGCAACCCTCGGTGAGCGTGCAGGTTCGGTGACGCGGGGGCCTCGGAATACAAGAGCCGGCTGGCTCGCCTTGGAAAAGTTGAAGAGAGGAATCGAGTGGAGATGCGACGAACCAGCCGGCGTTGAAAGATGCCAGCCCCGCCCGGCCTCTGCGCGGAAGGTATCGGGTGACGGACGAGACTGGCGACCGGCAGCACACGCCGCCGGTTGAGATGAAACGGCCCACTGGTGAGTCTCGGCGCAGGCCGGAGCAGTTCCGGTGATGGCCCATCCCCGCCGAAGCGGGGTCTCCGAGACCTTCACCGGCCGGAGCTGAAGCCTGTGAATCGCTATCACCAGCGGACCGGAATTGTGCGATCATCGTGGCTTCCCTCTGCACGCCGGAGCCTTGCCGCCTGGCGCGCGCTTCCTGCGTGGCTTATTCGGCTTGCCGTCGTCGTAAGTGTAGATCACGAGCACCATACCGCCGGAAGAATCTGCTGTCATGAACCTTCTTTCGTCACCCATGAACGACAAGTTTCCGTCCCGCTTGGACAGCCAGTGCCACCGCTTGATCGTGCGCTTCATGGCTTGACCTCCTGCGCCCTGGCCCGGATCGCGGCGGCAATAGCTTCGCAGTGCGCTAACTTACCAAGCGGCGGACTCACCATCGCTTCCGCGATCCTTGCCGCCTCCTCGAACGCATTCGCCCGGGCCTGCACGACGGCGGCGTCCTGATCCTCCGGCTCCCGCTCGTGGCGGGCGATGGCTTCCTCCACGCACTCCATGCTGTGATGGGTGCGCTGGACCAGCAGCTCCAGCGCCTCGGCCAAGTCCTCTCGAACAGTGCTCATGGCGTCTCTCCATGCAGCTTCCGGAGCGCGGAGCGGAGACTTTCCACGTTCTCCGGCGAGGTGAAGCTGACCACGGCGTAGGCCCTACGGACAACGTCATCCAGTGCCGCCGGGTCCAGGCCGGCGAGGGCATTCGTACACGCCATGCCGCGCAAACTCTCATCGGACATCAGCGCGATGAATCGCCTTGTGTCCGGCCGAAAGATGCGGTCGAAACCGGCGTGGTCCCGCTCGACGGTCCACGGCTCGCCGTAGGATGGTATGCTCATGGCGTCTCCTTCTCCGGCGTGCGGCCGGT
>Ga0209417_1007409_pt1 | contig 10594 bp, 5 predicted proteins | sample RifGroF2_FD_184002 | JGI IMG/M metagenome (GOLD analysis project Ga0209417, IMG submission 184002) | Groundwater microbial communities from Rifle, Colorado, USA - Groundwater F2 (SPAdes) (version 2) | ecosystem: Environmental > Aquatic > Deep subsurface > Groundwater | place: Rifle, Colorado... | reverse complement strand
TGGTCGTTAATAAAAACCTCATTTGGGATGCGATTCAACAAAACGGGTTTTTACAAAGCGATCGCGAGCTCTCAGAACTCTTTATGTCGCTTTCCGGAACGATTGTTTATGATCAAAACAGCAATGTCACTCCTTACCCTTCTTTAGCCGGTAATCGCGATTTATTAAAAGCACTGCTATACGGCGGACAAGCGCAGATCTATCAATGCCAGGATTTAAGTCCTAGCAGTAATTTGTGCTTAAATCTTTCGGTTGGGACCATCAATATTGACCCCAACCATGGTCTTATCTCTCAAGTGAATAATATGATTTTTGCATTATCGGATGCGGTAAAGCAAGACCAGAGCATTACACCCGCACAAGAAGGGTTTCTCAATAGCACTGAAATTCCGATATTGAAATTCATTACCGTCATTTCAACCCTAAACATCGATCCTAATGCCGTTGATCTTTCTCAATATGCTGAAGTGATTGCTGAAGACCTACTATCGCAATATCTCAGCGAATCCTTAGGCGTGATTAAACAAAGTCTCACCACTAAAAACTATACACCCGATGTTCAACATGAATTAACTGAGCAAATTGAAGGAGCATTAGGACAAGTGCAGCAGTATCAAACTGATGCTTATCGCAAAGTCCAGGATACTTTCGTGATGATTAAGAATATGCAGTTCTTAGAAGATCAGGTCGTCGGTAATCTCACGAGTTCACTCAAAGATAACCTGAAATTCGAAAGTAATGTCGGATAGAAGAAGCAAAACAAAAGAAACAAAAGAAAAAAAAGAAACAAAAAAATAACGGAGAACAGTATGACCCCAATCTATGTTATATCAAATGGAGAGATTTTCAGGGAAGTGCTTAATGCGATCGTAACGATTGTCGGAACCAGTACTTTTAATACTGCGCTCCGTATTTCTGTTGCGTTTTCAATCATTGGAGCGACAGGACATTATATTTTTAAAAGTAGCGATCCCGGCATATTCTTAAAATGGTTTGTCGCTTATTTTGTTGTTGTAAATATCTTATTAGGGCCTAAACAATCCGTCGAGATTATCGATACCACTAATCCAGGCGCTGTGTATCAGGTAGATAATGTTCCTTTTGGCTTAGCAATCCCTGCTGGGATTGTAACTTCATTCATGCACGGTCTTGTTGATGAATTCGATACCGCTTTTCAAGAACCCGATGATCTTTCCTATAGTAAAAATGGTTTTTTATTTGGTTCTCAGCTTTTTAGGTTATCGGTGGGGTACGGTATAGGTGACCCCACACTCAGAACGGAATTCAATGACTATATGCGCAATTGCGTGATCGGAGATATTCTGATTAACAACAAATACGGATTTAATGATTTAATCAATAGCACAAACATCTGGACACTTATTTCTAAAAATCCCAGTCCTATTCGAGGACTGTATCTCAACGGACAATTTCAGACCTGCCAGCAAGCAACCCCTGTTTTACGCACAGCGCTCACACAAGATGTGAACAATAATGCACTCACATTGCTTGGAAAGCGTCTATGGGGTGATAAAGACCCGACCACTCAACAAGCCTTACTCAATATCTATCTCATGAGTTCTTATCAATATTACGCAAAAGTGAGCGGTACCGCACAAGATATTATGACGCAAAACGTGATGATTGATGCGGTGCGAGAAGGAGTGATTAATTACGCCACTGGATTAAATGGATCAGCAGCACTGTTGAGCTTAAGTTCATCAAGATCGATGGAACAGATGCGATTAGCGCTGGGAGCTTGTCAACGTATCGCAACCTATACATTACCGCTATTACAAACGGTGATTGTATTAATATGGATTTGTTTATTTCCTATAGTGATTTTACTCTCTGTTCAACTACTCCTTAGCTTTACGGTTATTAAGAACTACTTTTTTACATTGATTTGGGTAGAAAGTTGGCCGCTATTATATTCAGGCTTTAACTTACTCACTTCCTTCTATCTCCAACACAAAACCGGCGCAATAGCACAAGGAGGATTTACTTTATCGAATGCTTATCCATTAGCTTTGGAGCACTCTGATGTAGGTACCATTGCCGGTGCTATGATGATGTGTATTCCCGCTATTTCTTTAGGACTCATCTACGGTCTTTCTTCTAGTTTGAACAGTGCGATGGGATATATCACCGGCATGATGCATTCATCTGTCACTGGAGGAGCTTCAGAAGCGGCAAGTGGAAATATCTCACTCGGAAATATCAGTTTAAATAATATCAACGCAAATAAACATAATTTCAATTTTGCAGAACAACGAGGTATGGCTTCAACCCAATTAGGAAATGGTTCTATCCTTACAACAACGGCGGATGGCAATACGGTTTACGATACGGCAGGGGCTATGTCGAAATTACCCATATCCGTTAATGCAGGAACAGCCTTAAGCGAATCATTTACGCATTCAGCCGAACAATCTCAAAACGCCGCATTACACGCATCACAATCTGCGCAACAATCATTAAGTAGTGCGATTGGTAAATTAGAACAATTTGGGCATACACAAGGGCATCAGGTAAGTTATGGGGAGGGTAGTGCTACATCCGAGCAAGTATCACGAGATCAGTCATTATCAACATTATATTCAATTGCTCATGAAGTAGCGCAAAGAAATAATATTTCTTTTGATACAGCATTTAGTAAATTATCTGAGCTTTCTGGAACTGTGGGATTAAGTGGTTCTGTAAATGGTAGTGTTGGTATTGAAAATAAAGGTAATCCTATTGCTGGATTAAAGCTTGGTGCTGATTTTGGGGCGGGAATTTCTGGTGGAGTTTCAGGTCGAGGCGTTCGAGATTCTAGTGTTTCAAATTCATATCAAAATTCTTCTAGTATGGGAATAACAAGCCAAGAAGTTAATCAATTTAGAGATAATTATTCAGTAATTGATAACTATAATAAATCTCATCACATTGATATTAGTAATACACAACACGCTTCTTTAGGCGATCAAATTTCTGCTGACTTACGAACGACCAAAACTTATTCTGATCAATATTCAGCAGATATGAGCCAAGCAGAGCGTTTTTCTAATATGTCGAATTATGTTCAGAGTCAGTCTGCGAATATTCAAAGCCATTTCGAACAAGGTTTTGCTGATTATGTCAGAAAAGCTGATCCAATGAGAGCCGATGCAATTTTATCCAATACCAGTAGTCAAAATATTGCAGCAATCAGAGAGGAATATGCTAAAAGCTTTCTAAATCAATATGCCGGGAAAATAGAGCAATCTTATAAAGATGATATGTCTACTGTTAATGTTGTTGATGCCAATCAATATTACGAAAGTGCTAAAAGTAATATACAAACCGAGGGGAATAATCGAGCTGATATTAACGCAAATTATCAAACGAATCTCGAAAGTATTAAGAATACGGGACAAAAGGAATTAGGGCATTTTCCAATCCATGAAATGGATGTGATAAGTAACGATATTAACAAGAATCAGTCAATTTATTTAGCTGAAATAAACCAAGATAAAAATAATCTTTTAAAAGACGATAGAAATTATAATGACAACATTCAGCATTCGATAAAAACAGGTAGACATAAAGCAAGATTAGGAGTGATTCATTCTATGTTTGATGGAAGTTCTGCTGGGTCAAAACCTAAGCAATGATAAAAGATTATTAATTTATTCTGCCGCCATAAGGATTACCGCCGCAATCTAAACTACCTATTCCCATAGGTAACCCTGTAGCTGGATTAGAATGTGAACCGTGATTGAGATGATGATGTCGAATAAGTTTTGCATGTGTACTTTCCGGGTACATTTCTGAAGTGAAAGACTTATTTGATCTATTGGTCTTATTTGTACAATGAGAGGCGCCAGTATATTTATAGCCTAAAATTACAGCAGTGATGGATAGGTACAGTATTGAAAGAAGTAAGGTATAAAAGACACTACTATCTAATTCTCTGGTCAAAACAAGAAAAAATAGAAATGAAATAATTAATACATAGCCTGTCGATTTGAGAAGTTTTTTAAAAAGCATAATGATTTTGGCGATTTCATTTGCTTTATTCAGATCCGAATCCGGGAGAAGATGAACATTCGTTTCCATAAAAAATCCTTATAACCGAAGTTTTAAAATATAACTTTTTGAGTATAACTTGTACAGCAATAATAACTAAATCACACATAAATATTTTAAAACTCATTTGGTAATCGCGCTATTACCTTGTGTAACACAGTAGTATAAGCTTTTTCAAAATCCCAATTTGTATCAGCAGTAATGAGAGTTTTTACTTCGGTTCTAAAATCTTCATGTTTTGCTTTTTCAGCCAGGTTTTTTTCAAACATTGTGCGAGTAACAATTTGCTGAGCGTTAGTGCAATGTCCCTGAAACACTTTAATCAATTTATCGATGGCTAAATGTTCATTTTCTAGCATTAACCACATATCAAACAAGTCTCTGCCTTTTCTTCTTTGATATAGAGCACGAAGTTTACTGCCCATCAATTCATTTATTTGATAAGTAGTTATTTCAGCTTTACCGCTAAACCATCCTGAATTGACTTGATAAGGAACGGTAATGTGATTTAAAAAATGATAGTGTTCCGTTGTGTTAATTTCAATTTTTAATTTTGCGACTAAAGCTTCACTGGATTGATAAGAGTATATAAGTTTTACACTTCTCTCTGTTAACTTACGTTTAGGTTCACCAAGCCAACTATCCAATACACTTCTGATTGCACTGATTGTGTCGCCAATTGGCTCTGAATTTTTCTGTACTAAGTCGACATCTTCACTATAACGAGCTTGTTTTTTAAGTATCAATTTATTTAAACAAGTCCCTCCACGAAAAATCAGATTGTTTTTTATTTTTGGATGTGAATATAAAGCGACCAAAGCACGACTAATAATCAAGTCTTGTTCGATTTGACCAAGGCGTAGCCAAGGCGCTTGTGTTTGGCGCCATTCATCAAGATAAAATGATGCGATCATAAGTCACCTTCAAAATCAGCATTTTCAATGATTTTCCATTTTTTATTTTTGCGATATTGTTGAGCCACAACGTTTTCGTGAAGAGTAGGTTCCAGAGGAATATAGTTTAATCGTTTCAACTTTTGTAAATGATCAAAAACAACGTCCGCCAAATTTTGCGCGTCGATTTTTTCTAGTAAATAGCCTAGTCGCTGTTTCCAATGATGATGTAAATCCATTTCGATTAAAGTAGAAAGCTCTTTTTCTCTTAGTGATTCGCGTAATTCATCAAGAATAGTCACAATGCGATTTAATCCACCAGATTGTTGTGGATAATTCATCAAATCCATAGCAGTAGTTTCTGGTGCGGCAATGGTTAATCGACTGTATTGAGTGGTAATATATTGTGTAGGGTACTTTTCCATATTCTTATTAACAATAAAATCAATTTTAACCTTGCCGCACACAATAGATTTTTTATATCGATTGACCATAACCTGAAAGGTCTGTGGTTGCTGATGAGCCGCACCATGATAGGATGCAGCAGTAACTAAGCAAACGTAATAAGGTTCTTGCCAAAATTCCATGAGATATGGAATGAAATATTCTGGAGGCAAACAACTATATACTCGATATTTTGGGAAAACGATGACATAAAATCCTCGGGCAGGGCTAGCTATTTTCCCTTGTTGTCGAAGATGTTCTATCGACAAAATGATCGCAGATCTACTTTTATTCAATGCCTTTTGCGCATCATTTAAAGTAAAAGTGCATTTACCTTTTGCCTCTAATTGTTCTATATAGTCTAAAAATCTCATGTTTAAACCTCTTTAAATATCCAATTTAGATATTTAAAGAGAATATAACTGTATTTCAAATAAAATCAACGCTTATTTTTTAATAGATGTATAAAAGAAATGTCAATATTATGTAACTCACCAGGTAACCTAGGCTACCTGGTGAGTTATTTTAAGATGTCTCACAAACCAAGATTTACGGCGCAAAATACAGCGGCAATTAAACAAAGGCGAGCATCGACATTCTATTGCTTGATAGGTATCAATAAGGTTTATTTGAAGAGCATTATAAGATTCTACGTCAAATTTGATGAGACTTTTTTTGATTTTTTAACGCTGAAAATGTGTTGTATGGAGATGTAAAATGAAAACGCAAGAATATGGGATATCGAATAGACCGCACCAAGGCATGCATAATACACGTGGGCATCATGCCGGTCTTGGAAACCCTTTGCTTTATCGTCCAGGAGATGAGTGTGGAATTTGCGGAAATTGTGGCGCATATGGGCGTGCCCGTAAAGTTGAGGCTTTAGCTGCATATAAGTCAGCGAGAATGAATGGGGATGTTTGTGATAATCCACCAGAACCCTTTCCAGATGATGGGAATTATAAATGGGAAGGCGGTGAAGATTTTGGATGTGCTGTGCGCTATACACCGGGTCCGCGCGGTAGAGCGTGGATGGACGCAACAGATTGGAATTATTTAACTCGTCTAGCTCGTGGAGATATTCGTAATGCAGTAGAGCAAACCGATGCTCGTGAGCAGCGAGATCATCCCTCTTTTAAAGCGGAGCGTACACGTCAAGCAATACAATCTTCGGGAATTGGTAGTTTTTTAGTGGCTCGTTTTTCCAGATATGAACCAAGTAGGGCTGTAATATCAACTGAAGAAGCAGGGCCGCCTTTACCGCATGGAGTCATTCTTCCAAAAGAACGATGGTGCGCTGTTTATGTTTGGCATTCTACTCAACGTAATGGGCGTTATTGTTCTGCCACAGAGTCGTTTACGAGACACGGTTCTGTTGGGCATGCGGCAATGCAAGTGGGCAGTCAATATATGAGTTTTTGGCCAGCTCGCCGACCGCCGGGTATGGTCTCCGGCGCTTTGGGTACACATGCTAGCTTCCATGATCATTATGAAGATGATGTTAGAGATGAGGGGAGAGAGGCTGATGCAAAAGTAGTTTTTTATAGTCTTGATATTGAAAGAATTAACCAAGCTTTTGCTGATTTCAAAAATTCTAGGAAATCAAAACGCTGGACCGTACTAGGAAGAAATATTTTTAATTGGTTTAATAAAGGTAGAGGTCAAAGTTGTAGTGGTTTGGTATACCACTTATTAAAATGCGGTGGTATTTCATTTAAGTTACACTATAAAAAAGAATTTGAAAGAGATAGTTTATATGTGACACCAAATAGCATATTCCGAATGATTTCAGATGCCAAGTTATCAGAATTAGTAAGGAGTCCAATCACGCGCACGTATGTCACACCTTTCATTTCTAATATAAAAGGGATAAATCTAGATTTGCTGCCTCAATCACCTCCATCACAACCATCGTCATCTCTACAACTTACATTGTCATCGCAAATAGGAATGAGCGTTTCCTTAGAAAGTTGGCCCCGCGCCTCTCTACAAAAACGAGCAGACGATTTTTGGCAGGCTAGAGATGATGTAAATTTGTTAGCTTACGAAATAGATCCTTCTCTAGCTGAACGATTATTTACCTCTGATGCGATATTTCCAGATTTAGGTTGGCAAGCATCTGCATTGCAGCAGAGAGCGTTTATGGCGCAACAGTCAGAAGCATCCAGACAATTTTTAGAAACCTTTCATTTCTATCAGATTGATGAGGAAAGTATTGCTGCTGGAGTAGCCGTACTTAGAACCATCGTGCAAAGAACTGCAGATGATGCAGCCGGAAACGAATTTGTATTACGTTTTTTAAATAGGTCTTGCGATTGGCTGTTAGAGCATGAACCTCCAGGTGAGAAAGCTGTTAGAGAAGAAAAAGAGCGAAAAATAGCGCTTGAAGAAACGGTAGAAGAGGAAAAACTTTCAGCATTATCACTCACGTTATTTAACATAGCTAAACAAACGACCATTAGCAGCGCAGAATTAGAAAAAGTTCAGGACCTTGTTAAAAGTGGCGCCGATTTATCTATTGTTGATGATAGTGCAGCATCTTGCGGTTGGAATGCGTTACATTGGGCTGTATATTTAGGGCATGAAAATATTGTATTCCATATAACAGAATACTTGCAGACATTACCATACAACGCGCGCAAACAACAAATTGATGCTCGTACTGCTGGACCCTATTTTGGCGGACTGCTTTTTTGCAATGGGCATCAAAGCGCATTACATATACTAACACAACAAGCAAAATACGATGATTCGAAAAAAACACGTATCGCCACTTTATTACTCAGAGCGGGTGCAGATCGCGATGCTTTAGATTATCACCGTAATCCAGCAATTGGGAATATACACATTAGCGAAGAGGAGATTCGTGTTGTTAGTCGTGTATTGAAAGCTTGAGCCCTATTAAAATTTTCATGAATTGGGTTTAGAACCCCTAATTTTTATATCCATCGTGAAATATAATACAATTGATAAACTAACGAACAAATAATAGTAACTACTTTATTATTTGTGCATAATTAAAACAGAAAAATAGGAGGAGAAAATGACTCTATCCATTGATGAAAGAATGATGCTTGCAGCTGAAAGCTGGTATAAAACCCAAACCATCCCATTTCCCAAAGAAAAAGTAGCACGACAAGTTTCTATTTATGCGCCTTTATTTGTTACATATATTAAGCATCCTCGTTATGCGCAATATTTTGCTGATACCACTTATCTCGATATGTTATTTGTCCAATGTGCAGTGGAGACGAGTGCTTTTGAAAAGATGAGAGAACAGAATGGCCCTGGAAAGGGGTTAATACAACTTACCTATCCGAAATATTTCCCATTGGTACAAGAAGCGCTTTTTAAGGTTGTGCCTGAAATTGTGGGAACAAAAGCTAATCCAAAATTGGATATTGTTAAAGATCATGATTTAGTTGCATCTAATCCAAGCATTAATGTTATTGCAACGTTAGAGTGTTTTACTCACAAAGATATGGTTTGTTGTAAAGTTACTTATGAAAAAGCAGAAAAGAAGGCCGGAAAAAAAGGCCCATCAATACGAGGGAGGAAAGCAGGTTTTGATGCTATTTCAAAAAAAGTAAATGGCTCAGCTATTCCTCCAGAAAGGACAGAGTATCGGTTTAAAGTTTATGATTTATATCAGCAAGGACTAGCTAAAACTAAAGCTGCTGTAGCACCCACACAACAAACAATGCCAGCGGAGGCAAGCACATCAAAAATCCAGGGATCAATCGCAACAGGTCCTGCCTCTAAAGCTGAACATTCTGCTTTATCTCAAGAGTCACAAAAATCTGATGATAGCCATCAAGTTGCTGGTGATGTTGGTAAAGCAGAAAAGTCTAAGCAGGCCTCGGGATCAGTTCCTTTACCTGAAATGCCAACTCCTGTTGTCAACCCAGAGGCGACAACTGATCGTATCTTTTCTTCTGCAATGGGTGCAATGGTCACTCAATTTACAACGAATTTCGGACAATCGTCACAAAATAGCCATCCAATAGCCATTCCTGTTTTTACTCCAGAAACACTCAGTCATTTAAGGCCGTCTGAAATTTCTCAGGAGCGATCGTTTGATTGGTCATCTATCCCATCATTATCGCCCGATGAAGATAGGGAAAGAGCTTGGCAAGCAGCAATGGAGGAGCATCATAATAGTAGCTTTTCGCACGAATTTACTTTTATTCCTGGAAAGGGACATTCTGCAGAAATTGGTGTTGAGTTTGGTGCTGGAACTCATGGATATACAAAAACTAATGTTGATCCTATACAAGCATATAAAGATGTTAAAGGGGCTATCAAATGGGTTAAACGTAAAATGGAATGGATCGTTACATTTAGTGATCGTAATAAAGCTTTTTTATCGGGAGATTTGGATAAGAGTCAACGCATCAACAATAAATTATTAGATCAAGGAAAAATTTCTCAACAAGAAAAAGATTTATTCGATGAACAAATTCGTTGTTGTCGCGGAGGTGATAAACATAGTTCCCGATTTATCGCTTTGCGATCAAAACAAGTCGACTATCAAATAGAGCATGCTTGGTTTAAAAAAGAATTGAAAAAAGAAAGACAAGAACTTCAGCAACGATTACCGAGAGCGATGGGAAATGAGCAAATGGCGTCTATTGTTGGGAATGGAGTTAGCGCCTCTCATATTGAACAAGTACGCCGACAAGCAGAAACAATGGCAACGGATCCACGTTTTTCAATTCAAGATAGAGAAAGAGGGACTGCTGCGTTGCAGGCGTTGAGAACCCAAAATAGGGAGGCGTTAGAAGCCCTTGTCGTCAAACATGATTATGTACCCGCGATACTTTCATTTCATTATAAAGGATTATTCGAAGGGACACCTGATAGCCAAAATAACGTTGCTCAAGCACTAAAGGAAAAAAATATTCCTGAACTCATGCCAACGCTTTGCCTTATCCGAGGATCTAATTTCCAAGCTGCGACTAAAAATGATTTAGCGGAAAAAGAATTTTTGGAAGCATTGCATCATGATGGTCAAAATGAAAAAGCGCTATCAGGATTAGCTCATGTTTATCACGATGCAAAAAAATATCGAGAGCTATCAAAAGTATGTGATCAGCTGGCGCAACAACATCCTCATGTATCAGCATATCAATCGCAACGAGAGGAAAGTTATTGTTTAGAATTAAACGCTTGTTGTGCAGCCAATGATTGCGATACCGTTATACGCA
>Ga0209417_1007408_pt1 | contig 10595 bp, 4 predicted proteins | sample RifGroF2_FD_184002 | JGI IMG/M metagenome (GOLD analysis project Ga0209417, IMG submission 184002) | Groundwater microbial communities from Rifle, Colorado, USA - Groundwater F2 (SPAdes) (version 2) | ecosystem: Environmental > Aquatic > Deep subsurface > Groundwater | place: Rifle, Colorado... | reverse complement strand
GAGCTGCCGGTCCTTTTGGCCCTGGACCAGCCGGGATCCCCTTTCATGGAAGAGCTTCTGGCTCAGCTGGCCGGTGAATTGCCGGACAGGCTCTACTGTCATCTGACCCCGGGCCTGGAAGAGATCTTGAAAGAAAAATTTAGCTTAGAATCGCACGGCACCCACCATAAGATGGTGCTGTCCCGGCCGGAGGTTCTAAAAAATATCGATACTGCCGGGACCACGCCATTGGGTGCCTCCCACAGGGAAGAGATATCGGATTTCTACGCCGCCAGTTATCCCGACAACTGGTTCGATGCCCGGATGCTGGAGACCGGACAGTACTTCGGCCTGCGTAAAGAAGGCCGTCTGGCGAGCATCGCCGGGATTCACGTCTATTCGCAGCAGTACAAAGTGGCGGCGCTGGGGAACATCGCCACCTGGCCGGAACTGCGGGGCCAGGGGCTGGGGACAAAGGCCACCGCCGCGCTGTGCCAGAATCTTTTGCAGACGGTCGATGTCATCGGGCTCAACGTCAAGGCCGACAATGCCGGGGCCATCAGATGCTACCGAAGGCTGGGCTTCGAGACCTGCGGGGAGTACGGGGAATTCATGGCCTACCGCACCTGATCATAAGGCTTTACAAAAATATCCTTTCGGTGTATAATTATTTCTGATCAATTATAAGAACAGCCAAGACCCCCCATGCTAGCGGGGCCTTGGCCTTTCGGCGTTTACGGTTCGGGAACGCTGCCCACGAAATACACGAAAAACACAAAAAATTAACCAAGAATATTTTCACACAAAGCATGCACTGAGCTTGTCGAAGTGACACAGAGGCACAAAGAGGTAATCTTAATACCCAAGAAACCCGAAACGAACTCAGTGATCTTGGTGGCTTAGTGAGAGGTGGGTTGTTTCTCACACAAAGCATGCACTGAGCTTGTCGAAGCGACACAGGGACACGAAGGGTAATCTTAGTTCTGGTAATTACAAAATAATCTTGGTGCCTTAGTGGCTCAGTGAGAGGTTGGTTGTTTCTCACACAAAGGCACAGAGGCGCAAAGTTTAAAATCATTATAATTAGTGGTCTTGGTGTCTTAGTGAGAGATTGAAATAAGTTTAATCACAAAATATAATATGATCTGGGATAAATTTTCAAAAGCGGTCTACCACAGCCCGTCGTTCGCCAAGCTTTTTAAGCTGTATGCCTCCGATCAGAAGCTTTTCGGCCTGACCGGGCCCTGCGAGGCCGGCAAGCCGGTGATCGTCTCCGGGCTGTATGCCAAACAGCCCCGGACCCTGCTGTGGATCACCCCCGGCGACGAGGAAACCGAGCGGCAGCGGGACAATCTCTCCGTCCTGCTGGGCCCGGACAACATCAGATGGTGGGCGGCCTGGGACATCCTGCCGGGCGACCAGAAGGAGCCGGACGTGGAGCTGGTGGGCAGCCGGATGGAATGCCTCCAGGCCCTGTCGTCCAGACAGCCGGCGGTGATCCTGGCCTCGGCCCGGGCGGTCATCCAGCGCACCGTCAACCCGGCCGAGTTCGGCCAGCGGAGGATAGACCTTTCTTTGGGCATGAAGATCGATCGGGAGGAGCTGCTGGCCCGGCTGATAGACTCCGGCTATGAGCGCCAGCCGGCCGTGTCGGGCATCGGGGACATCAGCCTGCGGGGCTCCATCATCGACATCGCCAGCTTCAGCGAGGAGGGGCCGGTCAGGCTGGAGCTGGACGACGACATCCTGGTCTCGCTGCGCCGCTTCAGCCTGCTGGACCAGCGCTCCACCGCCCGGCTGGAACGGGCCACCATCCTGCCCCGGATGGAGGTCTCCCAAAGGACCGCCTTGCTGCTGGAGCACCTGCCGGAGAATTGTTTGGTGATCATGGACGAGCCGGGGGAGATCTCCTCCGAATGGGCCGAGCTGTCCGAGGAGTACCGGGACATGGTCAACGATAACCGATTCGCCTCCGGCGAACAGTTCCGGCGGGGGCTAGCAACTTTCAGCCGACTGCTGGCGACCTCCGGGGCCGGCTTCGGGATGTCCGAGGAGAGGTCGCCCGAGGAGATCGTCCGCATCGGCATCCAGCCGGTGGAGCCCTTCATGTCCAATCTGGACCTGCTGGGGGCCAGGATCGAGAAACTGCACCAGGAGAACTTTCAGATCTTTCTGCTGTGCGACAACCAGGGACAGCAGGAGCGCCTGAACGAGATCATCGACGGCCAGAGCCGGGCAAGGGTCGCCGAGATCACGGTGGCCGGGCTGCACAGCGGCTTCGTCTTTCCCGAGGCCCTTTTGTGCGCCGTCACCGAGCGGGAGATCTTCGCCCGGGAGAAACGGAGAAGGGCCCGAAGGTTCTTCAAGGGGGGCGGGGCCATCCGCAGCCTGGAGGCCCTGAGGAAGGGCGATTTCATGGTGCACGTGGACCACGGCATCTGCCAGTATCAGGGTCTGAGCAATCTTAACATTGAGGGCCGGCAGACCGAGTGCCTGCTGCTGATCTTCCGGGACGGCGACAAGCTGTACCTGCCGGTGGACCAGCTGAAAAGGGTCCAGAAATACTCGGCCGAGGAGGGCCAACACCCCAACCTCTCCAAGCTGGGCTCGGCGGCCTGGGAGGAGACCAAGGCCCGGGCCAAGCGCTCGGCCCATGACATGGCCAAGGAACTGCTGGTCCTGTATGCGGCGCGAAAATCCCAGCCGGGGATAAGCTTCTCGCCCGACACCCTGTGGCAGAAGGAGCTGGAGGCCTCCTTCATCTACCAGGAGACGCCCGACCAGCTGAGGGCCATCGGGGAGATCAAGGCCGACATGGAGAGCGACAAGCCCATGGACCGCCTGCTGTGCGGCGACGTGGGCTACGGCAAGACCGAGGTGGCCATCCGGGCGGCCTTCAAGGCGGTGATGGACGGCCGCCAGGCGGCGGTGCTGGTGCCCACCACGGTGCTGGCCGAACAGCATTACCAGACCTTCCGGGAGCGGCTGGCCGACTACCCGGTGAAGGTGGAGATGCTGTCCCGCTTCCGCAAGCACGGCGACCAGAAGAAGGTCATCAAAGCGGTGGCCGCCGGCGAGGTGGACATCGTCATCGGCACCCACCGCCTGATCCAGAAGGACGTCCAGTTCAAAAAGCTGGGCCTGCTGGTGGTGGACGAGGAACAGCGCTTCGGGGTGGCCCACAAGGAGAAGCTCAAACAGCTGTTCAAGGCGGTGGACGTGCTGACCATGACCGCCACCCCCATCCCCCGGACCCTGCACATGTCATTGCTGGGGGCCCGGGACATCTCCAACATCGAGACCCCGCCCAAGGACCGGCTGGCGGTGATCACCGAGGTGTCATTATGGAACGCCGACCGGATCAAAGAGGCCATCCTGCGGGAGGTGGACCGGGGCGGCCAGGTTTTCTTCCTGCACAACCGGGTGCAGTCCATCGCCGCCATGACCGCCTATATCGCCAGTCTGGTGCCGGGGGCCGAGGTGGCCCTGGCCCACGGTCAAATGGAGGAGCGGGAGCTGGAGCGGGTGATGCTGGCCTTCGCCGCCAAGCGCTACGACGTGCTGGTGGCCACCACCATCATCGAGTCGGGCCTGGACATGCCCAACGTCAACACCATCATCATCAACCGGGCAGATAAGTTCGGCCTGGCCCAGCTGTACCAGCTGCGGGGGCGGGTGGGGCGCTCCAACAAGCGGGCCTTCGCCCACCTGATCATTCCCAAGGGGGGGCGGATCAACGAAATTGCCCGCAAGCGGCTGAGGGTGATCGAGGAGCTGTCCGAGCTCGGCTCCGGTTTCCAGCTGGCCCTGCGGGACCTGGAGATCAGGGGGGCCGGGAACCTTCTGGGGCGGGAGCAGCACGGCAACATGATCGCGGTGGGCTTCGAGCTCTACTGCCAGCTGCTGGAGGAGGCGGTCCGGGAGCTGAAAGGCCTGCCGGCGGTGCCCCAGATCGACGTCAAGGTGGAGATCCCGGGGAGGGCTTTGATCCCGCAGGATTATGTGGAGGATCCCAACGAGAGGATCAACCTCTACCGCCAGCTGAACAGGATCGGCGATATGGAAAAATTCGACAGGATCCGCGAGGAGATGTCCGACCGCTTCGGCCCGCCGCCGGAGGAGGTCAGCCGTCTTATCGAGGCGGCCCGGCTCCGGCTGGGGGCGGCCAGCCTGGGCGCGGTCCGGATAAAATGGGAGGGGTCAAAACTGGAGGTCTGGTGGCCGGAGGACCGCAATCCCTCCCGGGAGAAGCTGGAAAAACTGGTCCGGACCATCCGCCAGCCCCTGGAGTTCATCGCCGCAAAAAATTTCTGCGCCAGGATAGCCCTGGGCAGCCGGCCGGATATATCGGCCGTTTCCGGGGAGCTTTTCGCCGCCGGAAATTGAAAACTTCCAGCAATCCCACTTAGGTTGCCAGGGGTTGACAAAGCGGGGTTTAAGGGCTATATTTACTTATGTTAGCTGATATGAAAGTATGGCACCATGATGAAGGCATTATACTTGTAAGCCCGATTATGTAGCGGCACTTATCCCTCAACTTGTGTTGCTTCGAAGTTCCCCTTCAAATGCTAACAAGACTGTCGGTATCAGGGCAGGCTCTCGGGATGACATTGCTATGTCCCCCTGAGGAAGCTATTATGTCTGACAGTCTGAATGGGTGCGGGAGTTTATTCCTCAATTATTTAAAAAATTATTGAACAACTCATTATGATCTGCGATCTGTGCAAAAAAAACCAGGCGGTGATGCGCTACACCGAAGTGCGGGACAGCCGGAACACCGACTACAACCTGTGCCGGGAATGCGCCGAGCTCAAGGGCCTGGCCAAAAGCCTGAACCTGGCCCTGTCCTCCCTGGGGGACATGCTGGCCGGGATGATCCGCGATATCGGCGCTGAGCAGGATGACGATAATCAGGCCCAATGCCCCCAATGCGGGCTGGCCCTGACCGATTTCAAAAAACTGGGCCGGCTGGGCTGCCCCGGCTGCTATCAGGTGTTCAACGCCAGCCTCAAACCACTGGTCAGGCAGATACACGGCCTCAACGATCATCTGGGCAAGGCCGCCCCGGCCTCCGGTGAGATCAAAGCCGCCCCCTCCGAAAACCGGGTGGAGCGGCTTAAGCTGGACCTGCAGGCAGCGGTGCTCAAAGAGGAATACGAGAGGGCGGCAGCCTTGCGCGACCAGATCAAACAATTGGAGACCAGCGGGGCCAAATGAACCTTCCCGACAACGGCATACAGGGCCTGATCGGCCAGGAGGCCGGATGGCTTAAACCTTCGGACAGCGATCCCGGAGTGGTGATCTCCAGCCGGGTCCGGCTGGCCCGCAATCTGGCGGAGCATCTTTTTCCCGGCCGCTCCGGGCAGGCTGAGCGCAGCCTGGTCCGGGAGGAGGTCAGAAAAGCTTCGTCAGCGGTTAATTATTTCGGCGGTGCGGCCTTTTTCGACCTGGATATCCTGAACCAGCTCGACAGGACCGCCCTGTGGGAGCGCCGGCTGATCAGCTCGGACCTGATGGACAAAAAGAACGGGGCCGGGGTGCTGGTGGGAAGGGACCAGTCGCTGGACCTGATGATCAACGAGGAGGACCACATCCGGATGCAGAGCCTGCTGCCGGGCCTGGATCTGATCGAGGCCTTCCGGATAGTCGACCAGGTGGACGATCAGCTGCAGCGGAGACTGGCGATGGCCTATTCCCCGGAGTGGGGATTTCTGACCTGTTGTCCCAGCAACCTGGGGACCGGCTTAAGGGCCTCGCTGCTGATCCACCTGCCGGCCCTGGTGCGGGCCAAAAGGATAGAAAAACTTTTGAATCAAATGGAGGAGCAGGGGATCCTGGTGCGGGGCTTCTACGGCGAGGGCAGCGAGGTGGCCGGGGATATCTTCCAGATCTCCAACCGGGCCACCCTGGGCCGGAACGAATTGGAGATAATAGAGCATGTGGAGCGGGTGGGCCGCAGCCTGATGGAACAGGAAATGGAGGCCCGCCGATACATCATGGATCACGCCCGCCGGCAGACCGAGGACAACATCTGGAGGGCCTTCGGCATCCTGGCCAACGCCAGGATGCTTTCCTCCCGGGAATTTTTGGAGCTGACATCCTCCCTGCGTCTGGGCATTTTCCTGGGCCTGTTTCCCAGGATGGGGCTGAATGCCCTGAACAAACTGCTGATCACCACCCAGCCGGCCCATCTGCAGATCATGCTGGACGCCCAGCTGGAGGCCCATGAACGGGACGGGGAAAGGGCCAAAATGGTCAGGGCTATCATGGCAGATTTTATTTAAACTTTTCAAACCTCAAAACAGTCCAATATCAATAAGTAATTATCATGAAAGACAATAGATTCACCGAAAGGGCCAGAAGGGTCCTGTTCCTGGCCCGCGAGGAGGCCCGGCGCCTGCAGCATGACTACATAGGCACCGAGCATATCCTTTTGGCCGCTCTCCGGGAGGGCGAGGGGGTGGCGGTGGCGGTGCTGTTGAGCCTGGGCGTAAGCACCGAGCAGATCCGCCGTAAGGTGGAGGAGCTGATGCCCAAGGGCGGCCAGACCATCCTGATGGGCGAACTGCCATTCAACCTGTCGGCCCGCCGGGCCATGGAGCTGGCGGTGGAGGAGGCCAAAACCCTCCAGCACAATTATGTGGGCACCGAACACCTGCTGCTGGGGCTGATGGAAGATCAGGACGGCATAGCCTCCCGGGCCCTAGTGTCGTTGGGCATTAGTGCGGAGCTGATGCGCTCCGAGATCATGCGCCTGCTGTCCAGCGAGCCGGGATCATCGCCGACGCCTCAATCAAACGGGCAGAGCAAGACCCCGGCCTTGGATTATTTCTGCCGGGACCTGACCCGGCTGGCCCAGGACGGCAAGCTGGACCCGGTGATCGGGCGGGGCCGGGAGATAGAAAGGGTCATCCAGATATTGTCCCGGCGCAAGAAGAACAACCCCCTGCTGATCGGCGAGGCCGGGGTGGGCAAGACCGCCATCATAGAGGGGCTGGCCCAGAAGATAATCAGCGGCGAGGTGCCGGAGCCCCTGTTGTCCAAGCGGGTGATGGCCCTGGACCTGGCCGCGGTGGTGGCCGGGACCAAGTACCGGGGGCAGTTCGAGGAGCGGATGAAAGCTTTGATGAACGAGCTGCGCCAGACCCAGGACAACATCATCTTCCTGGACGAACTGCACACCATCGTGTGGGCCGAGGGGGCGCTGGACGCCTCCAACATGCTCAAACCCGCCCTGGCCCGGGGGGAGATGCAGTGCGTGGGGGCCACCACCCTGGACGAGTACCGCAAGCATATCGAGAAGGACGGCGCTTTGGAGCGCCGGTTCCAGAGCATCATAGTGGAGGCCCCGTCGGTGGACCAATCGCTGAAGATATTAAAGGGTCTGCAGGAAAGATACCAGGACCACCACAAGGTGAAATACAGCGATGAGGCCATTGAATCGGCGGTCCGGCTGTCCGACCGCTACATCACCGACCGCTATCTGCCGGACAAAGCCATCGACGTGCTGGACGAGGCCGGCTCGCGGGCCAGGCTGTCCACCTCCGAGCCGCCGGCCGAGATAAAATTCTTGGAGAGCCAGCTCAAGGACATAAAAGCATGCAAGGTAGAGGCGGTCAAGGGCCAGGATTATGAGAAGGCGGCCACCTTAAGGGATTCGGAGAGGAACAAGCGCCAGGAAATAGAGCGGCTGCGAGAGGCCTGGAAGAAGAGCCGCGACCTGGTGGCGGTAAAGATAACCCAGGAGGACATCGCCTATGTGATCTCCCGCTGGACCGGGATCCCCATTGTCAAGCTGGAGGAGAAAGAGTCCGCCCGCTTATTGCGGATGGAGGAGGAACTCAGGAAGCGGGTGGTGGGGCAGGACCAGGCCCTGGAGGCCGTCTCCCGGGCGGTGCGCCGCAGCCGGGCCGGCATCCGGGACACCGCCCGGCCGATGGGCTCGTTCATCTTTCTGGGCCCCACCGGGGTGGGCAAGACCGAGCTGGCCAGGGTCCTGGCTTCTTTCCTGTTCGGAGATGAGAACGCCCTGATCCGGGTGGATATGTCGGAATACATGGAGAAGTTCGCCGTCTCCCGGATGGTGGGGGCTCCTCCGGGCTACGTGGGGTACGAGGAGGGCGGCCAGCTGACCGAGAAGATCCGGCGCAAGCCCTATTCGGTGGTCCTGCTGGATGAGATAGAGAAGGCCCATCCCGACGTGTTCAACATGCTGCTGCAGGTGCTGGAGGACGGCCAGCTGACCGATTCCTACGGCCGGAAGGTAAGCTTCAAGAACGCGGTGCTGATCATGACCTCCAATCTGGGGGCCCGGGAGATCAAGAAGGGCGTCAGCCTGGGATTCCAGAATAACGACCAGCTGCTGGCCTTCGACCAGATGAAGGACAAGGTGCTGTCGGAGCTTAAAAAAACCTTCAACCCGGAATTCCTGAACCGGGTGGACGAGGTGGTGGTATTCAATTCCCTGGGCCGGCCGGAGATGGGCCGGATCGTGGACATCCTGATAGGCCAACTTTCCCTGCGGCTTAAGGAAAAGAACATCACCATCGGCATCTCGCCCCAGGCCAAGGAACTGCTGGTGGCCAGGGGATTCGATCCCACCTACGGGGCCAGGCCTTTGCGCCGCACCATCCAGAGGATGGTGGAGGACCCTCTGTCCCAGGAGATCCTGAAGGCCGATATCAGGTTCGGGAACAGGGTGCTGATAGAAGCCGAAGGTGAGGTCTTGAAATTCGTTCCCCAGTCCCCGGGAAAAATCAGGGGAGGCGTCAGGAAAAAAACTCCCCGGGCGAAGAAATGAGTCCATGACCAGGCTGGCCATAGCCAGCCTGGTCATGTTTAATTGGCGAGGTTTTCAATTGACTGCATAATCCCGGAATGTTATAATTACAAGCCGATGCCCGCCCAAGTTTTTTTGGAACAGCTAAACCCGATAACTAAAAAAGAAAGACATACATGAAGCGCTTTTTATTTCCGTCAATAGTTATGGTAATTTCGCTCTTGGTCCAGACCTTGCCGGCCAATGCCGTCATCATAGCCGACCTCAGGGTAGAGGGTGTCGAACGAATCGATCCGGAGGTGGTGCTGAACGCATCGGGGATACTGCCGGGCGACCAGCTGAACGACAACAACATCTCCGAAGCGGTGAAGAAGATATACCAACTGGGTTATTTCACCGAGGTGGCGGTGGCCAAAGATTCGACCGAGAGCGGATATCTGCTGGTATTTTCAGTGACGGAAAAAGCCATCGTGGAAAGGATAGAATTCCTGGGCAATAAGAAGATCAAATCAGATCAGCTGGAGGAAAAGATCGCCCTCAAGCCCGGCAGTTTTCTGGATCCTCAGTACCTGGCCCAATCCAAGGATACCATCCGGGCCCTGTACATGGAGAAGGGCTACTTCAACGCCCAGGTTGAGGATACCCTGATAGAGTCGGGCAGCCGCTATGCGGTCCGTTTCAAGATCGAGGAGGGCAAGAAGATCCGGGTCAAGAAGATACTGGTCAGCGGCAACCAGGCCCTGTCAGACGGGGCCGTCATCAAAGCCATGAAGACCAAGCCCCGGGGCTGGACATTGGTCTGGAAGGTGATCCCCTGGTTCCGCAGCGGATCCTTCAACCAGGACACCCTGACCCAGGACCTGGACCGGGTGACCCGGCTGTACAAGAACCACGGCCATCTGGAGATAGCCGCCAGGCAGGATTCTCTGTCCTACAACCGGAAGATGGACCGAGTGGACATCCACCTGGAGGTGGCCGAAGGGCCGGAGTTCAAGATTGGCCGGGTGGAGTTCTCCGGCAACGACAAGATCGATACCAAGAGGCTCCACCGGATGACCGAGCTGAAGCCGGAAAAGATCTTCCGGATAGACGACGCCGACAAGACCCTGGAGAACCTGTTCTCCATCTACACCGAGGAGGGCTACATCTACTGCCACATCGAGCCCTTCCAGGACCTGCGGGATTCCACGGTGGACATCACCTATAACATCATCGAGAACAAACCGGCCTATGTCAACAAGGTGATCATCTCCGGCAACACCAAGACCCGGGAGAAGGTGATCCGCCGGGTGCTGACCGTCAAGCCGGGCGAGCTGTTCCGGCGTTCCAAGGTGATGCGCAGCCAGCGGGAGATCTTCACCTTGGGCTATTTCGAGGACGTCCAGCTGAACTACCAGCCGGCCGACACCCTGGGCAACATCGACCTGATCTTTGACGTCAAGGAGAAGACGGTGGGCCAGTTCCAGATCGGGACCACCTACGGGGCCACCGACGGCCTGGCCGGCTTCGTGCAGATCGGGGTCCCCAATTTCCTGGGCCGGGGCCAGCAGGTGAACCTGAAGACCGAGTTCAGCAACAAGAAGTTCAACGTCGATCTGGGCTTCACCGAGCCCTGGCTGTTCGACACCCCGACCTCGGTGGGCGTCAATGTCTATCACACCCAATATACCTATTCCGAGTACACTCAGAAAAAGACCGGCGGCAGCCTGAGTCTGGGGCGCCCCATCCCCTGGCTGGATTACACCCGGGGCTACTGGTCCTACAGCCTGGAGCGGATCAATATCACGGATATGTCCGAATCTTTTGCGCAAGCCATGAGCACTCAAGCATTCCCATC
>Ga0209417_1007403_pt1 | contig 10602 bp, 9 predicted proteins | sample RifGroF2_FD_184002 | JGI IMG/M metagenome (GOLD analysis project Ga0209417, IMG submission 184002) | Groundwater microbial communities from Rifle, Colorado, USA - Groundwater F2 (SPAdes) (version 2) | ecosystem: Environmental > Aquatic > Deep subsurface > Groundwater | place: Rifle, Colorado... | reverse complement strand
CCGCCTTGGCATCCCGCACGGCCTCTTCCATGGGCATGCGCCCGGCAAGGCCATCCGCTATCTGGCGCGCGCCCAAGGCACGGAAGACAGAAGCATCTTCGGAAACACCTGAGGCCAGAAGCGCCGCAACCTCATCCACGGCCCCCGCCTTCATCATGAGGTCAAAACGGGAATCGCAACGGGCATAAAGCACATCCCGCGATGGATCCAGAACCACCACTTCAAAGGTCAGTCCCTCCGGCGCGCCCTCCCGCGGCATGTCCTGGAACACGGCCAGGCTTTGCCCTGTATGCGCCAGAACCTCCAGCGCCCGCAGGCACCGCTGCCGGTCCCCCCGCACCAGCCGGGCCGCCATGACAGGATCACGTCCAGCCAGAAGGTCATGAATCGCCCGGCCATCCATGCCCGCCGTGTCCAGAGCAAGGCGCGCCCGCACCTCTTCCGGTACATCCGGAACTGGCGACATGCCCTGCATCAGGGCCAAAAGGTAAAATCCGGTTCCTCCAACAAGAACGGGACGTTTCCCATCGTCAAGCGCTTGCCGGATTTCCTGCGTGGCCAGCGCCCGCCAACGGGCAGCAGAACAGGTTTCCGAAGGCCCCAGAACACCGAACAGGCGATGGGGAGCGCGCGCGGCCTCCTCCGGTGTCGGGCGGGCGGTCAGGATAGGAAGGTCTTTGTAAAGCTGCAGGGAATCGGCATTGATAATGACGCCATGGCACTTTTCTGCCAAGGCAAGGGCAAGACCTGTCTTGCCACTGGCCGTGGGCCCGCCAATCACAAGAACGGACGGCGTTTCCGGCATGCCTTCCATCTTCTCAGCGGCGAAGAAGCCAGATCATCAAGGCTCCAACCACGGCCGCCACCAGTCCCCCCATGCGCAACCGTTCGGGCGGCAAGGCCATGGCCGCCGCCATGGCTTTCTGAATGGCCCGCGGAAACAGGGCATAGGAAGCCCCCTCCAGAACAAACACCAAACCAACGGCAACCAAAAGGTCTGTCATAGCGCCTTCTCCATTATTTTGGCATTTTCCCATTGAAATACTGGAAGAATTTTCCATCCGGTGCCAAAACCAGCGTAGAATCACCTCCGGCAAGCCCCTTTCGGTAGGCCTCAAGGCTGCGGTAGAAGGCATAAAATTCTGCATCCTGTCCAAAGGCCTTGGCCTGGATGGCAATCGCCTGCTTGTCTCCTTCGCCACGACGAACCTGTGCCGCCCGTTCCGCCTCGGCGATGATGACCGTACGCTCGCGTTCAGCTTTTGACCGGGTTTCCTGCGCCATTTGCTGCCCCTGGGCCCGGAACTCCGCCGCTTCACGTTCACGCTCGGAGCGCATGCGCGCAAAAACCGATTGCAGGGTGGCATCAGGAAGGTCTGCACGACCAATGCGCACATCCACAACCTCTATCCCAAGACGACCGACTTCCGCATTCACCTGATCACGGATTTCTCCCATGGCCTTGACCCGTCCATCGAACAAAACCGTCTTGAGGTCCACATTGCCCATGACCCGGCGCATGGCGGAAATCACCAGGTTGTCTAAACGGCTGGCGGCCGTTTCCTCCACCCGCACCGTCTGGTAAAACCGCAAGGGATCCATGATCCGGTAGCGGGCAAACGCGTCGACCACCAGCCGCTTCTGATCGGACAGCAGGACTTCTTCCGCCGGCGGATCAAGATCAAGAATCCGCTTGTCCATCCGGTGAACCTCATCCAGGAATGGCACCTTTGCATGCAGGCCGGGATCCCGCACAACCCACATGGGTTCGCCAAAACGGGTCAGCAGCACCTGCTCGGTTTCCGAAACGGTAAAAAGGCTCTGCGCCCCCACAAGGAGGATCGCCGCAAAACCCGCCATGACAAACATCATCCTCGGCTTCATGGCTTGTCTCCTTCCTGGCCCGCAGGCAGGGCTGTCAGTGGCAGGTAAGGCACAACGCCCGAGGCAGCCTTGCCATCCATGAGAACCTTGCGGCTCCGGGACAACACATCCTGCATGGTTTCAAGATACATGCGCTGCGCCGTGACGTCCGGCCCCGAACGATAGGCTTCCAGAACCGAGGAAAAACGGTCGGCATCCCCCTTGGCCCGCGACACCACCTGCTGCGCATAACCTTCCGCCTCCTGAAGAAGACGCTCGGCCTCTCCCTGCGCCTTGGGCAGGATGTCGTTGCGGTAAGCCTCGGATTCATTCCGCAGACGCTCGCGATCCGAACGGGATCGCTGCACGTCATTGAAGGCATCGACAACCTGCGTTGGCGGATCCACCCGCAGGAGCTGCACCCGATTGACCAGAACGCCGGATTCATAGCTGTCCAGCATGGTCTGGATCAGCTCCAGAGCGGAAGATTCAATGCTCTGCCGCGCCTCGGTCAGGGCAGGCTGGATTTCCATGCGGCCCATGATTTCACGCATGGCGCTTTCCGCCACCTTCTTGATGGTATATTCAGGATCGCGGATGTTGAACATGAACTTTCGCGCATCGGTAATGCGCCACAGCACCACAAAATTCACGTCGATGATGTTTTCATCCCCGGTCAGCATCTGGCTCTCTTCCGCAAGGCTCTGTTTTGCGGAAGCCTCCTTGCGGAAGCCGATTTCAATCCGGTTTTCAAACATGACCTTCGGGCGCGCCACCTGTTCTATGGGCGCAGGCAGGTGATAATGCAGACCGGGTTCCACCGTCCGGGCCCATTTGCCAAAACGCTGTATCACACCCTGCTCATCCGGCTGCACAAGGAAAAATCCGCTTCCTGCCCACAGGGCAAAAAACACAACCAGGAACAAGGCCACCATCCGTCCAGGAGGCGGCAGCGTAACACCGCCCAAAGGCATCCGGAAAATCGGTGGCATCCCGCCACCCGGCGGCGGCGGAACATGCCCAGGTTCTTCCGGCAGGTCCCACGGCCCGCGAAACACTTTCAACCCCTTCAGCATCATCCCATCCTTCATCAATAGACATCCCGCGGAAAGAGAACCTGCCAAACAGTCCTCAGGATAATCCTGGCATCCAGCCCCACTGACCAGTGGTCCACATACCAAAGGTCATATTCCAAGCGCTTGCGCGCCTTCTCGATGCTATCCACCTCTCCCCGGCAGCCACTCACCTGGGCAAGACCCGTAATGCCCGGACGCACCTGATGGCGCGCCGCATATTCGGCAAACACGTGATGGTAATAATCATCCCCCACCTTCATCGACACAGCATGGGCCCGCGGCCCGACCAGCGACATGTCGCCCCGCAAGACATTGAAAAGCTGAGGTAATTCATCAATACTGGTCTTGCGCAGGATACCACCAATCCGCGTGACACGGGAATCCCCGCGCACAGTGCGTTTGGCACCACTCTCATCCCCCTTGTCTATATGCATGCTGCGGAATTTGAAAATCTCGATCTCGTTATTATTGAAACCAAACCGCTTCTGGCGAAACAGCACGGCCCCCGGACTGTCCAGCCACACCAACACAGCCGCCACCAGCATCACCGGCGACAGCATGAGCAACAACAGGGATGACAGAACCACATCCTCCAGACGCTTCAGCAGGGCATTCCATTCCTTGAGCGCCCGGTCATGCACACTCAGCATGGGAATGCCGCCCAACATGGAAAACTTGCGCCACGGCATCTCAAAAAAGGACTTCTCCGGTGCCAAATGCACATCGACCGCCACATTCCGCAACTGTTGCACAAGATCATGAATCGCATGTTCCTCACACCAGGGCATGGCCAGGATGACATTATCCAGCGCCCCCTGCCGGGCCATGGCAAACAGCTCGGCCAACCCTCCATCCAGCTTTTCACTCTCAACGCCAGCTTCCGTGGAAAAAAGGCCAACGACATGCACAAAACCGGCACGGCCTTCCACATGCAGGGTTCGCGCCAAGCGGCGGACATCCTCTGGCGCACCATAAACAGCGGTCCGTAAGGCAAAGCGCCCAAACCCATGCCAACGGTGGAAAACATGGAACAGTGCCAAGCGACTGGCACCAAACAACCCTATGGTGAAAAAGAACCACAAAATGACCCAGCCGCGCGAATAGAGGCTGGATACCTTGAGGAGAAACCCGATGGAAATGACACCAAGCATGACAAGGCACCAGGAAAACAGCGCTTGGCGGGCATGATTGCGAAAATTGTTGATGGCTGAAACATCATAAATGCCACGATCTTGGGTGACGTTGAGCCAGAGCAGGATCGCTGCCAGAACCACAAGGATATAATGTCCAAGGGAAGCATCCCTCTCAAGGACGAGGCCGAAATAAAAGCCATGCGCCAAGATGGCCCCCAGCACAATGCACAGAAGGTCAAGCCCCCGGACAATCCCCGGCAACATGGCGATGGAATACAGATGCGACTTCCTGTCAGGCATGGTTCAAAACCCTTTCAAAGGCACAAACAATCTCGTCAATCCGGAAATGACGCTCGGCATACATCCGTCCATTGATGGCAAGATCGGCCGCATTTTCCGGCTTATCCAGCAAATCCTTCACGGCGGCGATAAAACCGGCGTCATCTCCTGATGAACATACAATGCCAGCCCGCGCTCCGGAAAGCAACTGTGCCGAATGGTTTTCCGGCGGGAATGAAACAACCACCGGACGCCCGGCACACAGATAACTCAGGATTTTCGAGGGAGCGGAATAGGCCGATGCATCTGGTTCCAGAATCGCCAGCAACACTTTTGCGGAAGCCAGCATGGCGGCAAAGGATTCCTCGGGCTGGTATGGCAGGAGAACAAGGTTGTCAAGCCCCTGTTCAACTTTCCGTTCGGCCAGCCAGGATGCCCCCAGCCCTTCCGAAGCCACCACCAGGCGTGTCTTTGGACGTTCCTTGAGCGCCAGAGCCAGATTTTCCAGCAAGGCCGGGTTATGTTTCCAGCCCAGTGTGCCCGCATACAGCACCACATCCACGCCTGCGAGGCCATACTGCCCTGACCAGGGATTATCCTGATCCATGACAGGAATGTCGGCAAGCGGGGCCCAATTGTCAATGCGCACAACATGGCTGTCCGGAATGCCCCAGTCCTTCATCTCCGATGCAAAGGCGTCAGAAATGCAGACAACCTGCGCACAACCGGAAATGAGCCGTTTTTCAACATGGCGATACCAGGCCCCGGCCAACGCACCCAGCAACCAGCATTTGCGTTTCAGGATATTGCCAATGGCCGTACTGTAAAGGTCCTGCAGCCAATGGACAAGGGGGATGCCCATATCCTGGCACGTGGCCAGCAGCCTGGCCTGGATATCGGGCTGGGCATTCGAAATCACGACCTCCGGGGAAAACGCGCGAACCGCCTGTTCCAGTCGGCGCGCATAGGCGCGTTCCTGCAGGAACCGGTGCAACAATGAATATTTCCTGTAGGTACCGGAAATGCCGATGGCCAAAAACTCCAGGGTTTCAGGATCATCAGGCATGCGGGCGAGGGTGCCCTTCGGGCCAATGGTGGCCGAAAAATGGACATGGCAGACGACATGGCCGCGATGCGCCAGAGCGCGGGCCAATTCAACCGGGAAGGCATAGCCGGGATAATCATGTATCAGGATCCGCATGACGTCACATCCTCATGGGGTTTGCAAAAGACGCATCTGGCCGCCATCCAGCACCAGGCAGGACAGGATACCCGTTGCGAAGGCTCCGGTATCAAGTCCAATCCGGTTTACGTGGAATTCTGGCTCTGAACTAACGGTATGGCCATGCACCACCACCTTGCTGAAAGCCTGGTTGCTCCGCAGGAACTCTTCCCGGATCCAGAGCAGATCCCTTTCATCCTGGGCCTCAAGCGGAATGTTGGGCCGCACCCCCGCATGGGTAAAGAAAAAATCTCCATAACTTACGGAAAGCTTGAGCTTTTCCATAAAAGCAACATGTTGCAGGGGCAATGCCTCCAGAAATTTGCGCTGGATTTCCGCAAGAGCGGCAGAGCTGGCAACCCCCTGGGGAGCCGGTACCCCATAGCTGTAAAGGGTTGCCTGGCCTCCAATGGCCAGCCAACCGGCGCACGCCCGGGAATCTTTTAAAAAATCCAGCAACGCCGCCTCATGGTTGCCCTTGATATGGTCAATGGCAAATCCCGGCAGGGGAGCATTGATCAGGGTATCCAGAACCTTGCGGCTTTCAAGGCCACGGTCCACATAATCGCCAAGATAGATCAGGCGCGGTTCCACATGGGGATGGTCGGCCAAGTCATCAAGGATTTTCCGGTGCAGGATTTCAAGCAGGTCCATGCGTCCATGGATATCTCCCACAGCGTAAATCCGCATGTCGTCCGCCCCTTTCGCAGGGCGCGTCCTTCCAAATGCCATCCAACCCGTCAACCGCTCAGGAAATTTCATTCAAGGTCCCCCTCTTATCCCTTGAATAACATTAGCCCCCTTGTCCTTGGTTGGTCAAGCCAACATGGCCATAGTTGGATACAGGGGCTTGCGCATTGTCATACCAAACATGCCCGACCCACCATCCGGTGGTTGCCTTCGCCCGGCAGGCAGGCTATCCTTTTTCCATGACCCTGCAGCAGATCCTCGCCCGTCTCATGGAATCGGCCGCCGCATACAGCGGCTTTTCCACCAGCCGGATGACCAACCGCCGTCGCCTCAACATTCAGGCGGAACGTCTGCCTGTCCTGGATGGGTCGCATCTCGACATCCTGTCCGTCAACCTGCTTGAACAAACCCCCATGGGCCCTGTTCCCGGCCATGGGGAGTGTACCCCGGACGCCGCTTTCGGGGAAACCATCGAAACCGTTTTTCACGATGTGGAAGCGTTGCGGGGCCGGATTGAAGCCGGCATGCCGCACAATGAATTGCGGATGGAAATGGACAAAGGCGCCGCCCGTTCCGCCCTTGACTGTGCTTTATGGGATCTCGAAGCCAAAAAAACGCAAACCCGGGTATGGGCGCTTCTGGGCAACCAGAAACCACCCCATCAGATCATTTCCGCCACCAGCCTGAACTGTACAACACCTGAGGAAACTGCCCAGGCGGCGCGGGCAGCCTCGGCATCCCCCCTGCTTCGCCTTGTCATTCCCTCCGGGGAATCCGTCCTGTCGATTGTCCGGGCCGCCCGCAACAATGCGCCGCAATCCCGCCTCATCATTGACGCCTGCGGCCGCTGGTCGGCCGAGCAGATTGGCATGAACAGCCTTCCCCTTGCCGGACTGGGGGTTGAATTCATCCAGCAACCCCTGCCTCCGGGAGAAGACGGATGGTTGTCCGATTTTTATTGGGGCGTTCCGCTTTGTGCAGGAAATTCCTGTACCGACACCGCTTCCCTGGCACGCATCAAGGGACGTTACCACGCCGTCAACATTTCCCTGGAAAAGGCGGGCGGCCTCACGGAAGCCCTGGCCCTCAAGGCCGCTGCGGAAGCTGAAGGATTTGCGGTCATTATCAGCGCGCGGCCAGCCACATCACGGGGACTCGCTCCTGCCCTTCTGCTTGCACAAGGCGCACGCGCCGTCGATTTCAGTGCCATTCCCAAACTTGGCCCCGCTGACCGGCATCCCCCCATCCACCAGAACGGCCACATTTTTCATCCCCCGGAGTCAGCCCTCTGGGGTTAGAGCCTTGAGCGGTTCCCGGCTACGTCAATCCTCTGGAAACTGGAAATGGGCCAATCCTGGAAACGCAGGCATGGGGCACGTAATAAGGCGTACCGGAACGGCTTCCAGATAGCTGGAGAACCGCCCCTTGGCACAAAAATTCAGCAGGAAACAACTTTCCGAAAGCCAAAGGCCACCAAGGCCCTGCAACAAGCCCCCCGCAAGGAAAACCCCGCCCCGCGCGCCCCAGCACAGCGCCATGTCCCCGCAAAAACGGCCCAGCCATCCTGCAAACATGGCCAGAACATCCCGGCAAAACCCGTCGCCGACATGCATCCCGGCCACAATGGCTTCCGGTGTGGCTGGAGCCTCATGAATCTGCCGTAGATCCGCCATGATGTGCGCCATGGCGACCAGTCCGGGGCCGGAGAATACCTTTTCAACCGACACATGCCCATGCACATGATGCAGGGCCGCAAAAATCGCCTGTTCCTCACTGGTTTCCGCGCACAGGGACGCATGCCCGGCTTCTGTCGCCACGGCCTGCCCCCCCTGCTTTGCACATGAGACAAGCGCGGCCATGCCAAATCCTGTTCCTGCCCCCATGACAAGAACGGGCGCATGTGCGTGGGGCTTTCCTTGCCTGATAACATGCACATCCCCCTCTTCCAGATATGGCAGGGAAAGGGCCAGCGCTTCAAAATCATTGAGAATGGCAATCCGGGAAAACGGCAAGGATTCCCTAAGGGAATCCCCGGAGAATTGCCATCCCCGGTTCGTCATCCGAACCATTCCATCCATACCAACCGGCGCTGCGACAGCCACCACCAATTCCACAGGAGCCGCATGGGAAGCCACTTTGGGGGATCCCAGGAAAGCGATGATGGCGGTGGCAAGATCATGCCAGTCATCACATGCCGTTTCCTGCACAACGACAACCTCATCCTCATGAACAAGCCCCAGACGAAGACTCGTTCCTCCAACATCTGCGATGATTCGGCCCTGCATGGATGCCTCTCCTTCCCCTTGTTGCATTATAGCGTCGATACAGCCTTTAACGCAAAGGGCATTCCTGACAACAGGGACTTTTGGAATGCATATATCCCTCAGCCACCCCTGCACACAGGAGAAGAAAAAGGGCAGCAAACATAAGAAAAAATCAAAAAAACCGCAAAAGGGGATTCACGCCTGAAAACGACCTGACAAAAGGGGTTGCATGCCCGAAAGAATGGTGATAGAGAAACCTCCACCATGAAGTGTATGGGCGCGTAGCTCAGCGGGAGAGCACATCCTTGACATGGATGGGGTCACAGGTTCAATCCCTGTCGCGCCCACCATATGAAAACCCCTAGGTAAACCTAGGGGTTTTCTTTATGTCTTATATCAGGTTTCCGAAAGGCCGCCCCCTTTCGGGGGCACCCTCCCAGTCTTCTTGTCGCAGGATCAGTTCCCACCCTTGTTGAAGTAGGCGCTTTTCTCAATGCCGCCACCCCACATGCGGTTGGCATGAACATCAATTTCCAGCACCTTGTCCGTGAACCTCGGAATGGCATAGAGCTTGCCATTGGGGGCCAGCGTCATACCTTCCCAGCCATATTGCGGCAAGTCTGCGGGAATATCGATGACTGTAACTGTCCGCGTTTCAGGATCCAGCTCCAGGATTCCCGGCCCCCGATAGGTAGGAGCAAGATAGATCTTGCCATTGGGCGCCAATGCGCAGGCTTCCCAGCCATAGTAGTTTCCAACCGCCCCGGAGGGCAAGGGAATATAGGATATGGCATCGTTCGAGGGATTGAGTTCAATGATGTTGGCCTCCATCGAAGGGCAGGAATAGATCTTGCCATTGGGGGCCACAACCCCAGCTGCCCAGCCATAGGTCTTGGTCTTGTTGGTGTCGATGGTGGTAGCTGTATCCGTGGACGGATTGTATTTGAGGATTTTGGTTGATCCATAATAGGGGAAGGAATAAATGACCCCAGTGGATGACAGAACCCCTTCCGAAAAGCCATTGCCGACATTCTTCATTTCAATGGCATGGCTTTCAGGATCGACCTTCAAGATGCTATTGGCACTAAAGAATGCCGGGAAAACATATATCCGTCCATCCCGTCCCAGCACGGATCCCCAATAACGACCACTGCCCACGCTGCCGAAAGTAGTGGTGATTTTGGCGTCCGGATCAAGCTCGACAATGTTGCCCGCCCCATAAGGCGTGAGGTAGATCAGGCAGTTTGGCGCCAAAACGCCCCCCATATAGGCCACGGAACCGCCAACGCTGCCAAACTTGGAAGTTGTGCCGGCCTCCGGATCAATCTCCATGATGCCACTGGCCGTATAAGGCGCCGCATAAAGCTTGCCATTTGCGGCAACGGTGGCTGCGATAAAGCCGGAATATCCAGGAATGGCACGCATGGTCACAGGCCCGGAAACCCCTGCATCACGGCTGGAAACCAGCTCGGACTGAACAGAACTCCAGCTAGGCAGGACGTTGCATGACCCACTGGTTGACACCGTGGATACCGACCAATCCTGGAAGGAGGATCCCACGGTTATGCGCGCGATCCCCGTCGTTCCGCCGAAGGAAGGCGAGGTCACCTGCAGGGCCACCGCATCACCATCCACCACGCTGGCGCTGGCAACCCAAGGCCCGCCATTGACGGACAGAAGCGGGTTCCCTTCTCCTTCCGCTGTCGCCGTCAGGCTGCCGGAGAAACCGGAAACCGTCACATCCGCGCTGGTCACGACAATGTTGCGATCCTGGCCGGAAAGATCGGTGAAATCCGCCGAAAATACCACGGTCGGAGAGCCGGTTTCCACCGTCCAGACCGTTGCAACCCCTCCGGTTGTCAGGGTGGCTGTGCGTGCCGTATTTTCCACCGGCGCTGTTGTCATGCGCAGCGACAGGACGTCTCCACTCGTCACACTTCCCTGCGCCACCCAAGCTCCGCCGTTGATGGAAAATTTTGGACTTCCGTCACCGGACGTGACCGCCGAAACGCTGCCCTCAAACCCGCCAATGACCGTCACGGAATTGGAAGACACAAGGTCATTTTCCAGCTGGC
>Ga0209417_1007402_pt1 | contig 10606 bp, 10 predicted proteins | sample RifGroF2_FD_184002 | JGI IMG/M metagenome (GOLD analysis project Ga0209417, IMG submission 184002) | Groundwater microbial communities from Rifle, Colorado, USA - Groundwater F2 (SPAdes) (version 2) | ecosystem: Environmental > Aquatic > Deep subsurface > Groundwater | place: Rifle, Colorado... | reverse complement strand
TGAGCAGATGCTTATAGCTTAAATTTCATTTTATGGCATATATTTTTGATTTAATGCCTTTATTTGCCTGTTTATTATATGCTTAGTATTGTATATAAACATATTAAGTGGGAACGTCCCTAAAATGCAAGTGTCTTGACACCGCTTTTAAATTTAGCGGAGCGAAGATAAGATGGCTACGCCATGATCCAAAGCGGCGTCAAGCCGCCGCAGTCCAAAGTCAGGCCGGAGCGCCTGACATAGAGATAAGAATAAGACAAGAGACAATTTCCTAACCATGCCCCTGCATCCAATCGCCGCTCCGCACGGTGACTTAGGGTGCCGGACTAATGTGATAGATTTTCAAATGATGGCATGAAATTCCGATATCCCAATATTATATTCCTCATAAATGAAAAAAACTGCAAATATTGAAATCCGACTCATCCGCAAGGCCAATCGCGAGGATATCATACGCCTTTACAAGGATGCCGGATGGTGGAAACCTGAATTCTCACGGAATTCTTCTTTCATAGACAGCATTGTCAAAGACAGCTACTGCTTTGCCGTCGCATTCCATAATAAGGATCTGATAGGAATGGGACGTGGAATTTCCGACGGATGCAGCGATGCATACATCCAGGACGTCGTTGTCCTAAAAAAATTCCGCGGGCACGGGATAGGCGCTGAAATAATCAAGAAAATAATCTCGCATCTTCACTCGAACAATATCGACTGGATCGGTCTCGTCGCCCAGCCTGGGACGGAGAAATTCTACAAGGAACTGGGATTCCGCAGGATGAAAAAACACATCCCCATGCTGCTGGAGCAGTAAAAAGCCATGCCCATGGAATGGTTTGTCAAGATTCAGGCTGAAGCCTGTACTCCAAACGCATTGATCCTTACAGCAACAGTCAATTGCGACACTCACCCGTTTGGAGTCCAGCCTTTAGGCTGAATGAATTCAATAAGCGAAAGGAGAATCTCGAAGGAGTCTATAATGCAGGAGCAGGCGTTTCAGGCTTATCCTTGAAAAGCGCATCGATCTGGGCGGTGAGATTTTCCGTGAAATTCATTTCCTTCATGACGATCTGGGCGCAGCGCGGCTGGAGGAAGGCCAGCTCCTCGTCCTTAATATTCTTGGCGGTGTCGATGATTACAGGAATTCTCTTTATCTCCTCCGGTTGGGCGTCCTTCCATTCGAGGAATGCAAAACCGCTCTCCTTGGGCATCATGAGGTCAAGGACGATGACATCCACAGGACCATTTTTGGCTAGCATGTTCCTGCCGTCCGGCGACGACAGGGCGACAGTCACTTCATAGCCCTTTCTGGACAGAAGCATCTGCACCAGTCTCAGCAGGGTGTATTCATCATCGATTACGAGTACTTTACGTTTTGACAATTCGGCTCCTGAAATAAAGTTTCAATAATATATCATGAATTCAATCATTTTCATTTAAAGGTGCAGATGATTTACTTTTATACAGAATATGCTAATTTTAGAAATCATTTTCAGGATACAATCAAAGAGCACGGCAACAGAGTGCCGTGGCTACAGTAAATCCATAGTTGCAGCCGCGTCACTCTGCTGACGCGCTTCTTTCCAAAATAATATTATCCAACAGGAGAGTTTGATGATTTTCGACACATTGAAGAACGGCTCAATCTATTTACCGGTGCATCCTGAGTTCAAACATGTATTCAGGTTCCTTTCACGCAAGGACCTTTCAAAGCTTGCATTGGGCAGGCATGAGATCGGCAGGAATGGGACGTTCGCCATCGTCCAGGAATACCTGACAAAGGACGAATCAGAGGGGTTCATCGAATGCCACCGGAAGTATATAGACGTCCAGTATGTGTCAAGCGGCATCGAGAAGTCCGGTATAACTGCGAAATCCGCATGCACTGAAGCAACGAAATATGACAAGGAGAAGGATTTCCAGAAACTCAAGGGCAGGACAGATTTCATCACGTTGAACCCGTCGGTGTTCGCAATCTTCTTCCCCGATGACGGGCACATGCCCTGCATCACCGCCGGCAAAAGGAAATCAAAGGTCAGAAAGATCGTATTCAAAATCCCATGCTGAGAAGGCCGTCCCTACTCAAAACGCGCAAACATGCGCTGGAATATTTGAAAATCCTAGTTTCGGGCGTTTATTCTTGAAGACAACAATCAAAGGGGTATAACGATGAGATTTATTCTGACTGCAATAATGGCGATATTCATTTCCGGCTGCGTTTCGCAGAAGAATCCTGAAATTGCGGCATTGATAAACAAGAAGGAGATAAGGGTCGGCGTCGAGGCGAACTTCAAGCCTCTTATCTTCAAGGACGGCAAGCACCTCATAGGCATAGAGCCTGAACTCGCGCTGAGGGTCGGAAAAATAGCCGGCGCAAAGATCGTATTTTATGAATGCCCGTGGAATGACCTCATCCCCGCACTGGAAGCAGGCAGGATCGACGTTATCATGTCGGGAATGACGATCACGCCGGAACGCGCGAAGAAAGTTGATTTCACGACGCCATATATAAGGGTCGGACAGATGGCGCTCATGCGGACCAACGACATTGGCGACTTTTCCTCCGCAGATAAAATAATCAATACCAGCAGGAAGATCGGATTCATTCAAGGTACGACAGGAGATTACTTTGTCAAGGCAAAATGTCCGAAGTCTGAAAAACTCCCTTTCAAGGAAACTACGGATGGAATGAAAGCTCTTTCCAACAAAATGATTGATGTGTTCATCATAGACGCACCCGTAGTATGGGAAATGTCGAACCCGAAACTTACCCCCCTTATGGAACCTCTCACTGAAGAATATCTCGGATGGGCTGTCAGGAAGAACGACAAGGCAATGCTCGACGGCTTGAACAAATGCATGGAACAGATGAAAAACGAAGGCACGCTTCAGGCAATCAAGAAGAAATGGATCCCGGAGCTCCTCTGGAACTTATGAATTACTTATCGAATTCCTTGTCGGAGACCTCGAGGTTGAGCATATAGTCGGTAACCCTCATCAGTTCCTTCGTGCCATCATTGTTGATGTCCATCTCCGTCTCGGAAGGAATCATGACTCCTTTTAGAAGCGCATATTTCTTGATATCGGCTATATATGGGGCTCCGGCCTTGACAGTTACAAGCTTCCTCACTAGATAATCGCTTTTGCTGACATACCGGGCCATCGGCTCAAGTTCCTTTGTCTTAGGATAGCAGATGAGGACATAGCACTGGGAATCCCCAACCTTGTCTTCGCCGGCGAATTCCACCTTTTCAAAGACATCCAATATGGTGCCCTTCGAAGAACTCAATTCATCAAGAAGCTTGAGCCGGTCAAATTCCAGGCCTGTGATCTCGGTCCTCTCACCCTTGTCGGAAGTGCTCCAGCACTTGACCCCATTGCAGACTATTTTCTGCAGGACCCTGTTGTCCAATGACATCACAGTCCTGAACTTATTCGGAGACTTGTAAAGGACTTCATATGTCACGCTCTTGTCGTTAATCATGAGTTCCTGCCGCATGTAATATGATTTGCTCTGCCTGTATATGCCGTTCGGATCGACGGCATTCACCATTTTCGCTGCAAGTTCCTGGATCTGGATGTCGGGGACATAATTCTTGTCAACGACAGGAATAACGCTCTGGCAGCCGGCGATAAAAACAATAGTAAAGACTAAAAGCAAGATATTTCTCATTGTTGTAGCATCCTTTGTTTCAATTAGAATATACCATGTCATGGCACCTCGCAACTCTGAAGCATCAGTTTCCCTGCCGAAGTACAAAAATCCCTCTGCCTTCTCCCTGAACTTTCTTCAATCGCACCGGACAGGTCATGAATCCTTGAGACAGCTTTCCTGTCAGGCTGGAGTTCTATTAGAAAAATCCTTGAAAAGGAAAATTTCCCTGAATCATCCGATCCATGGCTTGTGAGGAGAATCATATTGTCACTGGCCCACTCGACATAGCTGTGCGCAACTCTCGCAACCCCCTTGAATCTATCATCATACTTCACGTAGTCTGCCGGCTCGGTTGAGAGGTTGACTTCGGAAGGCCGCCCCCACCCCTCGCCTTCGCGGCTTATGATTGCAAGCTTCCCGTTCCGGGAGACCGTGCAGGCGATTGATTTGCCATCTGGACTGACCGATGCATGGCCGAAGCCAGCATTGGGCGTAAGCTTTTCAAAACCTGAACCGTCAATGGAAATGATCCCCAGCGCGGCCCCGGAATTCTTATTCTCCTTTAAATGAAAAACTACCTTCTTTGCATCCGGAAGGAAAGAAGGGTCTTCGACCTTGTCTCCACCCTGCTTCTTGTCGGCGACCGTAGAAATATCACCAAGGCTCAGGCTGTTTCCGGATCTGTTGAGCGTAGCAACGCAAATCCTGTTTTCGTCCCTGCCGGACATTGAGAACACGAGCGAACGGCCATCCTTTGATACAGATGGAAATCTCGCATTTCCCTGCAGGAGCTTGTCCGTTCCATCCTTTAAAACGATGTATCTAATCTCATTTACTGCCGGTCCTCTGCCCCTTGGGACCGTTCGGTTGTAGATCACGAATTCCGAATCTGGCGCAAGTGCTGAGAACCATTCGGCCCCATTGGCGTTTGACACTAGTTTTTTTAAGTTTGATATCGAGTTGCCGCTCAAATCATATGTTGCCGAATAAAGGTCGGCGCCGGTGATATCCTCCCTGTATGCACCGCCCGAAGGACTTTCTAAATTCGAAGAAAACACAAAAAACAATTTCCCTGGAACTGATAAAGCACCGGACTTGGAGGAAACATCTTTCTCCTGCCCGGATTTCAGCCTTGCGGTTTTCACTGTCCAGAGCTGTCCCTTGGTATAGCACAAGGGCTGCCTGGTCCTTGGTTTGAAGATTTGTTCCAGGACATCCGCATAGGGAGGGAATGCATTTGAAGGCGGAACAGTTATGCTGTTCTTCCAGTCGGCACGGGAAAAGCTCATGGCCATGGCATAAAGGAATTCAGCCGGGTTCAATTCATTGACGGCATCCAATGCACTGCTGGAAACCTTCACCGACCCTGGAACGAATCTGTCACCTGTGTTTTTATCAATCCCCGAAAGAAGCAACCTCGCGGACTCAAAGATTCCCCCGCCATCCAGATCCACAGGACTTGAGAGCCTGGATGAACCGTCTTCGAGCAAAGGTCCATACATCTGAGAAATGCTTATGAATTTATTTTCAGGATTTACGCTGTATGCGCCCCCCAATCTCATCATGCCCCTTGCAAGGGCCTCGAATGCGTCGCAAAGGGAAATACGAAGACCGCGGCACTCGATGAAATCCGGCGGTCTGCTCTTCCAGTGTGAAATTATATACTTGGAAATCTCCTCGAGGTCATGAAGGGAGAACTTATCTTCCTTCTCTCCTTCAAACTCCTTTATAAGCGATTCAGGGCTGACCCAGCAGCTTCCTGGATTTGCCGGGAAGAAATCATTGTTGAGATATCTTGCGCTGACTGCGGCATCGTCGGCGTCGATATGGCTGAACCCCATCAGCAGGATGCGGGGTTCGCTGCGGTCAAGCGATTCCAGGACCCTGCGGACACCGCCAATCTTTCCGCCGCATTCACCGCCAAGCCTTTCATTAGCACCCTTGCAGGTCAGGCGTCCCATGAACCAGAATGCGCCGGTCTTGTCTCCGGCAATCCCCATCGCCTTCTCTTCCAGGTCCTGGATCCGGAAAATTCTCAGGGCATGTGCGGCGGTCGGCATTGCCGGCTGGTCAAAGGAGAAAGTGCTCATCTTCCTGAAGGCATAGCCTTCCGGCGCGCTTTCCAGGGCATGGCTGGGCATCATTGAAACATCGCGTCCGAAAGTTTTCTGGACAAGTGCAAGCCCGCCGAGTTTCGAATTGTCATGAGTGGCAGGCTCCTTTCGCTCGAGCATCCGTGTCTTCTCGTCAATCCTCCAGGGCAGATGATGTGTATAGCGGTCGATCACCTGCTGGACAGCTTCATCCCAGGTTTTGCCGGTATTCAGCGAGACCTGTCCATTGTATCCCTGCGCCTCCTTCAAATCATAGGCTTCAACGGCGAGATCGCACGGGACAGGATATGGCCCATGAGTCTCCTCTCCGTGATATCCAAGAGGAAGCTTCCACTCATTTATGTCCTTGAAAATGGCGGGGTCCTCCCTGGCAAGGCGTTCAACAAGGATGCCGTCAAAGAATAAAACCCCCGGAATATTCAATTCATGGAATACGGCTGCCGTCTTTCTGACTTCCGCCGCCGTTGCATAATAACCTCCGGGACCGGCGTAATGATGCGTGAACGGCAGAATGAAGACTGGTTTCTTTTCAGACGCACTGAGTTGTTTTTCCGGCTGCAGTTTTTTATTTATCTGGACATTCCCCGTCTGCGCCTTAAGGAGCTTAACCGCGTTGTCCAGGAATTCCCGGGCTTCATCCAGCCTGCCTGAACGGGCGGCGCCTCTTGACTTGGACTGCATCTTCTCCGCCTCGGAAGTATCCTTGCCCATATCCCTGGCGGTTTTTAAAAGCTGGTTGAACTCCTGGAGCCTGGCCTGGGGTGAATCGGATTTCTGCTGCGCTTGCAGGCCGGCGAAAAGCATGAAGAGTAAAATGGACAGAAGGAAACGGGTTTTCATAAAGCCTCCCGGTATTATTGCCGATAACCTACTGCATATATGGGAAATCAGCAAAAACAATTAACTTTCAATACGGGTAATCTACCAACCTGAAACATGAAACTCTACATCAAAAGCCGGAATATGGACTTTATTTTTAGGATTCTATCACTAGATTATAGCCCAAATTCAGAGACAACCACAGAACCGGACAAGGACAATGGCTATAAACTGTTTCAATGAACTGAAGGAACGAAATTTCATCTATCAGACGACCGACGATGAAAATATTCCGGCAATTCTCGACAAGGGCGGGAACATATTCTACATCGGATTTGATCCTACTGCCGACAGCCTGCATGTCGGACATCTCCTGCCCGTGATGGCGATGAGGCACCTGCAGGCGTACGGAAATATCCCGATCGTCCTCGTGGGCGGAGCAACCGCGCTTGTCGGAGATCCATCAGGCAAGCAGGAGTCGCGCCCGATCATGTCAAAGGAGAAAGTCGCTGAAAACGCCCTGGCGATCAAAGGCCAGCTGGCACATTTCATCGACACCAGCAACGCGATCTTCGTGAACAACGCGGACTGGTTCGGCAGCATGCTCTACATAGATTTCCTCAGGGATGTCGGACACCGGTTCAGCGTGAACAAGATGCTTACGGCCGAATCCGTGAAGCTCAGGCTGGAAACCGGGCTTTCATTCCTCGAGTTCAACTACATGCTTCTTCAGGCATATGACTTCTACATCCTCAACAGGGATCACAAATGCACCTTCCAGCTGGGCGGACAGGACCAGTGGGGGAACATTGTCGCCGGGACTGATCTTGTCAGGAGAATGTCATCCAATGAAGTCCATGGCATAACAATGCCACTGCTCACGAACGACAAGGGCGAGAAGTTCGGCAAGACGGTTGCCGGCGCAGTCTGGCTCGATGCGAAGAGGACTTCGATATTCGACTACTACCAGTTCTGGAGGAACGCCGACGACGGCGAAGTCGGGAAGCTCCTCAAGTATTTCACGGTTCTTCCTGTCGAGGAAATAAACCGTCTCAGTTCGCTCCAGGCGCCGGCGATAAACCGGGCGAAGGAGATACTTGCTTTTGAGGCGACAAAGCTCGCGCACGGGCAGGAAGAGGCGACCAAGGCTTATCTTGCCGCGTGCTCGAAGTTCGGTTTTTCCGATCCCAAAGGGGAAATTGAGACTTCAAGTTCCATAAGAAGCATTTCTGCCGACCCCGGCTCCATCGCCGATCTGCCGACATACAAGGTTCCGGCTGCGAATTTCGCAGGCGAAGGAATGTGGATAGTGAAGCTCATGACTGAGTCCGGGCTCTGCATTTCGAGCAGCGAGGCAAGAAGGCTTATCAAGGGTGGCGGGGCATATGTGAATGAAAACCGCATAGGCGATGAGAAGGCAATGGTCAAAAACGAAGACTTCTCCGGCAATGCGCTCATCCTCAAGGCAGGCAAGAAGAACGTCAGAAGAATCGTCCTTGAAGAATAAAACAAAATTCCCGGCGGATAATCCATAGAGCTGCAAATTCCTTTTGACATTTGCCGGATTTCTTGTTTTTTACACACGATTTGCCCAGTCAGAAAAACCTCTCCAGGATCTGGAAATGAACGACGCCAGTTTGATTTCCAGGTATTGGAAAGATATGTTAATAGATGAGCAGTGATAAAAAAATATTGGACATGTTATTACGTGGTGCTTCGGATGCCAACATACCTTTCAATGGATTGCGTCGTCTGTTAATAAAGATAGGATTTCAGGAGAGGATCAAGGGAAGCCACCATATTTATTCAATGACAGGGGTTGAAGAAATAATAAACATTCAATCTGAAGGATCAAAAGCCAAACCATATCAGGTAAAACAAATTAGAAACATTATCTTGAAATACAGGTTTTATCTCAAGGAGAGCAAATAGAATGTCAAAATATGAAATAATCATCTATTGGAGCAAGGACGACAATGCGTTTGTTGCTGAAGTTCCAGAACTTCCTGGATGCATGGCCGACGGCAAAACCTACTTTGAGGCACTTAAAAATGCCGAAATCATAATTAAGGAATGGATCGAGACTTCTGAAGAACTCGGCAGGCCAGTTCCTCAACCTAAAGGACGTTTGATGTACGCTTGACCTATTTCCTATTAATTCTCTATGCTTAAGTTCGCATATCCGGGCAGTTCCGCCATCCATTCTTTAAATGTACATTTCAAACGCACCTTGAAAACTAATGGAAATACTTGCAACAGTCACAAGGAATAACTGTCTTGCGGATTTCGCAAAGCGCGTCATGTCTGAATTCGTATCCTTCCCCTGCCCCGGATGCCTTTTGAACATGCCTGAGGGCAGTTCAGGGCTATGCGCGGAATGCCATGGGAGGATTCCCACGGTGAAAAATCCCGTATGTCCGGGATGCGGTGCGGAGAACGACGGGATATTCGAAGTCTGCGGGAAATGCCTCAAGGAGGAGAAGCGGAGCTGGAAAAGAGCTGTTTCACTGATGAGGATGGAGGATTACGGGCGGGAACTTCTCCACAGGTTCAAATACAAGAACGACACTTCGCTGGCGAGGCCCTTCGGGATGATGGCTGCTGAAATACTGAGGAGGTCGGAAATAAAGCCGGATCTCATCGTCCCCGTCCCTCTGCACTGGACGAGGAGCTTTACCAGGGGATATAACCAGACGGCGCTGGTCTCCCATATAATTTCTTCGGAAACGGGCATTCCGATGAAAAAAATCCTGAAGAGGGTGAAAAGGACGCCAAAACAGGCGAATCTGAGCGGAGTTGAGCGCAGAAAGAATCTTAAAGGAGCTTTTTCTGCAACTTGTGATGAGATTTGCAGAAACCGCGTTATATTACTGGTTGATGATGTTCTGACCACCGGGTCGACCCTTTCATCCGCGTCATCAGTAATGTTGGAGAGCGGGGCGAAGGAAATAAATATTCTTATTTTGGCAAGAGGTTAATTACTTATGGGTTTATTTGGAAAGTCTAAATCGGCTAAGCTTGGAACCTTGAAGAAAAAGGAAATACCGCACGGGATATGGGACAAATGCAGGGACTGCAACGAGATCGTCTTCAAGAAACAGCTTGAGGAAAATCTGAACGTATGTCCGACATGCGCCTTCCACCACCCCATGAACGCCCCGGCAAGGATAGGGCTTCTGACCGATCCGGACACATTCTCCGAGATTGACTCCACAATGAGATCGGTCGACACGCTGAAATTCGAAGGTGTCGCATCATACACCGAAAAACTGCAGCAGAACATTGAAAAGACCGGCATGAACGACGCAATCGTATGCGGTACTGCAAAGCTCAATGGAAAAGACTATGCGCTGGGCGTAATGGATTTCCGCTTCCTCGGCGCGAGCATGGGCTCAGTCGTCGGAGAGAAAGTCACAAGGATCACCGAACTCGCCACCGAAAAGAAGCTCCCACTGGTGATTGCCACAGCCAGCGGCGGCGCCAGGATGTATGAAGGAATGCTGAGCCTGATGCAGATGGCCAAGACCAGCGGCGCCCTGGCAAGACATGCCGAGGCGAATCTTCCCTACATCGTAATAATGACCCATCCGACCACGGCGGGCGTGACTGCGAGTTTCGCATCGCTGGGAGACATCATAATCGCCGAGCCCAAGGCCCTCATAGGCTTCGCCGGTCCGAGAGTCATCAAGGACACGACGCAGGCAAAACTCCCGGAAGGCTTCCAGTCTTCTGAATTCCTCATGAAGAAAGGGATGATCGACAGGATCGTGGAGAGGAAGAACCTCCGCCATGAACTCTCCCTCCTCCTGGAGTATTTCGCGAAGGCGGGGTAATGCGTCAGTCTTTATCGTATTTCCAATAAGACAGCCTAAAGGCTGGACTCCAAATTTTGATAGGGGTAGGGAAAGCGCATTGATTTGCGCTTCCCCTCCCTCCGAACCGGACTGGCGGATTTCCCGCATCCGGCTCTCCAGTTGGCGATAAACTCTAACATCGAGATTGACAGATTTTGAGATGG
>Ga0209417_1007399_pt1 | contig 10613 bp, 4 predicted proteins | sample RifGroF2_FD_184002 | JGI IMG/M metagenome (GOLD analysis project Ga0209417, IMG submission 184002) | Groundwater microbial communities from Rifle, Colorado, USA - Groundwater F2 (SPAdes) (version 2) | ecosystem: Environmental > Aquatic > Deep subsurface > Groundwater | place: Rifle, Colorado... | reverse complement strand
AAAAAAAAAAAAAAAAAAAAAACAAAACAAAAAAAACACAAACAAAAATAACATAGATTTAAAAAAGATTTTCTAGGTAAATCAACCAAAAAATCATTGAGTAACAAAAGAGTACAAGGAAATCTCAAAACAACCTGGAAACTTGATAGAATGTGCAATGGGCCAAGAGGATTCTCTATGAAATTATTACTATGCTAAACACTAACCCAAAATTGTTCTCACCAAATAGGTCACCTAGAACCAATCTGATGATGATATATACTGTACCCTAAAATAGTAAGTTGGTCAGATGGTGTTTCCTTGGTCAGTTACTCAGCCAATCATATACTCATTTTTTTTAATCATCATAATATTCAATAATTATTAAATCTATGCTAGCTGATGTGGAACTTGTTGCTTTGGCTTGTTTGAAACTTTATACAAAGAACTGGAGTGTTTTTCTCATTTCCATATTGTTCTAGTGACATATTTACAATTCAATTACAATGCAATATGTTCTAATGTCATTATTTCTATGGATATATATATCTGAGGGACATCAGTTCCATTTTTTTAGCATTATCAATCGTTTTTCAAGTTGGTTTCAAGAATTGGTGTTCTTTTGAAATGCACTTGTTGAAAAAATTCATGTTTGGGATGATTAACTATAAATTCAATCCAATTTTATTGAAAATGAATAAAATATTAATTCTATTGAAAAAAATATATATTTATTTTTAAATATATATCTGATGACACTTGAATTTATACAACAATCATAGATAATCAAGACATCTTACGAAATACCAAAGAATAGTCTAGTCCTTGTGTCTTAGGAAAACTAGTTCATATTAGATTTAGTAATATTTATTGGGTTGATCATATTAAAAATATATTGTCCATTTTTTTTTAATTATCAAAGAAGAGATGATTTGGACTATTACAATAAATAGAAAAGAAAAAGAACCAGTAACGTGTGGAATTATCTTATTAGGGATAGTACATACTTTTAATACTTTTCCAAAATGAAATTTAAAAAATTCATTTGTTTGAACCCAAAAAAATAAATTATAAAATCCAATGTCAAAAAAAATCATTGAAATTGAATGAAAACTTTATCAACCCAATGAAAAAATATGAAATCACCACTGATGTGAGAGAGGAAGATCCCACTATGTTTCATATTTACAAAATGACATTGAAAGAATTAATATAAAATAATTAATAATTCTATGGTAGCTGAAGTGGAATTTGTTGCCAGTGCTTGTGCAGATGTCTATGGGGTGAGCTGGGGTGTTTTTCTCATCTCCATATTGTACTGGTAACATAATTACATGCATCTGTTTTTTGATATTATTTCTATGGACATATATATCTGAGGGACATGACTTCCATTTTTTTAGCATTGTCCATCCTATATCAAGGTGGATTTAAGAATTGGTGTTCTTTTGAAAAGTACTTGTTGAGAAAATTCATGTTTGGGATGATTAACTATAAATACTGCCTAAAATAGCTACCAATACATAGTATTGTAAAATCTATTGTAAATTTAGAAGGACTTTTTAAAAAGGGGAATATAATAATATCAACCAATAATATCAATAGACAAAGAAGTACAAGGAAATCTCAAAACAACTTGGAAACTTGATAGAATATGCAATGGGCCAAGAGGATTCTCTATGAAATTATTACTATGCTAAACACTAACCCAAAATTGTTCTCACCAAATAGGTCACCTAGAACCAATCTGATGACAATATATACTGTGCCGTAAAATAGTAAGTTGGTCAGGTGATGTTTCCTTGGTCAGTTACTCAGCCAATCATATACTCATTTTTTTTAATCATCATAATATTCAATAATTATTAAATCTATGCTTGCTGATGTGGAACTTGTTGCTTTGGCTTGTTTGAAACTTTATACAAAGAACTGGAGTATTTTTCTCATTTCCATATTGTACTAGTGACATATTTACAATTCAATTACAATGCAATATATTCTAATGTCATTATTTCTATGGACACATATATCTGAGGGACACCAGTTCCTTTTTTTTAGCATTATCAATCGTTTTCCAAGTTGGTTTCAAGAATTGGTGTTCTTTTGAAATGCACTTGTTGAAAAAATTCATGTTTGGGATGATTAACTATAAATTCAATCCAATTTTATTGAAAATGAATAAAATATTAATTCTATTGAAAATATATATCTGATGACACTTGAATTTATACAACAATCATAGATAATCAAGACATCTTACGAAATACCAAAGAATAGTCTAGTCCTTGTGTCTTAGGAAAACTAGTTCACATTAGATTTAGTAATATTTATTGGATTGATCATATTAAAAATGTATTGTCCATTTTTTTTTAATTATCAAAGAAGAGATGATTTGGACTATTACAATAAATAGAAAAGAAAAAGAACCAATAACGAGTGGAATTATCTTATTAGGGATATTACATACTTTTAATACTTTTCCAAAATGAAATTTAAAAAATTCATTTGTTTGAACCCAAAAAAATAAATTATAAAATCCAATGTCAAAAAAAATCATTGAAATTGAATGAAAACTTTATCAACCCAATGAAAAAATATGAAATCACCACTGATGTGAGAGAGGAAGATCCCACTATGTTTCATATTTACAAAATGACATTGAAAGAATTAATATAAAATAATTAATAATTCTATGGTAGCTGAAGTGGAATTTGTTGCCAGTGCTTGGGCAGATGTTTGTTGGGTGAGCTGGGGTGTTTTTCTCATCTCCATATTGTACTGGTAACATAATTACATGCATCTGTTTTTTGATATTATTTCTATGGACATATATGTCTGAGGGACATCAATTCCATTTTTTTAGCAGTGTCCATCCTATACCAAGGTGGATTCAAGAATTGGTGTTCTTTTGAAAAGTACTTGTTGAGAAAATTCATGTTTTGGACGACAAACTATAAATACAGCTTTTTCAAAAAGAAAAAAAAAAAAACAAAAAACAAAAAAAATAAATCTATTGAAAATCTATAGAGATAAAGAAAGTTTAAGGAAATCACTTGAAAAGTAGATAGAATTTGTAATGCTCCAAGGTGATGCATTAAGCAATAATAACTATGCTAAATAGTAAGCCAAAAAAAAAGGATATCCCTCATCAATAGGTCAGAAAAGTACTTGTTGAAAAAATTCATGTTTGGGATGATTAACTATAAATACAGCTTTTTCAAAAAGAAAAAAAAAATAATAATAAATCTGAAAAGTAGATAGAATTTGTAATGCTCCAAGGTGATGCATTAAGCAATAATAACTATGCTAAATAGATAAGCGTGAAAAAAAAAAAAAAAAAAAAAGGATATCCCTCATCAATAGGTCACTTAGAATCAGTATGAGCATAGATTTTTTGGGGGGAAATAAAAAAGTAGGTTGTGTTTTCTTTGTCATTTGTTTATCCACAACTTCATTTTTTTTGAGAACTTTTAAAAAGGATCATGATGATGGACCTTTTTATTGAGAGCAAAAAATACTTTGTAGACCAAAATTATTTTTATTCCGGTCCTTTTAAAAAGTACTGAAAAAGTAATTGAATATTTCTTTGATGAAAAAAAATATATGTTACAAAGGGATATTTTTGAAGAAAAAAAACAATGATTTTTTTCAAAAAAACATCTTTGATAATTAAAAAAGATCTGCCTGCCTCAACTTCAAAGGTTGAAAAAAATTTTCTTCCCTCGTTCATTGGGTCGACGAGAAATCAGCAAGTGAGGTTGCCCCCACTCAGAACCGAATAGAGAGTAGTCTTCTCTCAATTTGCCACCTTGACTGTATTTGTGAATACAAATATTAAAATTCCATCCTCACTCCCGTAAAAAAGCTAAAATGGATTAATTCAAGGAAGTTTTTAAACAGCAATTTTATATCCGAGATGGATTTTCAGTTTTAGATGCTTTCAACTGTTAATCCGAATACTTAGAGTACCTTCCTACTGTTTCCAGTAAAAGGAAATCCAGAGGTATCGTATATCAGTTCCTCTCGTACTAAGATACACTTCTCATCTATAGAACGATAATAGAATTTCAAGATTAGTAGGATAAAACTAACCTGTCTCGCGACGGTCTAAACCCAGCTCACGTTCCCTTTTGATAGGCGAACAATCTAACACTTAATGCCTTCTGCGACACTATGATAGGAAGAGCCGACATCGAAGGATCAAAAAGCCGCGTCGCTATGGGCGCTTAGCGGCCACAAGCCAGTTATCCCTCTGGTAATTTTTCTGACACCTCTAACACTGTATTACAGTATTATAACTATTCTTGAGTAAACAAAAATAATCAACAATTCAAAGGATCATTAGGACCTACTTTCGTACCGAATTTGTTTAATAAACAAAATCGTGAAGCCACTTTTTGGCCTTATCCTCTACGCGAGATTTCTGACCTCGCTGAAGTGACCCATGTACTACTTCGCTATTTTTTCAAAGAAGTACCGCCCCAGTCAAACTGTCCACAAGATGATTTCATTTTTCGATCATAGAAATACTTTTTTTCCCCGGAGGGAAAAAAGAAGTCACAGAGTTCATTGCTACGAGATTATAAGTCTCGCAACAACAAACACATCTCCGATTAAAAAATTAGTCAACCAGCTCCATCGGTAGTGGTATTTCACCGTCGCCTTGCAGCTCCCACCTATCCTACACCCGATAAGCTAGTTCACAATACAAACTACAGTCAAACTCAAAAGGGTCTTCTTTCCCCGCTAATCTTAACCAAGCCCGTTCCCTTGGCAGTTAGTTCGCTAGATGGTAAATAGGGACAGTAGGAATCTCGTTGATCCATTCATGCACGTCACAAATTAAATGACTAGGCATTTGGCTACCTTAAAAGAGTCATAGTTACTCCTGCCATTGACCCAGGCTTCTTAGAATTACTTCTACATTCACAAATTAAAGCATTGGGCAGAATTCACTAACTATTTACACTACTTATGGCCTACAGTTAGCTGGGTTTTTATTAAACTGTCAGATTCCTCTTGACACAAAAGTTCCATTAGATTAAAGTTGAGTGGTGGTACTGCCCCTTGATCCGCAGACCAAGTATGCAATCGATGACCCTCACCTCCTCCCCCTCCCTTAAGTTTGACCCCAAGAAAGAAGAAAAATTAGATAAAATCACCGCCCCACCCTTAATCAAAGAGCTAACCTTTTTAGCAAACATACAAGTCTATTTTGCCGAATTCCCTTACTTACATTTTTCTATAACACCATAGGTTTTTAACCTTGGGGACCTGCTGCGGATTCTGGTACGGTTCTGCTTTGATAATCTTTTTACAACGTCCTTTCCCATTCACCTTTTATTGTGGTTTAGGTCTTCGGAATTACTCAAATTGATCAAACCGAAATTTGATCAATCTTATTACAGGCTAAACTTCACCTACAACTGACAATCAGTTTTAGGGAATTAATATTTAAAATCCATGTTAAAAAAATACGATAAATTTGTTGAGCCCTACGACCAAACGAGGAAAAAGAGTAAAGTTGGTGTTTCCACCGTAATTTACTACCACTGCAGAGTTTCGGAATCTTAACCGAATTCCCTTTCGAACCACTTTTATCAAAAGTTTTATATACAGATTAGATTGGATCTTAGGACCGACTGACCCAAAACGAAATACACTTGTTTTGGAACCCTTCCCCACTTAAGTCTTCAAGATTAGAGTTCAATTGTGACCAAAAATCACAAAAGAATTTCACCAGAATAATTGCTACTATAATCAAGATCTGCACTAATCCTTATTTACAAATTTATTCAAAATAATTTTTATAAAACAGGACTACGCCAACTTACTTCCTTTTTATCAAAAAAAAAAAATTGTGTTCAATGTTAGGCTTTTATAATTTTTTCAATTTTCGAAATTGTCTAATTCGATAGGTGAGTTGTTACACACTCTTTAAAGGATGACAACCTCCACGTCCACCTCCCCACTGTCTATAAAAGACAATTATCTTTAAGATTCTCTTATAAAACCTTATAAAACTTTTAATCACAATAACAATTCATTTTGCCTTGTCTGAGGTGCTTACCATCCCAGACCCACTAGATCTATAAAATATAAAAATGCACATTTAGAGTTTGATTATGTGGTTACATTTTCACATACAATTACACCTATTCATTACTTTACAGCACATTACTTTATTAATAGATCCGCTATTCTTAGGAACATTTCAGTTGGAACCAGCTACTAATCAGTTCGATGAGTCTTTCGCCCCTTTTCTCAAATCACACGAGCAATTTGCACGTTAGCAACGATCTAGGTCTTCCATCACACATAATGTAACTTCAACCAATTCAAGAAAAGATCACTGATTATCGGGTTTTGTCGCCATTATTCTTTTGCACAGGGAATTAAATCCCCGAGAAATTGCCCATTCCGCAAAGATTGTCACTTTCATTACGATAAAGTGTTTTATCACTCTTATCTTACAGTGACGACAAACTCCTTGATCCGTGTTTCAAGACGAGACGAATAATCCAATATGTTGTTCGAGCAAAAAAAAAAAAAGTCCAAAACTTCTAGGCCATAATAATCTACTTCCTGAGTTTCCTATTCACAAAAAGCAAATGGAAATACGAGGCAAGTAAACTATTTCACCCTTTCGGTTTGCAACAACTCTTTTTGCTTCAAAACAGAAAAATTCGACTATTCGCTTTACAATCCATAAACTTTTAGACGCTATTTCACCCTCTTACCAGAGTGTTTTTCAACTTTCCCTCGAAGTACTTGTTTACTATCGGTGTTTCACATATATTTAGTTTTAGAGGTAAATACTCCCCCATCTTCATGTTGAGATTCCACCCAACACTACTCTGTTCTATGTCCCAGCGTAAATTTGATGGCCCTAAAAGAACCACCAAATTTCAAGAAAGGTTGATGGGCATTGCACCCAAACTGTCATTTTTCAAAAACAATTACCCTTCTCTTTATTTACACTAAGATAAACTCACAATTCCATTCCCGAGTTAACAAAAATGGATTCAAGTTTGAACTCTACCCTTTTCATTCGCCATTACTATGGGTATCTCATTTGATTTCTTTTCTTCTACTTAATAATATGCTTAAATTCAGTAGATTCTCAAATGATGCTCAGGACACTAAGATTTTTTTTTTTTAAAAAAATTTTAGAGAGAAGATTAATGAAAACCAACTCTTTAAAAAAATAGAAAAATTGCTTTTTCCTTTTTTAAAAAAAGTTTTTATTAAAAGATGTCACTGAACAACATTTACTCATACCGAATCCGCTTCCCTTGAGAGGAAACTTCTTCGACATGAGTGCGGTGTGCATTCGAAAAGTATAAAAATCGATCAACTGCAAATCATTTAACTTAATGAATATTGATTCATTCTTCTTCGATGTGAAACCCTAGTCAGCCTGTCTATGGATTTTTATATAAAACATTTAACTAATGATCCATCTGCAGGTTCACCTACAAATGCCTTGTTACGACTTCTTGATTCTTGGTTCAAAATCTATCACGCGGTCACAAATCCAGAGAATTGCTCCTCCAAAGATTGACCTTGCTAAAAATTTTGGAACGCCGATTCAAGCGACGGGCGGTGTGTACAAAAAACAGGAACGCTTTCAATACAAGATGGTGACTTGTATTTACATGAAATTCCTATTTCACGATGACGCTTACAAGCATCGATTCAAAAAAACCATTTAATTGCTCTCTTCGTTTCCGAGAGAGTGACAACATGTTTTGTTGGAAATATTGTAGTACGCGTGCAGCCTAAATCATCTGAGGGCATCACTGACCTATTCTAGCCTTACCCTTCCTTTCGATTACACGAATTAACGTTGCACCGACTGTCTTGCAATTCCTTTCAGCTAAACGCCAAAATGCGAAAGTCAAAACACCTCCTCACCGAAGCAAAGAAGTATTTCTTCTCCCGTATGCAATTAAGGTTGCGCCCGTTTTACTCAATTAAGAAGACTTTTCACAATACGAACTGAAAATGGCCATGCACCACTCTATTCTATCCAAATCACGTAAGAACTAACAAATTCCATCTGACGATCAGTTTAGATATTTTGACTTAGTAAATTTTCCCGCGTTGAGTCAAATTAAGCCGCAGACTCCACTTCTTGTAATGTCTTTCCGTCAATTCCTTTAAGTTTCATGCTTGCGCACGTACTCCCCCTAGAACCTTCTTTAAGCATCCTTTAAAGAATACAAATAACCGTTTGGAATCAAGGGTTCAAACCCTTTTTTGAATTTAATCAAAAAAGAGTTGGCAAAAAAAATTTTGTTTATTGTTTGACTCCAGGTAAAAATGATATTTTACTACCACTCTACACTGGACTGAATTCGATCATCTAAAAAGACAACCAAACCCAACGAAGGCCAAACAACCTTGTAGATATATCCTTTGGAAGGCACCATTTACATCCGGAACTACATCGGTCTCTAATCGATTTCGATCCTCCGGATCACGTTCTTGGCCGACGAAAAAGTTATTTTCAATCGCTTTCGCATCCGTTCATCCGACTACAATTAAAACATTTCACTATTACTGTAATCATATCATTGAAATCAACTTGTTTTCCATCTATACTCAAAATACTTTCGCTCATAACAAAAGCAAAATTCTGAGTAAAAACTAAGTTTGGTAATATTCTTTTATCAAGATAAACCGGCGTACAAGGACATTGAAACCCTGCAGAGAAGAGTTGGTAATGAGCCCCTCCCCTAGCAAGATGCGATTGCACACCCAGAATAACTGTATGCGTTTAGATTTGATTACCACCTAAATGTTATACCCAACAAATCTCAAGGAACAATAGGATCAAAATGCCTTTGATTTCTATTGCTTTGACCCCCAAAACCTGATGGACTGTAAAAACTGTTCAAAGCTAGAAACTTTTTAACCACAACAATGATAAAAAATACTTAGGGAGCTGGTATTACCGCGGCTGCTGGCACCAGACTTGCCCTCCCTTTAATTCGATCAGTTATTAACTCTATAATTAACTACCCAAATACCATTGCTGATACCCAAATAGCCCTCAAAATAAGGAATAACCAGGGCAAAGAGCCTACCTGAACTCCCCCAGGGAATTTCTTCCCCATGATAGAATAGTAGACAAAGTTCACCCTAGAATCTCACCCACTGACTAAAAGCCAGTGAATTGAGCTCCTCCTTTTCTATAAAGAAAAGTCATTCACAATCATTTCGTCCTCGTCAATTTGACATTGGGAACGTTTCGCGCCTGCTGCCAACCTTAATTGTGACGGCCGTGTCTCAAGCCGCCTCTTCAGTTTCAAACGCTGATTCTCTGTACTCATTATAGCCAAAGGGGTCTATTACACCTCTTTCAAACTAAAAAAAGCAAGCCTATTTCTCACGCGTTTTGTAAAACAAAACTAATCGCCCTACTCCCCCATGACATTGCTGCCACAAAAGAATAAAGTGTAATCGTTCTTTTCCAAGTTAAACGACTAATTCTGACCCTTGCGAATCAGACTATGGATTATAGTGGGATTTCCTGGCTCTTATCCACTTTTGAAAACATGAGAATATATTAACTTGCTTTTATGAAGCCGTAGATTGTTCAAAGATACAAAATAATTAGTAAAAACTCTGTATTTGAACAGAAAGTGCATGGCTTAATCTATAAGTGAAGCATATATTTTCTGGCAGGATCAACCAGATTTCTTTAAAAAAATTAATGAATTTTTTTTTAATTGAAAAACAAAGTTATTTAATTCGTAAACGGTTGAATTTAAATTAAAATTCAATTGTTTACTAATACCTTCAAAAAGAGACTTTTCTCTTTTATATTTTTGAAAAAAAAATAGACAATAAAAATATTCAAGCAACCCCAAAATTCGTTTACGGTCAAACTTTGAAATTACCATCATAATCTTTTTTTTTTTGTTTTCTCTTTTCATACTAGATTTGAACCCCTCTTCCTACAATATGTCTCATAATAAATTTGATGGTCGATGTTGGTAAAAAAGGGATAAAATTAATTTTATTTTTCCGTTAACCAAATCCTGAAGGCCATCGGTTTGGTGACATTTATGAAAATGTAACCTAAAAAAATTTATTTTGAAAATAATGAAAAATGTATTGTGCAGCTAAAATATTATTTTTTTGGTCGTCCTTCAATGATCAAGCTTTCTTCTCTTTTTCTCGAGAGTACTCTCTTCACTTTGTGGATTATTTGTTTCACTCCTCTTTATTTTCGAACTTTTTGTTTTTCTTGTATATTCAACAATACCTGACTCACTTGCACATCGAAAAACTTCTTTTCTACACATATTTAGGGATAGAGTCCACCTGATCTCCCAGAAAGGCATTTGAAAGGAATAGATCTGTTGAAGAAAAACAAAAACTGAATCCATCCTGTAATATCATCTCCTGAATTTCATTCGAAAGATCAACATCTACATACCCTTCATTCTCATGTGCAAGTGGATGTTCATTTTCATCTTGACTGTCACTGTTTCCACATTTGTCTTCCGTAGGCTTTTCACTATCTTCCATTTTTTCCATTTTGTCTGTTTTTTTATGAAAAGAAAAAAAAAAAAAAAAAAAAAAAAAAAAAACACAAACAAAAATAACATAGATTTAAAAAA
>Ga0209417_1007397_pt1 | contig 10615 bp, 8 predicted proteins | sample RifGroF2_FD_184002 | JGI IMG/M metagenome (GOLD analysis project Ga0209417, IMG submission 184002) | Groundwater microbial communities from Rifle, Colorado, USA - Groundwater F2 (SPAdes) (version 2) | ecosystem: Environmental > Aquatic > Deep subsurface > Groundwater | place: Rifle, Colorado... | reverse complement strand
CCCGACAGGCAGGCTCTCGCCCATGAGTCCTCGCCTCTGACAAAATTCAGATCGGCGACTTTTAAAAGCGCTTCATATTCTTCCTGCGTTATGAAGTCTGAAAATACGATATTTAATTTTTCATTCCGATGTTCGAGAATAGGCTCGAAGCTCTTCTGGCTTTTTTCGCCGAAAACGATCAGCTCTATTTTCCTGCCTGATGAAGCCAGGTCGCCCACGAAATTGCCGAAATCATGTTCGTATGTGAAAACCGTAGCAAGAAGTCCGTCCCCGTCAAGCCCGAAACGCGCGCAGAATTCCTTCCTGAGTGCCTCTCTCTGAAGTTGAGTTAACTCCCTGTCAGGAATAAGCCCGCCTGAATTTTCAACAAATCCCGGCATGAAAAAATATTTTTTAGCTTTTGCTCCTGTCAGCGATTCTTTTAGATGAACACCCTCGATCCACTTTTCCGCCGATAAATGGTCGAGATTTATTATCAGGCATTCTCTCTGAAGCGCTGTCTGATAGTATAATTCAGGAATATGACAGGCAAAAGCTTCTATGATCAGCTCAGCCGGCGGATACCTGCGTATAAAATTTTCATTAAGAACATCGTACGGTAAAAGTTCAAACCCTTTTATCTCCGGGTTGAGACACTCAAATGCGTTCATGCCGTTTGTGAACAGCCTGATCCTGACTTCAGGTAAAATTTCAGCCAGATTTCTTGCGAGCCTGTATGTAACTCCCGCATCGCCGAAATTGTCAACAACATCGCAGAAAATATCAATATCCTTGTACGTAAAATCCATAAAAATCGCCCGTTGAGCTACATCTTTTTGACCTTGTAGCCCTTTTTTTCGAGCATACTGACTATCCCGTCTTTGTCTATCAGATGGGCGGCACCCACGATTATAAAAAATTTACTTTTCCTCTTGTCTTTCAGGTATCCGTCGATCTTTGATGTCATGCTCACATTGCGTTCATATACAAGTTTTTTATATACTCCGGCAAGTCCCGGATTATTGTCGTATTCATCGTTGAGGATTTTCTCCATTTTTGCAACATCGTCGTCACGCCAGGCTTTGATCATCGAGTCGAACTCTTCCTTGAATGTCTCGATTTCGTTAAGCGTGCTTTCCAGAAATTTTTTCTGCAATTCATCCGTGAAGCTGCTTAACAGCTCGATCTGATATTCAGCCGACTCGAGCTCGAACACGCTTTTTTTGTCCCTTTTCGCCATTCTTAAAAAGTGCATATCTATACCGTTGTCCATCCTGTAACCCATTTTGGATATCATTAACTGCGGAACCATCAGAGCCGCAAGCCAGGGTTTCATAGGTTTCATCTGGTCTATCGTAAACATGCCCGTAAATTTCAAAAAACCGGCCAGTTTGGCGTAAACGGTTTCGGACAATTCGGACTGGAGCGTGGATCCGTCAGTATAGATCCCGTACTCCAGAGTAAGCTGCTGAACCTTTGCCTGATCAATATTGTTAACATCGGCCTCCACAACAACATAAGCAGAGCTGTCGTACGCATCGGTGATCTTTCTGCTCAGAGGATAGATATCGTCCGGTACTATGTGTACCGAACCGAGAAGATATACTTTATCTTTCCCCGCCGCATTTTCGACCTTCCACAAAAAATTAGCTTTTTCGCCTGTCGCAAAACAGATGCCTGCCGCCGTCAGCGCGGCGATAATAATTATTTTATAGATGCTTTTCATAAAACGCCCCCCTTTTTTGTACACCTTAACATTAACAATTATTTATGTAATAAACAAAGATATTTCTTAATAATTTCTTTGACAAATTATATGACTTTACATATCATCATAACAGGAAAAAACGGGACCTTTATGAAAAAAAAATGCTTAATATTCTTCACTATAGGGATCGGGGATTCGCTTATGGTGACTCCCGTAATTGAGAGGCTTAAATCATCACCGGATATGAAGTTCGATGCGCTGACCTTAAGCGGGCCTGTAAGCGATATTATGCAGAATTCGGGCAATTTCGGAAAAGTACATTTCTTAAACTTTCAGAAAGAAGGTTTGATGGAATGCTTAAAGGTAATAGACGATGTAAGAAAAGAAAAATATAACATTTCGATCCTTGTTTTTCCGTCAAACCACTACAAATACAGGATAGTACATTTTCTGACCGGAGCCCGTAAGCGGTTCGCCATATCTTATTTGGATAAGAACTTCCCGAATCTGGCTTTTTTGTCCGGCCGTCTTCTAAAAGAGGACAGATCGCTCCATGCGATAGAACAGAATTTCCGGCTTTTTGAATTCGCGCTTAAAACAAAGCTAGAAAGAACTTACAGAATGTCGATAAACCTGAACGAGACCGACAGACAGACAGCCGAAAGTTTTATTGCCGGTAAAGGCCTCGAGAACAAAATTCTGGTCGGGCTTCATCCGGGCAGCGACATTCTTAAAAACATGATCAATAAAAGGTGGAGCGCTGAAAAATATATCGCTCTGATAAAAAGTTATTCGGGAAACGACAAAATTCATTTCCTTATTTTCGGAGGCAGATCCGAGAACTCTCTGAACGAAGAGATCCGTTCATCGTCGCCGGACAACTCAACTGTCGTAAAAAATGTGCCGTTCTTTCAGTCGGCCGCGCTGATAGAAAAATGCTCGTTCTTCATCTGCGCAGATACCGGACTTATGCATACCGCAAGCGCTCTGAATGTGCCCGTAATTTCGATCTTCGGACCGACCAGCTCAGTCTATTCAAAACCCCTGAACGAAGGCAGTGTCTTCTTAAAAAAGGATTATCCGTGCAGTCCATGTTTCGAATATTCCAGAACACCGCTTTTCTGCGATCAGGAAGAGCAGTATAAATGCATAAAAAATATTACAGTGAACGATGTAAAAGAAATTCTTGATAAAAAACTAACTACGGGATAAGTAATGAAAATTCTGGTTCTGAACTGCGGAAGTTCGTCGATCAAATATCAGCTGTTCGACATGGTGGAAAAAAAGTGCCTTGTAAAGGGTAATGTGCAGAAGATCGGGCTTCTCGGCACCTATATTGAAAACGAAAACTATAAAAAAGTAAAGATAAGGTTCGATAAAGTAATTTCGGACTATCAGAAAGGCATAGAGGAGATCTTGAGCCTTATAACTGATCCTGAGTACGGCGCTATAAGCGATCTTAACGAAATCAGGGCGGTCGGTCACAGGGTCGTGCACGGCGGCGAGGTTTTTAAAGACCATACGATAATCGATAATGATGTAATAAACATGCTCGAGAACCTGAGCAATTTAGCACCGCTTCACAATCCGCAGAACATAAGAGGGATAGTGTCTGCCCAGTCGGTGCTTCCGGGAGTACCGCAGGTCGCAGTGTTCGACACTTCTTTTCATCAGTCCATGCCGTCATATTCTTATATGTATCCGATACCCTATGCCATATATAAAAAAGATAAGGTCAGAAGATACGGTTTTCACGGGACCAGCCATTACTTCGTTTCGCAGAGAGCTTATGAGGAGTTCGGGATCGATAAATATAATTCAAAAGTTATTACCTGTCATCTCGGAAACGGGTCATCCATAACGGCCGTTCTGAACGGGCAGTCGGTCGATACATCTATGGGAATGACTCCTGTCGAGGGTCTTATGATGGGGACAAGAGTGGGCGACCTTGATGCAGGTGCGCTTTTATACATCATGACCGCCGAGAACCTAAATTTAACCGAAATTAATAATCTTATTAATAAGCAGAGCGGGCTTTTGGGAATTTCGGGAATTTCATTCGATATGAGGGAGATACATGCGGCGATAAAGAACGGCGGAGACAGGGCTAAACTTGCCTATGACATGTTCATTTACAGGGTTAGAAAATATATCGGCGCATATTCGGCAGTAATGAACGGTCTTGACGCGCTGATATTTACCGGCGGCATCGGCGAGAACGACTGGGATGTGAGAAGGGATGTCTGCAAAGGATTTGACTATCTCGGTCTGAAATTCGACGAAGCTAAAAATGACGGACTGAGGGCAGTTCAGGAACAGCTTTCAACTCCCGACTCAAAAGTGAAAGTCATAACAATTCCAACGAACGAAGAACTTGTGATAGCGGATGAGACATACAGGCTCGTATCTAACGGTTAATTTTCTTGACATATCAGGCTTTTTTGATTACTTTTGCCCTTTGCCGGGACCTGCGCAATGGCATACCGGGAACGGGTCAGGACCTAACGGTAGCAGCCACACCGGAATTGTCATGTGTTGCAGTAATCCCGGCTTTTTGTTAATTCGGCGGGAATATGGAAAAGATATTTATTACGGTCGGAGACATTAACGGGATCGGGAACGAACTGATCCTTAAATTCATTGATTCCGGCATATATCCGACTAATAATTCATACATAATTATAGGCTGCAGAAGAATTTTCGATGAAACGGCGTCTATCCTTAATTATCCGACAGAGTGTGTAAAGAACATAAACGCATCTGAAATTGAAAACATAGCTCCCGGATTTTATTTTTACGACATTCCTTCGCCGGATCTGCGGCTTGAATTAGGTAAAGCAACTGCGGAAGCAGGTCTCCTTTCCGGGCTGGCCATAAAAAAAGGCGTCGAACTTTCCGACAAGTACAAAGGAGCTCTCGTTACCGCTCCGATAAACAAGTATTCGCTGCATCTGGGAGGGTTCGATTATCCGGGCCATACTGAATTTATAGCGGAACTCTTGAGCACTGATGATTTTCTGATGATCCTTGACGGGAAAAAAATAAAAGTGGCGCTTGTCACAACGCACCTCGCTCTCAAAGATGTTTCCCATGCTTTGAATATTACCTCGATCTTTAATAAAGGCCGCCTGCTGTACTCTTCACTTGTTTCCGATTACGGAATAAAGGAACCCCGCATAGCCGTCTGTTCGCTTAACCCGCATGCCGGGGACAGCGGGCTATTCGGGAATGAAGAAGAAAAGATAATTTCGCCCGCCGTAGAAGAGCTGAACCGGAAGATCAGCCGGGGAAAAGGCTCTTTTAACGGACCGCTGCCTTCAGATACTGCGTTTACAACAACATACCTTGAAAAAACTGACGCCCATCTCGTTATGTATCACGATCAGGGGCTTATACCTTTAAAACTTCTCTCCTTCGGGACTGCCGTGAATTTTACCGCGGGTCTTAAAATTGTGAGAACCTCACCCGACCACGGAACCGCTTACGATATTGCGGGAAAGGGTAAAGCGGACTGCAAAAGCTTTAAAAATGCCGTAAAAATGGCTGAAAACATCCTTGAGAACAGAAAAATCAGTCTTCTTCGGGATATTTGAACATATCCTCTCTAACTTTTATTTCGTTAACGATCCTAACCCTGAGTTTATGATGCTTGATATAATCGTCTTTTATATTAGCTAGAAATCTGTTGAATTTGTTATGGTATTCAAGCTGGGATGAGACAGTTGTTATATTCAGATCGTTCTCCAGAGAAAGCGTGTTGACATTATATTTGATAACACCGAACTTTGTGGCTATGAATACTATATCCACCTCACCCTTTTTTATCATGTTGAAACCGGTGCTTACTATCTTATTATCGAATTGGGCATTCGTGCTGTCTTTGCCTGCCTCTATATCTTCAAAGCCGATTATTCCTTCCTTATGGCAATAAATAAGGTCGGCAAGATTTGATTTTAATTTCATCGCAAGCTGATATGTCTGAGGGTTTTTCTCATATTCGCCGATCTGTTTTAATATCTGGTTCTTTATCAGCATGTGGCTGATATGAAGTTTGTTCGGTTCGTAATTTATCTGGGTATTTACGCCTATCAGAATATCCTCGTGGAATATTGAGGCGTCATGAATAACCGCTACATTTAACTCTTTCATTTAGAAATTCCCCGCTTTTCAATCGAATAACTTTAGTTAAATAAATTAAATAATTCCTTGTAATTCCGCAATAATTTTATATCTTATTTTTTTGTTAGTCAAACGGGGTATAAATGAAAATTTCAAAGCTGTTAATATTGACTTTTACAATGACGGTCTTAATAAACTGTGAAGACCGTAGAACATCAGGGACATCAGATCTGAGGATTATTGCTCTGTCGCCGTCGCTGGTCGAGACCGTATTTTTTCTCGGCGGCGGAAAGAATATTGTAGGAGCCAGCAGTTTCTGCAATTATCCGGAAGAGGCAAAAAATATCCCCGTTGTCGCAAATGTTTCGGACATAAACCTGGAGTATGCGGTCAAGCTCAAACCGGACATTGTTCTTCTTATGCCCGGTCAGGATAATATCGCGGCTAAACTGAACCTTTTAAACATTAAGACGCTGAAGGTAAGCCAGGAAAAGCTTGACGATATATTGAATTCCTTCACCGTTATCGGCCGTGAGATCGGCAGAGAACAGAGAGCTTTAGCGGTTAAAGATTCTCTTAATAAAGTTCTTGAGTCCTATAAAAAACCGGCAAATAATAAAACCGTTCTGATATCAGCAGGGCGGGAATACGGAACGGGCATAACCTATATTTTTTCGAACGGACATACGGGTTTTCTGAATGATATTATAAAGCTTATGGGTTATTCAAATGCGCTTGATACTGCAGTTCCGTACCCCAAGATCGGTGCGGAAACGGTTATGACCCTCGATCCTGACATCATAATAGATCTTGTCCCTTCAGATATAACTTCAAGCACTGAAGAGCTGCTGAAAGACTGGGAATTGTTCAGGACAACAAAAGCATGGAAAAATGACGCCATCTTCATACTCAAAGGCGATCATACCACGATCCCCGGCCCCCGGATCTTCGATCTGATAAAAGAATTAAATGAAAAAGGGCTCTAAAACCGAGCCCTTTACAGCAGATCAAAACATATTAGAACATGATCTTTGTTGAAATGCCGATAGTTTTTATAGTCTCATTTTTGCCTTCTATTTCTCCGTCGCCGTTCATGTCCTGAAAAGTGAACCTGTAATCAAAATAGATAGCCGTGCCTTCTGCGACATTATATCCCAGAACATATCCGAGAACCGTGCTTGGCGTTTTCCACTCTTTGAAGTCTTCAACATTGTTCTGCATGTAGTATGCTTTTGCGGCGGCAAGCTTGGGTATCAGCTTTTCGTTTATCGCAAATTCACCCGTTAAAGATTTTACAGCTTCGATATCCTCGCCGCTGCCTGATCTCAGATCCTGATAATTAACCTGAAGTCTGAATATTCCCCAGCCTTCGAAATGAGCTCCGACAAAATATCCGTCGAGAGCCGGAACAAAATCAAGTATATCCTGTTTGGTATAGAATGTATTTGTATCCGCGACATAGAAAGCCCTTTCCATTTCGTATGTCGGGTTGAAATATCCGAATAAAAATTCGCCGTCGGTATGCCTGTATTCAGCTCTGAAAATGAAAGGCCCTGTTTTTAATCTGAAAGCCGGAGCCGCAAATCCCCATCCGTAACCGTCTATTTGAGCCATTTGTCCGTAAACGTCGATCTTAATCAGATCGTTTTTGAAAAGCGGATAGCCGATATCGAGTCCCCATATAGCCAGACTTGAAGTTCTGTCCTTGAAATTCTCCAGTTCTTCGCTTTTAACACCCTCGATCAGTCCGTATGATACAGCCTGATCGGTAAAAGTTGTATCGTTACCCGATCTGTCGAGGTAATAGTCGTATTCTGTAGCGTATCTGTCATCGTCGGGATACCTGTCTATTTCATTCGGATAACCGTCGTCATCGCTGTCCCTCAGTCCGTTGTATTCGTTGAAATCAACAGCTAATGTAGCGCCTACTGCAAGCTCGCCCCATACTTTATAGAATCCTCTTGTTCCAAGTAAAAGCCCCGGCTTATCGGTTAAAAGCTCTTTGTAGTTATTTATTAAAAGCTCTCCTCCGAATTTCTCACCCTCGAAGCTTAATTCCATTCCGAGCCTTTTGTAAGCGGGATACTCTATCATGTTCGAATAGCCGTCAACCACTATATTGTAGCCGAGATAGCTGTAATCTAATCCTCCCAGCCTGATGTAGAAAGGATCGCCCTTTCTTGCCCATCTTACATAGTATATTTTATCGAGATAATCCTCAAATTCATCCCAGTCTTCTTCTCTTATCTTTCCTTCCTCGTCGATCAGTATCTGAGCATCGAGTCCGAAACCGAACTTGCCGATCGGGATATCGAGCCTCAAACCGAGCTGCTGATAGTTCTTACCGTCGATCGTCACGGCTCCGACGATTGCCGTACCTGTCGTTTTAGGATTTTCATCGCCCGTAACAGCCGGAGCGTTAACTACATCGTCAGTCCCGCTGCCTACTTCCTGAACCGCTCCTGAATTGTCCGGGGCGGGAGCATCCTGAGAAAAAAGACCGAATGAAATAATAATCAGCAATAAAACCATATACTTCTTCATAATCCCTCCAAGAATTAATTTCTGAAACATTTTATGCAAGATAATTTGATTTATGCCTATTGTCAATAGAATTTATATATATTTGGGAAGTTCTATAGTGAATTTGCTGCCTTTGCCGGGCTTGCTTTCAACAGAGATCTTTCCGTTGTTCTTATCAAGGAATTCTTTTACAAGAATGAGTCCCAGCCCTGTTCCTTTTTCATCTTTGGTGCCGGGCGAAGTAAAAGTTTCGGAAAGTTTGAAGAGCCTTTTAAGATTGTGTTTTTCTATCCCCATCCCGGTGTCCTTAAAACTCAGATATACGGTTTTTCCGAGATTTTTTCCGGTTATACTTATCTTGCCTTTATCAAATGTGAACTTGATGGAATTGGCCAGAAGATTCCTCACTATAAGATCGACCATATTTTTGTCGGCATGAGCAGAACAGGTTTTCGGGATCTTAAGTTCTACAATAATTTCCTTCGCGCATATATTGCCTGATAATAATTCAACATTATGACTGACTATTTCGCGAAGACCTATATTTTCCGGGTTATAATCTATCTCGCCGGTCTGTGTTTTCACCCATGCGAACAGATTATCCATCAGTTTAATCAGCCTCTCGGATGAGTTCAGGATCATTTCTATATAATGTTTTCTTTTATCTTCATCAATCTTATCGTAATACTGGCTCAAAAAACCTGCGGTGGAGTAAATTGCAGTGAACGGGTTTAAAAGATCGTGATGGATTATTCTGAAGAACTTGTCTTTTGTTGTATTTATCAGCGTCAGCTCTTCGGATTTGAGTTTATATAATTCCGATTCCTTTGCTTTCTTTTCTATCTCGTACCTTATTTCCATTTCGAATATTTTATTCTGGGATTTATCTGAAAATATTTTATCTTTAAGCGTAAAAAGCTTTTTATAATATTCAAGAGCCTGAACAGGCATATTTTTCTTTTCGTATGATTCTGCTATCTGCCCGTAAAAATTCATAAGATGGTTATTCGAATGGATAGCGTTTGCGATCATCTCGCCCTCAAGCGCTTTTTCAAGGGCAAGACTGTAATCTCCCCTGTCAAAATAATAATTGGAGATATTCGAAAGAGCCGTAGCTTTACCCTTATTGTATTCAGCCTGAACGCTGATTTCGTATGATCCCAGAAAACATTCAAGTGCTTTTGCCGTATCACCCTTGTTTTTCCATACAAGTCCGATATTATTCAGCTCCCGGCTGATGGCATATTTGTTTCCGGTTTCTTCATCAAGCCTGAGAGACATATTGAAATAGTCGAGAGCTTTATCATATTCTTTAAGATTGCTGTAAACCAGGCCTATATTGTTGTATGCTGTCGAGATAGTTGATTTATCTTCCGTCTTTAATTTCAGTTCCAGCGCCCTCATATAATAGTCCAGAGCCTTATCGAATTTTTTTAGCCTGAAAAAGATGATCCCGATATTATTCATAGCAAATGACATATTTTTTTTATTTGATGCCATTTCGGCAAGACGGAGAGACTCCAGAAAATATTCAAGCGCTTTTTCATAATCGCAGAGAATAAATGCGGCGTTACCGAAAATATTCAAGGCTCCGTATTTACCGTTCAGATATCCGATCTCTTCCGACCTTCTTAATAATTCAACGGCATTTTGGGTGATCCTTAAATAATTATCTTTGCTGAAGTTCTTATGTATCTCCTCTTTCAGCAGTTCGATAGACTTATCTATTTCCTTTTTTATCTTTTCCATAGCTTTCTGCCCTGAATTCTCTATATAATATAAGGACGTGACAATATTTTTACAAGAAATTAGTTTATTTGCGGATTGTAACATTGAATACTCCTTGACTTTACATGTGGAAATCAGTAAGATGATCAGGTACAATTTTTTTGCCTATGTAATAACCCCGGAGGTATGTAATGAAGTGTACGTTTATGTATATTGTGCTGATGATTTCAGCTTTTGCTTTTTCTCAGCAGTTCACCGAAGTAAACTCGGGAATACCTGTGACATATTCAGAGAATAGTTCATGGGGCGACCTGGATAACGATGGTGATCTGGACCTGGTAACGGTGGGCGACTATAGCAAAATATACCGTAATGACGGAGCGGGAGTTTTTACTGATGCCGGTTTTGAGACCTGGTATAATCCCATAAATGTTGACCTCGGGGATTATGACAATGACGGTGACCTGGATATTTTGTTCAGCGGAATGGATGCAACAATAATATTCAGAAATAACGGGAACTGGACATTCACACAACTTACTACAGCCTTCCCCTATG
>Ga0209417_1007386_pt1 | contig 10632 bp, 11 predicted proteins | sample RifGroF2_FD_184002 | JGI IMG/M metagenome (GOLD analysis project Ga0209417, IMG submission 184002) | Groundwater microbial communities from Rifle, Colorado, USA - Groundwater F2 (SPAdes) (version 2) | ecosystem: Environmental > Aquatic > Deep subsurface > Groundwater | place: Rifle, Colorado... | reverse complement strand
TATTCAATTCCTAAGTCTGTTTAATATATCGTCCGTATTCTATCATTGGCGCTAAGGTTGAGTATATGAAATCGTTGTGGATTGCGGGCTACTTTCCAATCCAGTTATACAGTAATTGATGCGTGGCTGAATGTTCAAATAATCACTTAAGCCCAATGTTTTATACCGCATGTTGTACGTTCGTTATTCATTTTTCTTTCATCAAAACACTCACTAAGAATACACTTTCATATTATTATTGCTTTTCCAAAACACACATATATATAGGAGATTTCGGTTTTATCCTGTTAAGCTCTACTGTTTTAAATGATTCGTTTAATAGCAAATGCTCCATTTCAGAACTTGTAAACGAATTTAATTTGGGAGTCAAACCAATAAAAGAAAAGAGTTTAAGAACACTGTTTAATAAATTCGCTTCACTCATACAAGGAGTTGATGAAATTATTAAACCTCCTGGTTTTAGTATTTGATTTATCCTTTGAAAATACTTTTGTGGTTCTTCTAATAAATGAAATATATTAAAGGCAATAATTGCATCAAATGAACCTAATTTGAATTTCTCATCAAATATAGTGGTACGTTCAAAATCAATGTTATTGATTTTACGCAGCAAAGCTTTATTTTTAGAAATTTCAATCATTTTAGTGGATATATCAATTGCATGAATAATTCCCACATTTTCGGCAATTTCATTACAAATAAGGCCAGTGCCGCAACCAAAATCTAAAATTGTATCATCTGCTTTTAAAAACGCTCTTGCCTTTTCAATAAAAATATTGTAAGAAATATCATTTTTTTCAATTCTATCAAATTTTGAAGCGATTCTATCCCAGAATTTTTCGTCTTTATACATAGTAGTGTCCATATTTATAATTTAAAACCGATATATAAATTTGGCTCAAAAATAAAGTAGTTATTCCAATTGCTATCTTTTTCTTTAAAAGATTTAGGAGTATTGGTGTTTATAGGCCAATATTGACAATGAATTTGAGGTTCTATATAAACTCGGTCTTTGAAAAAGGAAAAATGATAACCAAGATGATACGAAGTATATAACTTGAAGCCGTCCCCTATTTTTTTATCATTTTCGTCAAAATATGTCTTTAATTGAGGTAATATTTCAACGGTAGTAAATAATCCTTTCCATATCATACGCTGGTAAGTAACGCCTAAGCCACTTTCTCTAAGTCTGCCGGGGTAGAAATTATTCTCATCGAACTTAAGTTGCTCCTGCATTGGAATACCCATTGGGGCAAACATTTTCCATGTGGCTAATTTTATTCCAATTTTATCTTTTGGAGTAAGTTTGTACCCAACGTGACACTCGTAATGGTGTGTGTTTGTCTTTTCTTCTCCAAAATTTAAAAATGAATAGTACGTAGTACTTACTGAAAATTTTCTTTCCGTTGATATTTCTGAACTTTGTTTAGTTTGGTTTTGACCAAACATGATTGTAATTGACAAGGCAAATAATAATGCCAGCGTAATTCTTTTTGTTTTCATTTTACTGTAATTTAAGTTGAACAATTATTTCAACGCAAAATTACAACGCCATGATAGTTTAATTCATTGACTTAAGTTAAGAAATGCAGAAAGTAGAATTTTATTTCATTATCCTTTTACGAATCCGGCTTAAAGATTCAGGCTTAATTCCTAAATAACTGGCTATTTGGTACTGGGGAACTCTTTGAGTTAAATTAGGTCTGTTTTTTAACAGAGCTAAATATCTTTCCTCGGGCGAAGCCATTTTAAATTCAGCAAATGTATCTTGGTATTTTGCCATAATAACTTCCCCTAAAGCACGATTTAATGATTCTATCTGAGGAAATTTCCGATAAATTTCTGTTTCCAATTCAGGAGTACCTACTCCTGCAATGGTATCCTCAATGCACTCAATATAATATTCTGAGGAAATTTTTTTTCCATATGATGAGGGTACTACTGCTTGTTCTTCTGTATAGAATTCCGTTGTTTTTTCTTCCCCATCCTTATTATAGAAGCTTCTGATACATCCTTTAATTATGAAATAGCATTCATTTGAAAATTTTCCTTCTTCAAGTAGAATTGTTCCTTTCGTAAAGAACTTTATAAATTCGATTTTACAGAGTTCCTCCTCCAATTCTTTGGTAATTGGAATGTATTTCGAAAGGTATTTTAATATTTCATTTTCCATAATTTTGTCATCTCAGATTTAGTGTTTTTATAATGACGCACAACTTGTATATATGTGCCCCAAACTTGGTCCTATACAACTATTTTTGGGTGTATAGGAGCCATAAAATATCTTTTCTATTACCTTATGGTGGGTTCTAAAAATTGACTTTATTGAACTTCGTTTCATTTTAATTCAAAAAAAACATCAATAACACATTATAATATTTTCTAAAATTAATTACAAACTTACAATTATTTATAATAACAATGTACAAAAATTTTAAAATATTTTTTGTTTATCTACATATCACACAACTATTAAACTAATCTGGTTACTTGCTCATATCCAAGTAAGTTGTAATGCAAATTTATTATTTTTTTGATGTTTTGACTTGCAACAGTCTCGAATTACAATAAATTTTATAATAACCAAACTGATGTTATTGTTTATATTCATTTTATAGAAAATATGGTTATGTATTAGATAAAATTTATTTTTAAAAAATTTGTTAATTAAATAAAAATGATTTAGGTTTGTCTTTTATTATTCCATTAAAATTTAAAGGAGGCTATATGAATAAAAAGTCAAATAAATCAAACAATACTCTTGATTATCATATTAAATCAGTTATTTCAGGGGAAAGAAGATTTGAAAATATCTTTCAATCAGTTACTAGAATGATACTTGGCGATCCGTCAAAAATAGAGAAGGTAACAGTAAATGGGAGAAATACCTATGATTTTAAAGTTTTTAGAGAAGGGAAAAAACACATAATAGGTATGTTTGATGAGATTAATAGTTTTGTGTCCTATGTTAAAGATGCAGCCGAAGGAGGTTCTTCAAAAGAAATGGCATTTGTATTAATAGGCGAACCAGGCAACGGTAAAACATTTTTTGTTGATCATTTAAGTTATTTATATAGAAACTTTGTTACATTAGAAGAAAATAGACGTTACACGTTTAAAATAAATTGTTTAGATAAAGTTGGAGGATATGGTAAGATAGGTTCCATTGAATCACAAACTTATGAAGATCCAATGATTTTAGCAATGAATTTATTAGAAACGAAAGATGAATGTTATGCTTACCTTCGCTCATTAGGAGCAAAAGATAAACAAATAGACGTTTTTTATAATAATTATAGAGTTTTAGGTTCTTGTACATATTTTGCATTAGAGAAACTAAGAAATTATTTTGATAATGATATAGCAAAAATCAAAGAATGTATAGAAGTTGTTCCTGTTCCTGTTAGCGAATCAAGGGGAACTATTACGGGAAAATATGCAGCAAAAGATAAAATTACTTCGTCAGCTATAGATTTGCTTGGAGAAGAATCTATAACAAGAATATTACATATAACAGATACTGACAATCCTTATCGTTTTGATTTACGAAGAGGAGCCTTGGCTAGAGTTGCAGGAGGAGGTATCCACTTTGCAGATGAAATTTTTAAAAATAAAAAAGACTTAGTTCAAGTATATCTTGGAGTAATTCAAAATAGAACTATAGAAATAGAAGGTTTTAAATGGCCATTAGACTCTTTGATTATTGCAACAAGTAATAATTCTGAGTTTGGAAGATTCCTTGATGAAAAAGAACAAGCCCCAATTGTTGATAGATGCCGTTTAGCATATATGTCGCATAATACTAATTACAAATTACAATTTGAATTAACAGGATATTCAATAGGAAGTAAAGAGAAAACTACATTTACAAACGAAAAACTTCATATAGATCCTAATTTGAATTATGCAATTAGTTCTGCATTTGTTCTTTCAAGAATGCCTCTTTCAGATAAATTATCGCCTGTTGAAATGATGAAACTTTCGGCAGGAGAAGTGGCAGGGGAAAAAAGTATCAAAACACTAGGAGAAGTTATAAACCAATTAAATACAGATCCAGATATAACAAAACGATTTGGACAAAAGGGACTTGGACACCGAAATCTCGGCAGAGCATTACAAATATTGCTTGAACGTTCGGAAACACAAGAAGGAAAATGTATGTATGCAGGAGATATCTTTAAAGCTATAGAAGCTGTAATACTTGACTACGTGCAAGAGCCAAATGACAGGATAAAATATTTCAATGATTTGAAAATAGCAAAAACATTATATAGGAAGAATGTAATGAGCACAATATTTAATGCTTATATGGATGAGCCAAATGCTGTTGAAAAAGATGTAATGAATTATGTGAATATGATTATAGGTATTGATGCAAAAAACTTAAGTTCAGACAAAATTTGGACATACCGCGATCCTCAAACAGGTAAATTAGTACCATTAAAAATAGATGAAACGTTTATTAATAGTGTTGAAGAAAGACTAGGGTTAAAGAATTCTGAACAAAAACAAAGTTTCAGAACCACTATTACTAAAATATATGGTCAAAAAATGATAAAAGATCCTGATTATAATTTTATGGATAATAATGATCTGGTAAAAGCAGTTACTGATGTTAGATTGAAATCTGATATATCTGGAGCAGGAAGTTTGGTTGGAGCTTTGTCAAACAGAACTAATGAAGAAAACCAAAAACTATATAATCGGATGATTAGTACTATGGTAAATAAACTTGGATATTGCAATACTTGTGCTCAAAAAACAATAGAGTATTTCTGTACACAGGAAGACACAAACTAAGCGTTTCCATTTTTTACTTTTAAAATTGATTACTAATCCTTGATGTAAAATGAATGAAAACAATTTACAGGAAAATAGTTCAGTAGATAATTCTGAAGAAAAAAAAGATGTTTTAAAAAATATCGAAATTGAAAAGAATTATAAAGGGAAACATATTATTCCAAATAAATCAACTGAAAAAAAATTCTTAGGAATATATGATTATTCTGACTTTGAGATTTTACTTAATTTTAAAAACGATTCAGATAAAAACACAATTGCTCTAAAAACGCTTGACGAATTACTAGAGAAAGATAAACAAAGAGAAACTGATGGTTTTCCTCGAAGAATTAGAATAGGAAAATATGTAAAACCATCAAAGAATAATAACGAGCAATTTGTTGTTGTTCCAGTTACTACTGAACCTAAATTTTATCATGATAATGCAATCTCTGAAGACAACGAGGGAGAACCAACAGGAGGTTCAGGGGATGGAGATGAAGGAGATGTTATTGCAGAACAACCAGCAGAACCACAAGAAGGCGAGGGCAAAGGACAAGGAGCAGGACAAGGTGACGGTAGTGGTCACGATGTTAGTTCTGATGCATTCGATTTAGGGAAAGTACTTACAGAAAAATTTGAATTGCCAAACCTAAAAACAAAAGGCAAAAAAGTTTCTCTCACTAAATTTCAATATGATTTAACAGACAAGAATAGAGGTTTTGGACAATTGCTTGATAAAAAGGCAACTATTAGAAAAATTATAGAAACTAATATTCTGCTTGGAAATATTAATCCAGATGAAGAAATTAATGTTGAGAACCTTGTTATAAACCCTAATGATCAAATATTCAGAATACTCTCCAAAGAAAAAGATTATGAATCAGAAGCTGTGGTTTTCTTTATAAGAGATTACTCTGGGTCAATGCAAGGAAAGCCAACAGAAGTAATTGTTACACAACATTTATTTATATACAGTTGGTTAATGTTTCAATATCAAAACAATGTTAAAGTAAGATTTATTCTTCATGATACAGAAGCAAAAGAAGTACCCGACTTCTATACATATTACAGATCAATGGTTGCAGGAGGCACTAACGTGTCCCCATCTTATGAATTAGTTAACAAAATTATAGAAGAAGAACAATTAGCAAAAGATTATAATATTTATGTTTTTCATGGAACAGATGGGGATGATTGGGAAGAAACAGGAGAAAATGCAGTAAAAGAACTAAAGCGCATGATAGCCACAACAAATCGTATTGGAATCACTGTAGCAAAAAATTCATGGAGCTCTGCAGACAAAGAAACCACTGTTGAAAAGTATATTTCAAAGTCAGGAATAATAAAAGATAACCCTCTTAACATAAGAATTGACAGTATGTCAGCAGATAATGCTACAGAGGCAAGAATTATAGAAGGAATAAAAAATTTAGTTAGCTAAATATTAACTATTTTGCAATAATATGGTTTATGCAAATAAACTATTTTATTAAAAGAAAAACTCTATAAATATTGGATACACTAAGCAAATATTTTCGGAAGAATATGTTAAAAATAGCCATAGTAATACCAGCATATAATGAAGAAAAATCAATAGCCACAGTTGTAGAAGGTATCAATAATCTGCAATTTAAAAACTTTATTATTACACCTATTGTAATAAATGATTGTTCTCAAGACAATACAGAATTTATATGCAGGCAATTGCTATGTGTTTTAATATCTTCACCAATTAATTTAGGAATAGGTGGAGCTGTCCAATTAGGATTTAGATACGCAATAGATAATAATTATGACTATGCACTACAAGTTGATGGAGACGGCCAGCATCCAGCAGAAGAAATTGGGAAATTTGTTAAATTTATAGAAAATATTGAAGAATCTGAATGGGATATTATTATAGGTTCAAGATTCTTATCTAAAGAAGGATTTAAGTCTTCATTTGCAAGAAGATGTGGAATAGTATATTTCAAATTTTTATTAAAATTAATAACAGGTTATGTTATTACAGATGCGACATCAGGTTTTAGGATGTTAAATAGAAAAGTACTTGAATTAGTTGCTCATCATTATCCAGATGATTACCCCGAGCCAGAATCAATAATAATGTATAATTATCATAAATTTAAAATACAGGAAATATCAGTAAATATGAAGCACAGGGAGGGAGGAAAATCATCAATAACCTTCTTAACCAGTGTATACTATATGGTTAAAGTAACAATATCAATAATGTTTACGTTTTTTAGAAGAAATTATTAAGATAAAATTAAATTAATATGAAAATACAAGACAGTGGAATGCCTGCTGAAAACATGTGGGCAAATTTTTTTGAACCTCAATTAATATTAAAGAAAATGGGATTAAATAGTAACATGAACGATATAGTAGATTTAGGTTCTGGTTATGGAACATTCTCAATTCCAGCCGCAAAGATAATCAAAGGAAAAGTACACGCATTTGATATTGATTATGGCATGATAAGTAAGACAAAAGAAAAGATTAAAGAAATGGGTATTGCTAATATAAATATATACTTGCGTGATTTTATCAAAAAAGGAACTTCGTTACTTCCAAATACAATAGACTATGTGATGTTATTTAATATTTTGCACCATAATAATCCATATCAAATACTGAATGAAGTTTATAAAATATTAAAAAAAGATGCAATTGCCTCAATTATACATTGGCGAAGTGATATAGAAACACCCAGAGGACCCGCATTAGACATACGTCCTAATCAACAAATTTGTAAAAAATGGGCATTAGAATCAGGTTTTAAAATACAAAAAGAAATGTTCTTAGAACCTTATCATTTTGGAATAATAATAAAAAAAATATAAACATGAAAGTAGGTATCATTCGTTGTCAACAAACAGAAGATATGTGTTGTGGCAATACAGACTTTAAAGTAGCAAAAGAAGGAAAACTAGCTTTTAAAGATATAGGCGAATCCGAAGTTATTGGTTTTGTATCTTGTGGAGGATGTCCAGGGAAAAGAGCGGCATCTAGAGCAAAATTGATGGTTGAACGAGGAGCAGAAGTGATAGTGTTAGCATCATGTATCACAAAAGGAAACCCAATCGGTTTTCCTTGCCCACATTCACAACAAATGAAAGAAGCCATTGTGCGTAAAATTGGTAATGACATAAAAATACTTGACTATTCTCATTAACATACAAAACTTATGAATAATATAGAAAACATAGATTCTGGAAGAATACAATTAATAAGCATAATAATAAGCTTATCTTTCCTATTTTATATTTCACGATTAATAATAAAAGGCAAATTAAGAGAAGAATATGCAATCGTTTGGATTATTAGCACCTTTGTATTTATTTTCTTTTCTTTTTGGCGTAGTGGGCTTGATGTGGTCTCGAAACTAATGGGAATATACTCTCCTCCAAACCTCGTGTTTATGGGTGCAATAATTATGATACTTATTTACCTGTTACATTTATCAATAGTAAACTCTAAATTAACAAAACAAAACAAAATTATTGCTCAAGAATTAGCTCTGCTAAAAAAGAAATTAGAAAATATTGAACAAAAAGAAAGCCACAGTAATGAGTGAAAATGACAACCTACATAAAGAAGCCATATTGTTTTGCAAGTATATTGTTAATGCAGAACCTGAATCACAAATAGTGGATAATTATATCAATGCAAATAAAATCTTATCACCTAATGTCAATTCTAAAGAAATTTCCATTTTAAATAAGTGTTATAAAGCTCCAATACTCATAACTTTTTTTGATGCAGGACTTTGTTTTCTAAACCCTTTTAGTGGATTTAGGCATAAAATTTTTATAATGCTTGCAATTTTAGAAGCTAATCCTAAATATTCGAAATATTTTATATCTCAAAAACAAACATTATATTCAATAATCAAAGTAATTCTTAAAAGCTTCTCCGCAGTATTTAAAGCTATAATAGGAGTTATTTTATTAAAATTGATTAATTATAAAAAAGCATAATGATTAAACTACTATTACTTGATTATACTTTTTAGATAAGAAGAGTCTTGCTTAACATAAAGACTATAATAATCGTTTTTCATAGATAGATAATATTGATTATTTATGCTTTTTAATGTGTCTTCTGATAATATTATTGCATCATAATCTTTTTCTAGTGCAAAAGGGCTATTTACATGCCCTCTATCAACATTATATTCTAATCTTTTTGCTTTATAATTATAGCAAGTTATAACCTCCTCATATTCTGTATTAAAATAAAATTTAGTAAATTTTTTATTCATCAAATAACTGGCAAGATTATCAGCAAAGTAATCCTGTTTGAATTCTTCTGCATATCTATAACTAAATTGGGATATTCCATAAATACTAATAATAAATGCAATAATAAATGCAATAAAGCTCTTCAATTTTACATAGATAAAAACATGACTTAGAATAAAAGCAAAGGCAAGTGTTATAAAAACGGATAAGTACGACCAATTGCGAGCAAAAGGAATTACTCCATGTAAAGGAATTATAATAATAGGCGAAAGAATAAAAAGTATAATAAGTATTTTTAAATAAAGCCTCTTTATTTTCTTTCTTAAAGACAAATATCCCATTGAAATAATAAGAAAAGTAATTATAAACATCCCAATATGCGCAAAAGAAGAATAGAAAAAGTAATTATAATAATTATTTATCAAACCAAACAATGATTTTAGAATATCTCCTCTGTTTTGCATAGCAACATACTTGTTTGAAAATAAGGCTCCAAATCCACTAACAATTATTGTTGGCAAATAAAGTAAAGTTGTTATAATTGTAACTAATATGCATGATATAAAAAAGCTATAAAAAAGTTCATATTCCTTTTCATAAAGTAAAACAAATGTTATCCATAAACAAAATAAAACAAAAACATATAAAAAAGAAGGAATAACAAATAAGCCTCCAACCATAGAAATAACCCATAATATAAAATACTTCTTATTCGAATACTCATAAATTATACGATATGAAGAATAAGTTCCAATAATAGTAAAGAAAATATAAAGCATGTAGCCTCTCCCTTGTGAGGAATACAGCAAAACAGGATATAATATAGAAAATAAACTAACAGATATTAAAGCAACTTTAAAATCAAAGAGTTTATGAAGAATTATAAAAAAAACAAAAAACGAAACACAAAATATAAGCAAAGAAGGTAGCCTTAAAGCAATAAAAGAGTTACTAGTTATAAAATAAAATAAATTGGTAATTAGCGAATAAAATATATGATTGTTGGGAGCTGGATAATATGATAATGAAACAAAGGGACCATTTAGCGTAAAGTTTAAAAATGTTACCGCCTCATCATATGAAATTGGATACAAAATCAAATTATACAGTTTGTAAGTAAAAAATAAACCAAAAATTATAAGTAGGAATAATAAATCATTACGTTCAAGCCTTTTCAAATAAGTAAAAATAGAAAAGCATTTAAATATTGCGTTTTTTACACCTAACTTAATTCTATCTAAATACTTAATAAGAGAAAATAGAAAAATAATAGAAAAGAAAATTAAAAAAATGAAAAATATTTTGAATAAAACAAAATTGCTTTCTTTAAAGTATTCTGCTTTTAGTACACCTAACTTTTCTGGTTTACCAATAAAATTAACAATAAAAATACAAAATTCATCGTAACCAACCAATGCAAGCATTATTTGAGATACAACTAAAATAATCATTATAAAATACACAAGTATTCGCAAAACTTTAAGCATCATTATTTTCTTTTTTGTAATTAATCCTTTAGAACTTATCCAATAAAATAGTTATTGATATAAAACAAAACAAAAATAGAAATAATATCCATAAGAAACAAAATATAATTGCCTTC
>Ga0209417_1007385_pt1 | contig 10634 bp, 11 predicted proteins | sample RifGroF2_FD_184002 | JGI IMG/M metagenome (GOLD analysis project Ga0209417, IMG submission 184002) | Groundwater microbial communities from Rifle, Colorado, USA - Groundwater F2 (SPAdes) (version 2) | ecosystem: Environmental > Aquatic > Deep subsurface > Groundwater | place: Rifle, Colorado... | reverse complement strand
TGGTTTTTTTTTTCATTCTCGCTCCGATTGATAAATGAATTACATTACATCACAAAATAAAACAAATCACTTTATAAGTCAAGTAAAATTTTAACTGAATGTTCTAACATTATAAAAAAACAAGAAGTTACAAACAGAAAAATTAGAGGGGAATATTCGAATGTTTCTTCCTCGGATTCTTATCAACCTTCGTTTTTAGTAGTGAAAATGATTGTATTATTCGTGTTCTTGTCTCCGATGGAATTATCACATCATCAATAAATCCACGCTCCGCGGCTATATATGGATTTGCAAATTTTTCTACGTAATCGGTAAGTTTTTTGCTCAATTCCTGTTCGGGATTTTCAGAAGCAGCAATTTCTTTTTTAAAAATGATTTCAACTGCCCCCTTTGGACCCATCACTGCAATTTCTGCGGAAGGCCATGCAAAATTAAAATCTCCTCGAATATGTTTGGAGTTCATTACATCGTAGGCGCCGCCGTATGCTTTCCGGGTGATCACAGTAATTTTAGGAACCGTAGCCTCGGCAAATGCAAAGAGCAATTTTGCTCCATGCCTAATTATTCCATTCCATTCTTGATCGGTACCTGGCAAAAATCCCGGCACATCTTCTAAAACGAGTATTGGGATATTAAAAGCATCGCAAAAACGGACGAAGCGCGCTCCTTTGACTGAAGCATTAATATCAAGAACACCTGCCAAACAAGAAGGTTGATTTGCAATAATGCCGACAGACATTCCCCCTATTCTGCTGAAACCAACGATAATATTTTCAGCGTAATTTTTGTGAACTTCAAAAAAGGAATCCTCATCAACCAGCAAGGAGACTATTTCTTTCATGTCATACGGTTTGTTCGGATTATCGGGAATGATGGTTTCCATCTTTTTCTGAATGTCCATTGGAGAGTTATCAAACTCAACATCCGCCGGTTTATCCATAAAATTTTGCGGAAGATACTCTAATAATTTTCGAACTTGAGTTAATGTGTCAATTTCATTTTCAAAAATAAAATGTGCGACTCCACTCTTTGAAGCATGAGTTTCGGCTCCGCCTAAATCCTCAAAAGTTACATCTTCGTGGGTGACGGTCTTAACAACATTGGGACCGGTAACGAACATATAACTTGAATTTTTCACCATGAAAATAAAATCGGTTATCGCGGGAGAATAGACCGCCCCACCAGCGCACGGACCGAGAATAACGGAGATTTGAGGGACCACTCCCGAAGCTAAAGTGTTCAGTAAAAAAAGATCGGCATAACCGCCTAAACTTCTTACACCTTCTTGAATTCTTGCTCCACCGGAATCATTTAATCCTATTACCGGAATTCCCAATTTCATCGCGGTGTTCATAATTTTGCAAATTTTTTCCGAGTTCGTTTCAGAAAGTGAACCACCAAGAACGGTAAAATCCTGGCTGTAAATTGCAACTTCTCTCCCATGAATTTTACCGAAACCGGACACGACGCCGTCTCCAAGAATATCAACTTTATCCAATCCAAAATCTTTGCTTCTTTGCTTAACAAAAACGTCAATCTCTTGGAATGAACCTTCATCCACAAGAATCTCGATGCGTTCACGAGCGGTGAGTTTTCCTTTTTCGTGAAGTGCGTTGATTTTTTCAAGTCCGCCACCAAGCTTTGCGGATTCCTTCAGACGTATCAGTTCGGTTATTTTATTTTTCATAGATTATTCTTTTTGTTTAAAATAAGAAAAGGCAGCCATTTAATTGACTGCCTTTGAAAAAAAATTAAATTTCAATTAGAAAATGAAATTTACGCCAAGGCTTGCAGAATTATATTTAGCTAAACTGTAATCAACACTCAGGTTGAGCAAAGCTAATTTAAGTGAAGCTCCAATAGTTAAACGAGTTGAATTTTCACCGTCTGCCGAGAACGAAACTTTACTTGGAACAGTAACACCGGGAACTGAAGTAGCTAAATCGACATCATAGGCTACATCAACGCTTGAACTTTCAATCGCGAATCCGGCAAACGGAGTAATTGAAATTCCCCAGCCGAATGTTTTGCTTGCATAAAGTCCGAAAGTTGTAGCGCTTGCTTCGAAAATATCGCCAACTTTTAATGTTTGCGTAAAGAAAGCCGCTGATACGTCAACCGGTAAAGGAACCGGAATGAACATCGCCGGATTGTGCTGCAATCCAAAACCGAAATAGCTGAATTTACCAAGATCGCCTACTTCAACACTTGGCAAAAATCTGAATGTTGCCATTGTTCCGTAAACTGTTCCAATTGAAAATTGTGGAGCTACTAAAGGAAGTGCAGGAGCATCATCTAAAAATCCTTTTGCACCTGTTGCTATTGCTTTAGGATCAACTTTATAAGTCTGGCTGTTGTAAGCAATATTTGCACCGGAAAAGTCTACCATAACTTCTGAGTCTTTTTTACCAACAATTGTTGGACCACTGATACCAACGGTAAAATCTTGTTGAGCGACTAAATTTGCAAGTTCATCTTTTTGACCGCTTGTAAGGAAAAGCAGCTTAGGGTCTGAAGTACTTGCATCAATCATTTCACGGGCTTGAGCCTGACTAAATCTAAATGTACCATTTGTGCTGAATGTTTTATTATTATCGCCGAACATTGTTGCCATTGCAACTACACCAACTTCAATATCAACCCCAAAAACTTTGGATGAAGGTGATCTATGAACCCAGCCTGAATTAAGATTTGATCCGAATGCAGAAATAATCGGAGCGACGTAAGCTTCGCCGGCAGTACCGGTAAGTTTTGTCAAAGTTTCTTGAAGCGTTTGGCTAGTACCAACCCCGGAAAATACAAGAGCGAAAAAAATAATCGCTGTAACTAAACTGTACGATCTTTTCATATAACTATCCTTTTTATTATTGACTTGAATTTACTTTTTTTCAATCACCAACCGAAACATATGTAATTCACTCTTATCGGTCAAGTATTTTTTATAAGCTTTTTTTAACAATCTAAAAATAGAATTATTTTCCACTGATTGTAATAACGCATTTGCACTATTTTTAATCATTGGTCAATAGTCAGTTAGCATTTAAAATTTGTTGATTTCAACAATTTCCCGTGTCGGATCAAGAATTAAAAAAAGGATTGTCGCGTTTCTCTCTACCGATTGTTGAATTACCACCATGACCAGGAAATATTTTAGTTTCGTCTCTCAGTGTGAAGAGTTTATTTTGAATCGACTTCATCAAGGTTTGATAATTGCCGCCAAATAAGTCTGTTCTCCCGATTGAATTCTCAAATAAAACGTCTCCCGTAAAACATAGTTCACTTTCCGGAAAATAAATTGAGAACTCTCCCGGCGAATGTCCGGGAGTAGATAAAAATTTAATCTCCTCTTTCCCAACCCAAAATGAACTGTCTTCCGAAAGAAAATTTTCTGTTGATTTCACCTTCGACATTTCCATTCCAAACAATCTCGCTTGTGTTGGAGCATTTTCTAATAATGCTTTATCAAGCTCCGGAATAAAATATTGCGGAGTGAATTCTTTTAACACAAAATTATTTCCAAAAATATGATCGAGGTGACAATGAGTATTGAACAAGTACTTTACATCAAGCTGTTTTTCTATAATGAAATCCTTTAATTCATTTTCTTCTTTTAAAGAAAAACAACCGGGATCAATTACAACTGCTTCTTTCGATTCCTTTTCCCAAGCCACATAAGTGTTCTCCGAGAAGGGATTAAAAGTGAAAGTTTTTACTTCAATCATTTCATTTTAAAATTTTTACGAATGCGTGACTCAAGTTTTTTACAATACGAATTATAATTGTCTTTCGTTTCTTCAAGTGAATCACCGCCAAACTTAATCAAAAGATATTTCGCCAAAACCCATGCAAGCATTGATTCACCAATAACTGCGCAAGCGGGAACAGCTACAAAATCGCTTCGCTCCCTCCGCGCATCAACTGTTTTGAAGTTTGCTAAATCTATTGAAGCTATCGGGCTCATCAACGTTGCGATCGGTTTCATCGCCGCTTTAATGATAATCGGTAAACCTGTAGAGACGCCCCCTTCGATTCCACCGGCTCTATTGGTTTTTCTAGTAATACTTTTATTATAAATGATCTCATCATGAGAAGCTGAACCAAAAGCGTCAGCGCATGAAAAACCGGTTCCTATTTCTACTCCTTTTACCGCATTGATTGACATGAACGCATGAGCAATATCAGCATCAAGTTTAGTATCATAGTGAACGAAGCTTCCTAACCCAACCGGCAAACCCGTTGCAACGGTAAAAAATGTTCCACCTAATGTATCGCCCCGTTTTTTTGCGAGTTTAATTTTTCTGATAATTTTTTCTTCGTGTTCTTCCTCTAAAACTCGGACTTGACTTTTATCCGCCCACTCGGAAAGTTCCCAAGCGTCAAAATCTTTTCGGTTGTTAAAAAGCTCTTCAGCAAAGTTTTTTTTTGGATAAATTCCGCCAATGCTTTCAACAAAACTCCCGATCTTGATTCCAAATTCTTCTAAAAATTTTCTTGCAATGGAACCAACGGCAACCCGCGCAGCAGTTTCCCTTGCGCTTGATCGTTCAATTGAATTGCGGATGTCGTCATAATTATATTTTGAAACGCCGACAAGATCAGCATGACCCGGTCTTGGGATAGTAATTTTTTCAACTTTCCCTTTTTTATTTTCCGGTGACATTTTATCGATCCAGTTTTCCCAATCACTATTTCGTATCAACAGAGAAATTGGCGAACCCAAAGTTTTTTGAAAGCGGATACCAGAAAGAATTTCCGCTTTATCTGTTTCAATCTTCATACGCAAACCGCGACCGTAGCCGGCTTGTCTGCGGGCAAGATGAAAATTAATAAACTCGTTTGTTATCGATATGTTTGAAGGAAATCCTTCGATAATTGTAGAAAGCGCTTTACCGTGTGATTCTCCGGCTGTTAAAAATCTGATCATATGCTGCTATAATCCTTTTAAAACTATTAAAACAAAATTCTCATTCTTCAATATTAATTACTATTCTTTAAATGATTTACCAGTCCGTCTTTAACGGATTAAAAACGTTAGTTGCAACGATATTCATATTATTTGCACTACTTAAAAGATTCTTGCAGTACCTCCGATGCCCTGACCCTTTTTTATAAATGCATATATGAGAAGTGCATCAACAACTCCACCAATTGCAATGGCAGTCCAAACACTGCCTCCTTCGTCAACATAAATGTATTTATTTACTATCGAAGTATCAATAAATTCTAACACATTATTTTTATCTAAAATAGTAATTATTGTTACATCTTTATTCCCATCATCAATTTCTTTGCATCCTTTGTAGATACCTGATACTATAGTTGAATCGGTTAATTCTAGAATTATCCGTTTCCCCCTATTCAACTTAATTATTTTTTCATACTTAATTTCTTTTTCACCTTTGCTTACAGAATTATCTAAAGCGACCATTCCACCTAACAATAAACTGCATGAAGTGAATGTTATGGAAATCAATATTAGAGATAAAATTCTTATCAGTACTTTCATATAATTATTTTTGTTCTTATCTATTTCCTATTTCATAATCTGGACAATCCAGAACTAAAAAAAGTTTTCTTCTTTGTGTCCTTGTGTCTTAGTGGCAAAACTTCCTCGCCACAAAGCCACCAAGGCACGGTTTAATAATTAAACGATTCAATGTTCAACATACAGAAAATATTCTTGCCATTCTGCGCAGAATATTTTTACTAACTATTCTATTCCTCATTCCTAATTATTTAGGTTGTGCAAAGATAAATTGAAAGCAATAAAAAACCCAATTCCAAAAGCGGAATTGGGTTTGAAATCTACTTTTATGTGAAAGATTATTTAGGAATTTTTAATCCGACAAATCTCGAATTACCTTCATCATCACTTACTACAAGAAAAACGGCTGAACCCTTTTTGTCTTCGATTATTTTTTTAAGATCAGAAATTGATTTTATTTCTTTTTTATCGGCTTTGGTAATGACCAATTTTTCACCCAATCCTTGATTAGACGCTGTGCTGTGTTCTTTAACTTTAGAAATGATAACTCCGTTTGAAATTTTGTAAGCTTCCTTCTCCCGTGATGTCATATTCTTTACACTTAAACCGATATTATCAAAACTTACTTCACTCGAAACAGTTTCTTCCGGTTCTTTCTCTTTCCCCGGCGAATTATCTACTACTTCTGTTTTGTCTTCGTCTTTTGGTTTAAGAGTTACTTCACGCTCAATATTTTTACCGTCTCTATAGATCAGTAATTTAATTTTTGTTCCGGCTGATTTACCCGCTACGTAACTTTGCAACTGGTTAGGTTGATCTACTGAAAGATTATCAATTTTCAAAATAACGTCACCGGTTTTAACATCTTCTTTTGAAGCCGCGCCACCTTCAACTATTTTTTCAACAATAACTCCGGTTGGTTTATCCATCCCAAGAGAAAGTGCGAGTGATTCATCAACTTCCCTAATTTGGACACCAATATATCCACGGCTGATTTTTCCGTGTGCGATTAAATCCAGCGCTACGCTTTTTGCCATGTTAATTGGGATGGCAAAACCATATCCTATGTAAGTCCCGGTTTTTGTAGCAATCGCAGAGTTAACACCAATTACCGCGCCTGAAAGATCAACTAACGCGCCGCCGGAATTCCCAGGATTGATTGCAGCATCTGTTTGAATGAAATTTTCAACACCATACTGTTGGTCTTTCAATAATCCGAGTCTTCCTCTGTTTAGTGCGCTGACAATTCCCGCAGTTACTGTTGAGGAAAGTGCAAGCGGATTTCCGATAGCCATTACCCACTGTCCAACTTTTAAATTATCGGAATTTCCAAGATACGCGACGGTTAAATCATCAGCATTTATTTTTATCACCGCCAAATCGGTTAAGGGATCAGTTCCGATAACTTTGGCTTCAATCGTTCTTTTATCATGCAATCCGACGGTTACTTTTGTAGCATTTTCAACAACGTGATTATTTGTTAAAATGTAGCCGTCTTCACTGATAATAATTCCGCTTCCCGAGCCTTCCTGCTCTTTTGGCATCGGTATTCCAAAGTCATGGAATTGGAAGAAAGGATTTTGTTGTTGCATATCTTTTTCGTCAACCTTGGCTACAACGCTTATCTGTACAATTGAAGGAGTAACCTTTTCAGCTACTTCAACAAAAGCTTGATTGAAAGCGCTGGCGTCTGCGTTTAGATTTACCGGAGGTTTTGAGGCGCCAAGTTTTATATCAGATAAACTCGGATACGCCCAACCAAAACCGGAAATCATAACGGCGCTGAATAATATTCCAATTGTTAAGAGTGCAAATACACCAAATAATTTTTTCGTTTTCATTTTTCCTTCTCGTTTTTGTTTTACATTTGCAACGATTTAATACCACTAAAACCTTGAACATGAAACTTGAGGAATTTTTCAAGTGCAATAATCAATTTTTTCATTGCGGGGAGATTATAACTTTTTAACCTCTTTCCTACTTTTAGACTATAAATTTGTTCAAAAAGTTCCATTGGAATCTCTAAAAATGTGTGATAGAGATTTTTACAGTCGTAACACAACATCCCATGTTCATAGTTGAATCCGTTCACTCTCTCTTTTTCGATCTCTTTATGACAGATCGAGCAAGCATCCATCTGGATTTCAAATCCGGTTTCCTGTAAAATAAAGAGGAAATATTTTAAGAAAATAATTTCAGACGGCTCTTGTTTTGCATCCATCAATTGAAGAATTTTTCTTGAGCCTTTGTACAAACGCTGATTCGCTTCATTTTCAACGGTAAGATATTTTAGAAGTTCAAGTACAGCGTACGCATATTTCATGCTATCAAAGTCATCGTGAAGATGCACCGGATAGAAAACCATTTCCGCTCCGCTGATCAATTGCACTTCCCTTTGCGCTTTATTGTAAAGAACAAAATTCACAATGTTCAACGGATCAACTACTAAACCTACTTTTGAATTTTTCCCTCTTCCTCCTTTTACAATTGCAGAGATTTTTCCAAATTCCTCTGTGTAAAGCGAAACAATTTTACTTGAATCACTGTAGTCGAGTTTCGATAAAACTATCCCTTCGGTTTTTTCAATCTGGCTCATTTAAATTGATACGGAAAAGTGAAAAAACCTTTCTCTGTGATGATTCCCGAAATTAATTCGGATGGAGTAACATCAAACGAAGGGTTATAACACGGATAACTCTCAAGTGTAATTTGTTTTCCGTTTAGCGATGTAATTTCTTTTGAAGAACGCAACTCAATCGGGATTTCGGAATAATGTGAAATCGTAGTATCAATTGTAGAAGAAGGCGCGGCAATGTAGAACGGCACTCCGTGGTATTTGCAGAGTACCGCAAGATTGTAAGTACCAATTTTATTTGCTGCATCTCCGTTAGCAGTTATTCTATCCGCACCGGTAATTACAAGATCTATTCTCTTTTTTAGAAAAAGTGAAGCTGCGGTTGAATCGGTAATTATTTCAAACGGAATTTCATTTTTCGAAAGTTCGTATGCAGTTAATCTGGAGCCTTGTAACAATGGGCGAGTTTCATCGGCAAAAACGGAAGAGACCAATCCATTTTCAAATCCCTTTTTAATTACGCTGAATGCCGTTCCTCCTTCGGCGGCTAAGACTCCGGTGTTACAATGTGTAAGCACAACTGATTTCTTTTTGAAGATTAGTAAACCATTCTCCCCCATCTTCTCACACATTAACACGTCTTCTTGCTGAATCTCTTTTGCTTTTTGTAATAACGTTTCGTAAGCATCATCCCCATCCTTTAAAGATTCAAACAGAGTTTTCATCTGATTTAACGCCCAAAAAAGATTTACAGCCGTGGGACGAGTAATGGCTAAACGGTTGTAAGCTGTTTTAAAATTATCTGATGAAGAATTTTTTTTCATTGCAAGAGTTACTGCAAACGCGGCAGCGATACCAATCACCGGTGCGCCTCTAACTTCCAGGCGCTCCATCGCTTTGGCAATGCGCTCGTAATTATCGGTAGTTATATATTCTTCAACAAAAGGGAGTTTTGTTTGATCTAAAAATGTAAGCGAATCATTTTCAAAAGCTAACGCATAATAATTACGCTTCTTCATTAAACCTGGAAATAGTTAAAAATTCTCTAAACCGGTCTTGAATGCGCAAGTTCGATAGTCCTTCTAAACCTTTTGTACTGAATTGCTCAACGCAGAAAGATGCCATTGTACTTCCGTAAACCACTGCGCGTTTCAAACATTCGGGACTTGTATCCTGGCACTTATGTAAGTATCCAACAAAACCGCCTGCAAAAGAATCACCCGCGCCGGTTGGGTCGTGGATCATCTCTAAGGGATAAGCCGGAGCTGAAAAAACTGTGTCTTCCGTAAACAACAATGCGCCGTGTTCACCTTTTTTAATAATGAGAGAAGGAACTCCCATTTCTCTGATTGCTTTAGCCGCTTTAATTAAATTCGGCTCGTGCGCTAAGAGGCGTGCTTCGGAATCATTAATGATCAACACATCAATTTTCGGGAAAACTTTTACAAGCTCATCTTTTTTGCCTTCGATCCAGTAGTTCATCGTGTCGCAAACTACAAAATGTGGTTTTTCAATTTGATCTAAAACTTTAAGCTGCAAGGTCGGGTCTATGTTTCCAAGACAAAGATATTTTGATTTTTTTAAAGAATCGGGAATGACCGGATCAAAAGTCTCAAACACATTTAGTTCTGTAAGAAGCGTATCGCGAGTATTCAAATCGTAATGATATTTGCCAGCCCAGCGGAAAGTTTTTCCATCCGGGATAATCTGCAAACCATCACAATTTACATCATGACTTTCAAGCATCGAGATATATTCTTTCGGGAAATCATCTCCCACAACACCAACGATGTGAACGGGTCCGCTAAAATAGCTCGCCGAAAGTGAAATATATACCGCCGAACCGCCTAAAGCGTTATCAACTTTATCAAACGGGGTGGCAACATTATCCAACGCAACAGAACCAACAATTAATAAGCTCAAAGTTTTCTCCTAATATTAAAAATGGTAAACAAAAATAAGGGATAGTTAGCTGAAATGCACCTACTAAATTAAGAGAATCTTACTTTATTTCCACAAACCGTATTTCTTTTTCTTTCTTTGTAAGAAAAGAGTAAATGATTTCCAATGATTTTTGCTGTCCGGTCCATGCGACCATTTTCATCGCTTTATTTTTGCTTACCCAGCGGAACTTACAATGTTCTTTGGAGATTTTTACTTCGTCGTCTTCATTCACCAGACACAGAAACACCGGAACAAAATTTACTTTATTGTCGGTAATAGAATAAAATGAATTTACATTTGGAACGACAAAGAGTTTCTCGACCGACAAATCCGTTTCTTCCTTTACTTCACGGAGGACAGTCTCAAATGCTTTTTCATCTCTCTTAATTTTTCCGGTAACCATTTGCCAGAGTCCGGGATAATTAGCGTTCTCACCTCTCTTCAACATCAGGAATTCAAACTTTCCTTTTTTCTTCCGGTAAATATGCGCTTCAATCATCGATGCGTTTAATTCCATTTCATCACCTTATTTTTAATTTATATTAAACTAAGCATGAGCACTTCTTGAACATCCTTCGTGTCTCAGTGTCTTGGTGGCAATCGACCTACGATTTAATTGCCACAGAGACA
>Ga0209417_1007382_pt1 | contig 10639 bp, 5 predicted proteins | sample RifGroF2_FD_184002 | JGI IMG/M metagenome (GOLD analysis project Ga0209417, IMG submission 184002) | Groundwater microbial communities from Rifle, Colorado, USA - Groundwater F2 (SPAdes) (version 2) | ecosystem: Environmental > Aquatic > Deep subsurface > Groundwater | place: Rifle, Colorado... | reverse complement strand
TAATCGTCTTACACTGAAACAACCCTATTCCCAGTCCTTTATTCTTGGTGCTTTGAAACGGCTTAAACAGGTGTTTATCCATAAACTCATTCGACATGCCGCATCCGGTATCTCTTAAACTGAATTCTACAAATTTCTCATCATCCCGGGAGCTTATCTTTATTTCTCCCCCCTGAGGCATTGCTTCTATGGCATTAAGGATGAGATTCAAAAACACTTTCTCTATATACTCGCTGTCCGCCGTTACCCGGGATATAACATTAAGCTCTTTAATCAGCCTTATCCCTGAAGCATCTTCCACCCTGGATTTGGTTAGTGCCTGGGACATGGTATAATTTAAATCGGTGAGGCTAAATTTAAGCTCCAGCTCTTTAGGCAAAATAGACAGTTTTTGCATGAGATTATTCATTCTCAACACGGTATTGGATATGGTAGTTAAGGCATCCCGGCGAAATTCCGGCTTATCAAAATTCTCCCGCGCGTTATGGGCCACCATAGAAAGCACGGAGGAGAAATTCTTCAAATCATGAATTAAGAATGAAGATACTTTATACAGCGACTCCATCTCCTTGGAGACCATTAACTCTTCGGATAGCTGAGCGTTTAAAATAGCGATTCCCGTCTGTTCGGCGATTCTCTTTAGTAATTCCAGATCCTCGCCGGCAAAAGGCTCTCCCGAAGGCTTTTCTCCCGCGCACAACATTCCGACTAAATGTTGTTTGGCCATCAGCGGGACTATTACCTCCGCTTTCAACTCCTCAAAATTCTTCTTTTCGCTTTCAAAAATTTTAAGGGTGTCCGGCTTGTCCGCCAACATCTTTATCACCAGTGGATCCGCGTATCTGATTAACCAATCCACAAATTCACTATCCCGGCCGAACTGGACATTCTTAGAGACCTCTCCGTTTATGGCTTTAGCCATAGCTACATAAAAATATCCTCTCTCTTTATTCAAAAGCAGGATAGAAACCCGCTTCAGGTTAATATCCTCAGCGACGACTTGAATAATAGCGGATACTATTGCCTCCAGACCGAATTCAGAGCTTATCTTGCGGCTGATTTGGGCCCATTCTTTTCGGTAATCATACTTACCTTTATATATAGCCCGGTCAATAAAAAGCCGCATCCTCTCCTTAAGTCCGCCGGAGAAAACTAAGCAAATAAATATGAAAAATACAAAAAAAGCGAATAAAAAAGAGAGGAATGACTTTAAATTTAACCCCCAGAACATAGCTATCTTGGTTACCAGGCCAACCAATAATAAATAGAACCCGACAATGGTAATGGTTGCCGAGGCATACACTGCCTGCCTGCCAATATAGACATCCACATCCACGAGTCCATATCTATAAACGGAATAGGCGCAGAAAAAAACTCCGCTGATGATAGCCAGAGAGCCCAAAGCAGTAAACCGCGGATCAATATAGGAAAAAAGCAAGGCCAGACTGCTCAAGACAACATACGACCAAAGATAAATAGAAAATCCCCGAATCATCCACTTAATCCTGCTACGTTGTTTTCCAAAAGAAAAACGGAGGGTGTTCTCAAAATTCAAAAGGACAAGCACTAAATTTAATAAGAAGAAATTCAAGAAATAACGACCCACCGGCCCCAGGATAAAGCGAGATTGTTCCTCTGCCGGCCTGAGTAGAGACTTATGCCCAAGAAAGAACAAAAATCCTAAAGTAATAAACAAAATTAACGCTAAATACCAAAGCCATTTTTTCAATAATAGCCGATAATTCTCTCTGGCGAATATCAGGCTAAACACCACCCAGGTAAGAGGCAGAAAAGCGGCGCTGACGAATGCCCATCTCTGCCAGAATAAGGCCCTGGCGTTTGAAGCTGAAATCAGGGCCATAAAATTCCCTAATTCCATTGCCGCCAGGGAAAAAATGGCCAACGCAAAAAGCCAATTAAAAACCTGTCCGCGGCCTTTCTTGATTACATAAAATCCGCCGGCCAGAAGAAAAATAAAACTAATTAGTGGCGCTAAATTATAAGGATTCATTTATTATGGAAACTCCGAGTTAATGTTAACAAATATTCCAAAATGGATATTTTCATAATTAGAGATTAGCATAAAGCTTAACTATGCGCAATACTAAACTCTTGTAGATACTTTAAAATTCCCCCATTCCATTGCCGCCAGAGAAAGAATGGCCAAAGCAAACAACCAATTAAAGATCCTGCCATGGCCTTTTTTGATTACATATAATCGAAAAATAAAACTGCTGAGCGGCGCTAAATTATACAGATTCATCACTCTCATGGTAAAGCAACTCCACGTATTTACCCCGTTTGAAAACCCCGCATTTATGGCGAGGATGAAAGTTGCAAAAGCTTAATTCTTTACAGAAAGAGCGGGATAGAAGCTCCCTCCTTTTTAAGGAGATTTATTTACAACGAATGGTAACAGTCTCGGAATCCGAAGCGCTATTGGCATCGGTAACCTTAAAGATAGCCGTATATTTTCCCTTTTGACTACGTTTAGGAGTCCATTTAAATACGCGTGTCTTGGTATTGAAAGTCGCGCCGGAAGGTAAATTACTGGCGGAATAGGTTAAGGCGTCACCGTCATTATCCGAAGCGCTCACCGTAAAGGTAAGGGTAGAATTTTCAGCTACGGTTTTATTGCCGATAGAAGCTAAAACCGGTGCCTGGTTAGATTTGGTTACGGTGATAGCGATATCCTCACTGTCGGTTAGGCTTCCGTCCGAAACCTTAAAACGCACTCCCGAATAAGTCCCGGACTGGGATTTTTTAGGCGTCCAGGAAAATACCCCAGTGGTAGAGTTAAAGGTTGCGCCGACGGGCAGGTTGCTGGCGGAATAGGTCAAGGTATCGCCACTCGCAGTCGAGCTTCTGTCAGAGACCTGAAAATGCACCGCGCTATAGGTTCCCGTATAAGAGTAGTTAGACGTCAATTTAAAAGCGCCGGTGGAGTTATTCAGGGTTGCTCCGGAAGAAAGACTTGTCGCCGAATAACTAAGGGTTTCGCTATCCGGGTCAGTGGCGCTTACAGTAAAGGTAATCTCGGAGTTCTCAGTTGTGGATTTATTGCCTACAGCAGCTAAGACCGGAGCCTGGTTGACGTTAGTTACGGTGAGGGTAATAGTCTCAGAATCAGTCCCTCCATTACCAGTTCCGTCATTTACGCTAAAAGTTACACCGTAGCTTCCTGCCTGCGAATATGTAGGCGTCCAGGAAAAAGCGCCGGTGGAGCTATTCAGGGTTGCTCCGGAAGAAAGACTTGTCGCGGAATAGCTAAGGGTATCACTATCCGCGTCAGTGGCGCTTAAAGTAAAGGTAATCTCGGAATTCTCAGCTACGGATTTATTCCCGACAGCAGTTAAGACCGGAGCACTGTTGACAACATTCCCACCTCCTCCTCCACCTCCTCCGCCGCCACCTCCTCCGCCGCCGCCTCCTCCACCGCCGCCTCCTCCACCGCCGCCTCCTCCACCTCCTTCATTTCCTCCGCTTACGTTGTCTGTTGCGCTAATGGTGATGGTTTCAGAGTCAGAGCCATTGCTTGGGTTTCCGTCGCTAACGGTAAAGGTTACGCTGTGACTTCCGGCCTGGGAGTAGGTAGGCGTCCAGGAGAAATCACCTGTGGAGCTATCCAAGACGGCTCCGCCAGGCAGGTTGCTGGTGGAATAAGTTAAGCTGTCTCCGTCTGCGTCAGTGGCGCTTAGGGTAAAGGTCAGGGTCACATCCTCAGCTGTGGACTGATTGCCGATGGCGGATAGCACCGGAGACTGGTTAGAGTTGGTGACAGTCAGGGTGATGGTTTCCGAGTCAGAGCTTAGGCTGGGGTCAGTGGCGCTAAAGGTTACGCTGTAGCTACCGGCCTGGGTAAGCCCGGGGGTCCAGCTAAATACCTGGGTGGCGGCGTTAAAGGTTGCTCCGGTAGGCAGGTTGCCTGCTGAATAAGTCAAGGTGTCGCCGTCTGGGTCAGTGGCGCTTAGGGTAAAGGTCAGGGTCACATCCTCAGCTGTGGACTGATTGCCGATGGCGGCCAAGGCCGGGGCCTGATTGGTGTTATTCACGGTGATGGTGATGTCTTCAGTGGCGGTGAGATTACCGTCGGAGACTTGAAAACGCACTCCCGAATAGCTTCCGGCCTGGGAGTAGTCCGGGGTCCAGGAGAATACGTTAGTAGCGGTATTAAAGGTTGCTCCGTTAGGCAAGAAGCTGGCGGAGTAAGTCAAGCTGTCGCCGTCTGGGTCAGTGGCGCTTAGGGTAAAGGTCAGGATTACGTTCTCCTCTACGGACTGATTGCCGGTTGCCGCAAGCACCGGGGCTCGGTTGACATTATTTACGGTAATGGTGATGGTTTCGGAATCAGATCCATTGCTTGCGTTTGCGTCATTTACGTCAAAAGTTATGTTATAGCTTCCTGCCTGCGAATAGTCAGTCGTCCAGGAAAATGCTCCGCTGAAGTTATTCAGGGTAGCTCCGGAAGGAAGGTCTATGGCTGAATAACTAAGGGTGTTGCTATCCGGGTCAGTGGCGCTTAGGGTAAAGGCAAAGATTACATTCTCATCTACGGATTTATTGCCGATTGCCTCTAACACTGGGGCTTGATTGACATTGTTTACGGTGATAGTAATAGCCTCGGAATCGGTTCCGCCGTTTCCGTCATTTGCATTGAAAGTTATATTACTGTAGCTTCCTGCCTGCGAATAATTAGGTGTCCAGCTAAAAACGCCGGTGGAGCCATCTAGGGTTGCTCCGGACGGAAGATCTATGGCGGAATAACTAAGGGTATCGCCATCCGGGTCAGTGGCGCTCAGGGTAAAGGCAAGGATTACATTCTCATCTACAGACTGGTTGCCGATTGCCGCGAGCACCGGAGCGCCATATATCTCCACCGGTATGGTATTCCCCAAGGATTCCCAGATGTACTTAGTTAAGGTTGTCTCATCAGCGCAGAAACCGCGAGTGGTATTATTAACAGCAGGGGTGTCCCCGGAATAGGCGTAATCTTCTCTCATTTCAGTTCTTACGCGATCCTCATACGGCCAGGGCCATAGGCCGTCACTTATTAAGACGCCGTCTACATATCTTTTAATGACATTCGCTCCTTTATCCACTCCGCCTTCCCCCGCTCCTTCAAGCACTGAACCCGCCTCGACTCTTACCGGATACAGCAATCCGGAACTCCCTGAACTGGAATTTGTGCCGTAGGTTGACCCTGAATTATCAAAATGACAGTAATCATCGGCAACATCTCCTCTGCCGCAATCTTTAAATAATGTGTTTTTTACCGTTATGCCTGATGAAGATGTGGTATCAATCGCGTCTCCGCTGGAACCGATCAAGGTGCAGCGGTCTATTGATAATAAAGGGCTGTTCTGGCAATTCACCAAAGCAGTGTTTGATGTGCCCTTGGCCACGCAGTTTAGCAGACCATAGTTCATATTCGAATCCGGCCTAAATGGCGTAAAATTGCCCACATTTAAAGCGATACACCCGTACATCTTGTTATTGCTTGAGCCATCACGATGCCTGAACGCGGCAAATGCGTCAGCGCCGTCATTAAAGTCTATTGCTATGCAGTTTTCCATTAGTGAATCATCAGCGCCGTAGAAGGTAAAACCATTCTGTCCTCCGCTCGCGCCGGATTTGACCCCGTCAAATCTGACTATTACCCTGCGCAAAGTAACTCTGTGGGTATGCGGCGCGCCCGCGTCCGGATATTTACCATAGATGCTCACCCCGGTCCTGGCAACGCCCCAAAACCAGCTGTCTTCAACTAAGATATCCTCTCCGTAATTGCCGATAGCGCACAACGCGTCGCTCGTCCCGCCAGCGTTCCTCCCGCTGACTCTTTTTATCTCAATATGATGCGCCATGTTTGAATCATCTGTCCCAGACACAATAACAACATCCTGATTTGATTCTTTACAGTAAAAGCCCATTATTCTTATATAAGACTTTGCCCCGTGAATCCATATAGGAGTTCTTGTTCCGGCACCGTCTATTATCGCTTTTCCGTCATTTTGGGCCCGCACTACCGTATATGCTCCAGCTGTTCCGCTTGGCGGGTTGTTAATATTGCTGTCCTCATAATCGTAAGTACCATCCATAAAGATAAAAGTATCTCCTGAAGCGCCTCTTGAAAAAAGAACCGGAACGGTCCTTACGGGCCTAGCTTCTGTTGCGCTATTGGCATCACTGCCTCCGGGAGAGATATAGTATTCGGCTGATCTCGCCTCAACTGTTAAGGCGAATACCATGATTAGAATAAATAATGCTCGGGTTAGGTTATGGCGCGCGGTGCTGTGGAATTTGCCTAAGGAAAACATTTTCATAGTTATTACTTTTATCAATCAGGCGGATTTATCTGGCAAACATATCTATGTTAAATATGGGCAGGAGAATTGAAAAGACCATCAGCACCAAAATACCACCGATAAAGAGAATAAGCACCGGTTCGGTAAGCGAGACCATTGTTTTTACGCTCCGGTTCACCTCGCTTTCGTAAGTAGCGGCAATCCGGTTAAGCATCTCGGCGAGTTCTCCGCTTTCCTCCCCCACTGATACCATATTTACTAACAGCGCCGGAAAAAGCTTTTCGCCGGATAAACATTTACTCAGACTTTGGCCTTTACGAATATTTTCCTTAAAAGAGAGAAGCTTTTTTCTAAAGACGCGGTTATCCACGCTAAAACTCACCGCCTCCAGCGCCTCTACCATCGGCACCCCACTTTTGAGCAGGACCCCTAAAGCGTAGGAAAACCGGGCGATTTCCATTTTTTGAATTATATTTCTGAATAAAGGTAAGCGCAGGATAAACCCATCCACCACTAATCTATTCTGCTCGGCCTTGTAATAAGATTTGGCAAAAACAATTCCCGGAACACTTGCTACTATCAATAGCCAGCCGAATCTGCTCAACAGCGCGCTGACCCGGATAATAATTCGCGTAGGAAGCGGCAAGGCCTGGTCAAAATCAGAAAACATTGACACAAAGCGGGGAATAAAAAATGCCACCAGGATAAATATAGAGACCGCCCCGGCCGTAAAAAGAAATGCCGGATAGGTTAAGGCGGATTTTACCTGGGCGATGAGCTCGTCTTCCTTCTCTTTAAATTCAGCCAGCCGTCCCAGGGTCTCATCCATCTTTCCGCTCAGCTCGCCTATCCTTATCATATTGAGGTAAAAAAATGAAAACGCCTCCGGATGACGGGCTAAGGCCTGGGAAAAATAAGCCCCTTTCTCAATTTGTTCATGTAAATCGCTGACTAATTTTTTTAAACTGGGATGCCGCGATTGGCCCCTGAGGGTTGCTAAGGCCGCGGCTAAGGGAAAACCGGAATGAATAAGATTTGCCAATTGGCGGGTGAAGGCCGCGATATCCCGGGAATGTATCTTTTTATAACTTTTTTTTAACGGCCGGGAGCTTATTTCCTCCACAGAAATAGGATATAGCCCTTCTTGCCTTAATCTTTTAATAACAACTGTTTTATTTTCCGCCTGGATGATTCCGCTTTTGAACTCACCGGGGCCAACCTTTGCCTTATAGGAAAACTGTCGCATTTTCTCTTACCCCACGGCTATAACGCCTGGTCTTCCTGGGTAACCCGCAAAACTTCCTCTATGGTGGTCAGCCCCTCTTGCACTTTCGCCCACCCCGCTTCTTTTAAAACCTTCATCCCTGAAGATACCGCCTTTTCCTTTATCTGGTGCGCCGGTAATTTCTTAAGAATCATCTCTCTGGTTTGGTCAGAAACCTCCAACATTTCAAAGATTCCCGTGCGGCCTTTATAGCCGCTAAAGCGGCAGGCTTCGCATCCCCGGCCATGAAAAAAAGACTGCCGCGTAGGGATGTTGGGCGCGAATTGCGTAAGCAGGGCGGAATCAGGATCATATTTTTCTTTACAATGCGGACAAATCAGCCGGACTAATCTTTGGGCGATAATAAGAATAACCGATGAGGAAACCAGGAATGAATCAATTCCCATATCCAGCAAACGGGTAATCGCTCCGGGAGCGTCATTGGTATGCAAAGTGCTAAAAACAAGATGGCCGGTTAAAGAGATGCGTACTGCCAATTCCGCGGTCTCCGCGTCCCTTATTTCTCCCAGCATCATTACATTAGGGTCATGCCTCAACATTGAGCGTAAGGCATTGGCGAAGGTAAAGCCAATCTTCGGCTCTATCTGCATCTGGGTAATACCTTTTAATTGATATTCAATCGGGTCTTCAATAGTAAGGATTTTACGCTGGGCGGAATTTATCTTATTTAAGCAGGCATAGAGCGTGGTGGTCTTGCCACTGCCGGTAGGCCCGGTAACTAAAATAATTCCGTGAGGCCGCTTAATCATTTTATCCAGAATCTTAAGCTCATAAGAGCCAAGCCCTAACCCCTCCTCTAAGCCGCCGATAGCCAGGTTGGAACGCGACAGGATTCGAATCCCGATACTTTCTCCAAAAGGAGTAGGCATAATGGATATCCTCAGGTCGTATAATTCATTACCCATCTTAATGTTTATCCGGCCATCCTGCGGCCGGCGCTTCTCGGCAATATCTAAATTCGCCATAACCTTGACCCGGGTGGCAATTGAGGCTTGAAAATGTTTTATCGCGGCCGGACAAGGCACCTCATACAAAATCCCGTCTATACGGTAACGGATGCGCAGATCATTCTCAAACGGCTCAAAATGAATATCCGTTGCCCGCTGTTTTATACTGTCTAAAAGCACCTCATTTAAGAATTTAATCACCGAAGGATCAATTGTTACATCCTTGATATCCCTATCATGTTCCGGCGTAAGCACCTCTAAATCCAGCGCCGCTCCCACTGACATCGCCTCCATAGTCTCTGCTCCCACTCCATAGAAATTCTTGATTGCCTCCTGGATATCCTTAAACCGCGCCAACACCGGCTCAACCTCCTGGTTTAAAAATAAGCTAATCTCATCAATAACAGATACCTCCAACGGGTCATTAACGGCAATCTGAATCACGTCTTCCTTAAGTTTTAAGGGCATAAAATTATAGTGCGTAACCAACCTGGCCGGGACCTTCCTGGCTAATACGCTGTCTATATCTTCCAAGCCAATTCTTTTATAAGGAAGGTCTAACAGTTGAGACAGTGCCTCCAACAGGCTGTCTTCAGCAATGAGGCCTTTAGAAATAAGAATATGAACCAGGGAAACAGAGGTTTTCTTATGCTGGGTTAGGCAATCCTGCCAGCGCTGGCTGTCTATGTTAAATCTGTCTTTTAAAATCTCTTCCAGGCTTGGGTTGTCGCTCATTATTTTCTTTGCTAATTCCTTAATTCATACCTTACTACCACCGGCTGATTCTGCCTTAACAAAACAACCTCAAAGCTCGATTGCTTGCGGATTGCGCCTAACATCTGCATCGCGTCTTGAGCGCTTTGCAGGCGCTGTCCTTGCACGGAATGAATGATATCCCCATTTTTTATTCCGGCTTTCTCAATAATGCTTCCCGCGGGAACGTTCTCTATACTGAAGCCCAACAATGTATTAGAAACAGTATCGGAAACCGGCATAATCTTAACTGTCCGCAATAACTCATTGGCCTCAAACATAAGGCTGACCAGCCCGGATCTGCTGATTGATTTTACGCCCGCGGCATCGGTAAAGATAATACCTTTCTCATCCAAAGCGCCTCCATTACTTCCTCCGGCCAGCAGTAATTCCCTGGTAGAGCCGTTTTTCGCCAGGAGGACCTTAGCCGGAAGGATGGCTTGGATTTTATAATCACCGAGGACATCATTGAGCTTGTAAAGCGAGCGTTTATCCGCCTGAGAATCGTAAATAAAAGCTAAAGACAGGCCGCCGATGATAGTCCCCCGCAGTTCAAACGGCAAAGGCTCACCGTCTTTATCTTCCCGGGTCAAAGAGATATTCTCAGATAAAGAAACTAATGGTTTATTATTCTGGCTTAATTCGGGAATATGGTATGCCGGTTGGGGAGTAAGTTGGTGCTGGCGGCGGGGACCCGGATGAATAAAAATATTTAGAAAAAATAGAAACGCCAAACTCAAAATACTTATCCAGACCAGGTCTTTTCCATGTAGTTTCACTTGAAAATCTCCTCTTAAGTGCGATAAATCGCACCGCTACGCGACACGAATAATCCAGGCTCTATTTTCATCCTCATTGGTGTCACGCCGACGGAGGGGCATAATGGTTTCATTTTACTTAGGCTATTTATCCGTGTCTATCCGCGCGTTCTCAAAGGCCTTACGGATGCCCTCTTTTCTTTTGTCGAAAAAGGGTTCAGTTTCCAAGCTTTTTAAAGAAGCGCTTTCCGGGCTTATGATTCTCGGAGTAATAAAAATAACCACCTCTTTTTTGGTCATAGTGGTATATTTATTGCGAAAGATATGTTTAATAATCGGGATATCGCCCAGCAGGGGAATTTTAGCTATATGAATTTCCTTATTATCCTTTATCAACCCCCCCAGAACAACGGTATTGCCGTCTTTGACCGTCATCACCGTAGTGGCCTCAGTAGTATCAATGGCTAAAGCGTTAGTTACCGTTCCGCTTCGGGGAGAGCTGATTTCCGGATGGATTTGAATGGTGATAAAACCATCCTCCGCAATCTTGGGCGTTACTATCAACTTTATGCCCACCTCCACAAATTTTATCTC
>Ga0209417_1007381_pt1 | contig 10639 bp, 7 predicted proteins | sample RifGroF2_FD_184002 | JGI IMG/M metagenome (GOLD analysis project Ga0209417, IMG submission 184002) | Groundwater microbial communities from Rifle, Colorado, USA - Groundwater F2 (SPAdes) (version 2) | ecosystem: Environmental > Aquatic > Deep subsurface > Groundwater | place: Rifle, Colorado... | reverse complement strand
GCATGATGTTGTGGCCTGTCAAAATCAAATATATGTTGTTGAATACCGCTATTTTACCCCTGATTCGCAAACGTCTCAGAACTGTCGTTTGTTTCAGCCGCCCGAACAGCCCTTCAATTCCCGAACGCTTTCGATATTTTTCACGGAATTCATCGGTCTTTTCATAGAGTCGCCGTTCGATCAATCGCAGCATGTCCCATCCGAGTCGTTCGCGATTGTCGCATTCATGGTCCCCGTGACGTTTTACCTGGACAAGAAAACGTTTTGTAGTCCGGAACAACAACACAGGATCTCGAGGGAAAGTCAACCTATATAAGCTAATAGATATTAGAGTTTATTGAGTTTGTCGCACCAAAATGACTTTTGGCGGCATCATCGAAAGCCTCCACCGGGTGAAAAAAATCTGGAAATACGTGTTTTATGGAGCTTTTAATTGACATGGGGGAATGCTAATTTATCACTTTTCAGTCTGTTCAAACTTAAAATTTCGACAAGGTAAATATGTCTGAGAGCAGTACCGACAGTATAGTTGAGAGGGGCGTACTGAGTGTGGATACCGAAAAGAAAGCCAAGCAAATATTAAAGGGCGAAAGCTTTTTATGTTGCCGCGTTGAAGAAAAAATAGATACGCTCAGGGCACTTTTCAGAGATCACAACGGCGGGATAAGGGAAGTTATCGTAAGGAATTTTCCTGACGGCGAGTTGGGGTCTGAGTGTCCCATATGCTCTTCTGAAGAGTTGTTGTGCCCGCACGGCGCGGCGGCGGCGGCTCATTATAAGGAGTTTCGCGACGCCCCTGTGGAGAGGGTCGTAACTGTTGAAGTCGCTCCAAAATATTCCGGGATAAAATACGAAACGCTTCCGGAAGTTCTTGCGAAAGTCCTTATGCCGCAGCAGGCATCGCTTTCAGTACACGTAGAATCGGATTTTCCGCATGTACCCAGTAAATGGGAAAAGACAGTCATAACGGTGAAAATAAATGCCGGATCAAAGGAATATATCGGAAATCTGGCGAATCTAAGACAGCTACATTTTAAAAAAGTAATGTCGGTCTCTCTTAAAATAACATGCTTTTCGCCCCAAGAACGCCAAATCATAAGATATCTGGCAATAAATTCCGAGGCGGACGGGCCAAAGCTTTCTCTTGATGCCGAGCAAACGGCGGAATTTTTCCACTGTTTGACGGATTTTGAAAGATTTTTTAAATCGGGCGAGAAGATAATCGTCCACGAGGACACGGCTGAGCCAGTTCTCCTATGTGAAAATTCCGGAAGTACCTATACACTCCAGCCTACTGTAGTCATAAAAGGGGCGGTAGTTCCGGTAAAGACTGAAAAGGTCATCACCGGCAGGTCAGGCTGTTGGCTCGGGATTGGCGGGGAATACTGGTGGATACCCGGGAAAATGGATGTCGCTTGGATAAGGAGTTTTTTCCGGGCGTCCGGCGAGGAGTGCGACCGAAAGACCGCTGAGTTTATGTTGAGCGGACAATCTCCCATGCCCATCAAAATCTTTGAAATAGCGAATGGTAAACCCAAAACGAGAAGATGCGTTCCGCTTTATTTTGCAGAATTTACTGAAGACCACAAATTTACGATAAATCTGACATTCATGTATGATGGTATTCCCTTTCCGCCCGACGGCGCGCGTTTTGGGATTCTCGAAAACATTCTCTGGAAAAGAGACAGCAAATATGAAAAGTTCATTTCATCTGAGTTATACCGATTCGGTTTCAAACACGAAAACCGTTTCGATCGCCACCTCACACTTTGTGATATAGAGTCGATTGGGACGTTCCTCGATAAAATAGTTCCGGAGTGGACATCCAAAGGACGCAAATTCCTTTTTTCAGAGACCATCTCAAAACTTTCCAATGGCGGAAACGGATTACTGGAAATGGGGATTAGCTGTCGGGTGATTGCTGAGGGGCACGGAATGTTCGAGCTGGAATACTCTTTTGGACACGGAAATTCCAGATTTTTCTGGAAGGAACTTCTTCACGGGATAAAGCTTAACAGAAGTTATTTTCTGGGTAGTACCGGAGCAATTCTCAAGCTTGGAAAAGAACTTGCCCGCTTTGTGGAATACGCATCGAATATCATCCATATTCACAAAGAGCATGAGAGTATAATTCAAGTCCCACGCTTCGCGGCGCACTACTGGGTTGACAGCGCAGCCGGAATCCCCGGTGCTGTACCGCCGGAATTCATAGCCGTAAAAAATATGATGCAGAATAGTGGAAAGCTGCCTGACATTGGTGGATCCCACAGTGAAAAACCACTTGAACAGAAGTTCAAAGGCTCACTCAGAAATTATCAGAAAGAAGGCGTGGCATGGATGAGGAACCTCGCAGAACACGGGTTCAATCCGGTCCTTGCCGACGAAATGGGCTTAGGAAAGACCATACAGGCCCTCGCTATGCTTTCCATAAATGAAGAATCAAGGCCTTCGTTAATCCTTTGTCCTTCAAGCCTTGTGGAAAACTGGGAGCGCGAAGCGGAAAAGTTCGTGCCGTCACTTAAATCTATGGCGGTGAGCGGACAGGGAAGAGAAAAGCTATGGGAAAAGGCCAATGACAAAAATCTTATCATAACATCATACGCGCTCGCAAAAAGGGATGTGGAACTGATGAAGGATATTTCATTTAACTACCTGATTCTCGATGAGGCGCAACATATCAAAAATCCGTTCACCGAAAACGCGAAAATATGCAAAAATATTAAGTCGCGCCACAGGCTCGTTCTTACGGGTACGCCACTCGAAAATTCGCCCGAAGACCTCTGGTCGATATTTGACTTTCTTCATCCGGGACTGCTCGGTAATTATCACAACTTCAAAGCGCATTATGGGGATATTCATGAGGACAAAGGCCGCCAGGAAGACCTCGCGGCACGCGTATCCCCGTTCATTCTCAGGAGAAAGAAAAAAGCTGTGTGCTCCGAACTTCCTCCCAAAATGGAGCAGGTACTCTACTGCGATATGGACAATGGGCAAAAAGCGCTTTACGACCGCTTCCTGGAACAGAGTCGTCAGCAGTTTAGAAAGATTAGCGAAACCCATGAAAAAAGCGTGAGTTTTGATATTCTCGCTTCACTGTTGAGGCTGAGACAGATATGCTGTCACCCGCAACTGCTTCCATCGGAACTGGAACCGGGAGAGGCATCGTCAGCAAAGACCGATCTTCTCCAGGAAATTGTTCTCCAGAATATCGACAGCGGGCACAAGATGCTGATATTTAGCCAGTTTACTTCACTTCTTTCCATAATAAGATCATGGCTCGATACTGAATCTATAAAATACGAATACCTCGACGGCTCAACTAAAGACCGAATGGACAGGGTTGATAACTTTAACAACAGCAAGGATATACCTATTTTCCTTCTAAGCCTCAAAGCAGGCGGTACCGGGCTTAACCTAACCAGCGCCGACACTGTGATAATATACGATCCGTGGTGGAATCCGGCGGTCGAGGCACAGGCCACCGACAGGACCCACAGGATAGGCCAGACACTGCCCGTTAACTCATTCAAGCTCGTAGTTAAGGATTCTATAGAGGAGCGCATTCTTCACCTGCAGAAGAAGAAGCAGGATATTTTCGACAGTCTGATAGAGAATCCCGAGTACGCCGCAAAGAGGCTGGACCTTCACGATATCGAATATCTTTTGCAGTAAAATCGTATTGGAAACAAAGAGGTATAAGCTCTAATTGCTATCCGTGAGTTGCTGAAAGTTCAATTCAACAGGCAAATGCGTATTCCATGATTCGATTGCTTTCCACGCAATTATATTTGACACGGCCCCGCTCACTGCACCAGTCTCCACCGGCAAATTTTTTTCGATTGCAGATCTAAAATATTCCAGTTCGCCGTAGTGCCCCTTGTCTACTTTGACCTGGGTCTCATAATAGTAACCTTTTTCGATTTGCTCAAGTGTAAGGCCTTTTCTCCATTCGCGGTGTTTTTCGGCAGCTTCTCCACCATCTGTGTTAAATACTTTACCGCCGACAGTATAGTTATAAGTTTTTTTAAAAGACTCCACATTTTCAAATCCAAAAGCCGAGACGTCCACAAAGTTGTCACCTATTATGGAGCCGAAATTGGTGTTTATTTCAATTCTTTCTTTAGGAATACCGGCGGTAGAATTATCTCCGGAAACTATCACCGCGGTAGTGTCATCGGGATATTCCAGAGTTATTACATTGTCCAAATTGCCTCCGCCTGCCGTGTAAACACGTACCGGAAAAGAATCTGTAAGCCAATTGATCAGATCGAAAATATGGGTGGTTTCATGAATTATTGTGGATTCTTTTTTGTTGACAACCGCATCGTAATGATGAAATGGCCAAAGCCTTGCCTCGCCTATGATCCGGTAAATAATTGTGGTGTTTCCCTTGCGGTTCCGTTTAAACAGCGGCTTAATGTCCTGCATCATGGGGCTATAGGGGCGATTAAATCCGACCATGAATTTGATGTTGGAATTTTTTATCAGTTTAACCATTGGAAAAACTTCGTTTTCATGGTAGCATAACGGTTTTTCAACAAAAAGATGCTTACCGGATTCCGTTGCCATCTGCATTATCGGCATGCGAAAATCCGGCTTGGTCGCACAGATAACCATTTCAATTTCACTATCAGCAAATATCCTTTTTATATCTGTTGTCACATAGCTGGGATTATATTTTGCGCCGAGCTGTTCAAGGTAGCCGGTATTCAAATCGCAAAACGCATGGATTGACATATTGGGATTTTTGGCAACATTGGGAATATGGTTTCCCTGAGAAAAACCTCCGCATCCGATAAATCCGATTTTCATCTTAATCTCCCTTTTTAAATCATCGCTATTTTTCATAATTTTCCCGCGCCGCCACGGAATGTAATTTATAAAAGTATATCTCATCCCACAGCTATCAATCCGTCTTTACCAGTGAACGCCGTGAACGAAAGCTGTGCCGATGCCTAAGAAAGAGCTTCTTTAACTGCCGCGAGATTCGCTTTGATGTTGAAAGGTTTATTGGCAAATGTGCCTTTTATTCCCTTATCGCGAAGTTCGTCTTTGTGGTAACCGATCACGGCATCGGGGTCTTTCAGAACATTTCCGGTAAGAATTCCCACAACACTCGCATCGGGTGAAATTACGCCTGACTCGACAAGTTTCTTTGCTCCGGCCACGGAGCAGCATGAGGCTGGTTCCGCGCCTATTCCGGCCGCGTCGACCATTGCCTTGGCATCCATTATTTCCTGTTCTGTGACCTGCTCTACGACCCCATTTGTCCACGCTATTCCGCGAAGCGACTTTTCCCATGAAACGGGATTTCCGATCTTAATGGCCGTCGCAATTGTGTCAGGGTCTTTTACCGCCTTAAACGGACTTCCGTTTTTCCACATGGAATAGAGAGGGTTCGCGCCTTCGGCCTGAATTACGGCTATGCGCGGGATTTTATTGATTATTCCAAGAGTATAAAGTTCCTGCAGGCCTTTACTGAGGGCGCTGTTGTTACCCAGATTTCCGCCGGGTATCACGAACCAGTCGGGTACGTTCCAGTCGAGCTGCTGAAGGATTTCAAAGCCGATAGCCTTCTGTCCTTCGATTCTGAATGGATTAATGGAATTGAGCAGATATATATTGAGTTCGGAGCAGACTTCCTGGACAAGGGTCATGGCGTCATCAAAATTCCCCTCTATCTGAAGAGTTATGCCGCCGTAGGCTAATGCCTGGGCGAGTTTGCCGTAGGCTATTTTGCCGGAAGGTATGAATATAACGCTTTTCAATCCGCATGTCGCGGCGTAGGAGGCCATGCTTGCGCTGGTGTTGCCGGTGCTGGCGCAGGCAACGCAGCGTGCCCCGAAGACCATTGCCGCGGTGGAGCCGCAGGTCATTCCCCTGTCCTTGAAACTGCCGGTGGGATTTTCGCCCTCGTGTTTGAGAAGGAAGTTTTTAATGCCCGCGTATTTTCCGGCCTTCCCTGCGGGATAGAGTCTTGTATTGCCTTCCTGGCGGGTAACTATTTTGTCATCAGGAGCATCGAATATAAGTTCCTTGTAGCGCCATACGCCGGAGGATTCTATGCCGCGTTTAAGGCCCCACCGGTTTTCCCATGTCTGCTTGAGTTTTTTCCCGTCAATAGCTGAAAGGTCGTGCTTCACGTCAAGCACTCCTCCGCAGTCGCAAAGGTATCTGATTTTATTTATGTCGTAGTTTTTTGAGCAACGGACGCACTCAAGGCAGCTTTCTATTTTCATCGGTCTGACTCCGTTTATGTTTTTATCTTCGGGCTATTTTAAGTATAAAGTATGTGCCGCATATCTGATAAACTATGTTTGGTATCCAGAGGAGTATCTGCGGATGGTACTGCGGATAACCACTAAGGGCTCCGCATATCATAACTAACGATTGATAAACTCCGGCGAGGATAACGCTCAAAAAAAGGCCGACAGATGTTTCTCTTCTGGAGGTTCGGATGGCAAGCGGCATGCCCAGCAGCATGAAGGCAATCGGAGCGAGGGCGAGGGCTATTCTTTGATTGAGTTCTACTTCAACTCTGGTATTGTCTTTTCCGGTACGCTTGTTCATTGCGGCACGACCGAATATTTCCCGGAACGAGAGGTCGTCAACCTCTTTGGACACTCTCAGGCTGTTGAATTTTTTACCGTAGTCTATTGAGAAGCTGAACTCTTTGCTGAACGTTCTGTTTTTTGGTTTATTTTTCTCGAAATCGACGATTGTGGCGTCATAAAGTATCACGGTCAGAACTTGTTTCTTTTTATTGGCAATGATTTTGCCCCTCGCGGCTGTGATGTCATTTTTTACACTTTCATCCCTATCGCCCATAAGGAAGACCTGAACGTTTCGGAGATTTTCATTTTCCTTGCTGTCCACATATATCCTAAACTCCTCATACTCCACGGTTCTGCCCGGTTCCAGAATAGTTGACGGCTGGTCCACCACCACCATCTTAATAAAGGCGGTGGCCATCCAGGTAGTGCGGGGGACTATGTCCATCCTGAGATAGAGGCAAAAGCAAGTCAGGAGCAAAACTATCAGCATGATTGGCGAGAGTATCTGTAAAATCGAAATTCCGCACGCCCTCATCGCGGTTATTTCGCTGTCCGCCGAAAGCCGCCCGAAGACGAGCATGATTGACACGAGTACCGCAAACGGTATTGATGTTGCCATAACCAGAGGCGAAATAAAGAGCATGAACTTCAATACGGCGGATATTGGAAGCCCGTTTGATATCATCTCGAATATCTTTATGAGCCGTCCTCCCATCATACCGAAGGTAAGGATGGCTATAGACATGAAGAAACTTACTATAAATGATTTTGTAACGTAAAGATTTAAAGTTTTCATCCGTCTCCGGGTTTACATCTACATTAAAAGAAAAGCCTTAATTTAGCAGTCCGGTGTAAAATTTTACAGGAGGTTATGGATTATTTTCTGAAACAAGGTTAGTTTAATGATTTGAAAAGGAGCTGAAGAAGTGAAAAAATTATTTGCAGTACTGATAATACTTTACTTGGTGGCATATATCATTCCGCTCGGAATGAGGCCGCTTATCGTGCCTGATGAAACCCGTTATTCCGAAATATCGAGGGAAATGATAAGCTCAGGTAATTGGACGAGCCCCCGGCTCAATGGCATGGTGTACTTCGAGAAACCCGTCATGGGCTACTGGCTTAACGCCCTCTCAATGCTTGCTTTTGGAGAAAATGAATTCGCCGCGCGTTTTCCGACCGCGTTGGCGGCAGGGATATCGGCCATTCTCGTGTTTCTGCTGGCACGTCTTTATACCGGAAATCCGCTTATAGCGATTTCCGCCTCGGCAATTTACCTTTCATTCATAATGGTGTTTTTGACGGGGATATTCAATGTTCTGGACTCCATGTTTTCCTGTGCAGTCTGCGCCGCACTCTTTTTCTTTTTCCGCGCATATATTGAAAAAGTCGTCAGAGTAAAAGTATTTTTCCTTATTTTTGCAGGCGCTTCGGCAGGAGCGGCATTCCTTATAAAAGGACCGCTCGGCTTTTTGCTGCCCGCAATTGTAATAGCGCCTTTTTTGTTATGGGAAAAAAAATGGAAAGAACTTTTAATTCTCCCGTGGTTACCTGCCCTGGCGGCGCTTGCCGTCGCGGCCCCCTGGGCGATTGCGGTTCATTACAAAGAACCTGATTTCTGGAGCTATTTCTTATGGGTCGAACATTTTCAGCGCTATCTCAAGGCCGGGGAATACCAGCATTCGAAACCATTTGCATACTTCATTCCACTTATTCTCGGAGGGGCGCTGCCGTGGACCTTTCTCGCGCCCGCGGCCTTTTCGAACTTCGGTAAAAATATATTGAAAAATAAAGTCGTCCGTTACTGCGTATGCTGGATACTCATACCATTTTGTTTCTTTTCATTGTCCTCAGGAAAGCTTGCCACATATATATTACCGTGTTTTCCACCGCTCGCGGTACTGACCGCGACAGGACTATGGTCATATTTCGGAAGGAATCCTGAATCAAAGCGGAAGCTTTTTAACTGTCCGGCACTGTCACTGTCAATTATTTTCGGAGCTGCCGCACTGCTTTTTACGGTCAATCAACTCACGGGATTTCCGCAAACGCTTTTCCGTGACACGGAATCCTGGAAATGGCCCCTTGTCACGATTGCCGCCGCGTCATGGGCATTTTTCCTTTACAGTTCCGTACGCTCCACAAGAACCGAGCTCAAGATATTTTATTTTGCCATAGCCCCGCTCACTTTTATGATCATATCGCATCTTGTTTTTCCTGACAGGGCGGCAGAGAACAAGGCGCCAGGGGCATTTCTCATTGCCCATAAGGACAAGGTCGCCCCTGAAACCATTATCGTAACATATAAGAATGTTACCCGCGCCGCCTGCTGGTACTATAAAAGGAATGACTGCTTTATCTTCATGGAACCGGGGGAATTCGAATATCCTCTCAGCCGTCCTGAAAATGAAGGAAGATTTATAAAGAAGGTCTCAGACCTCAATAACTTTATAAAACTGCATTCGAAAAAGCAGCCAGTCATGCTCGTTATGAGGACAAAAATTTACCGTGAAGACTGCGAGGGAAATATTCCCCCTCCCGACTTTATAGAAAAAAAAGGTGAATTTACAATCGCCTTTTACAAATTGAAGTCTCCACAAAATTAGTTACCCTTTTTCCTGTGTTATTTACCGGCCGCGAGGGGGAACAGGAAAGGCCTCCACTTTTCCAAGAGGAGGCCTTGTGAGACGTTAACGGGAAAAGATATTTCTCAGTTAATATGTGTTGTTATAACGGCAAGTAGATCATCGGAGCCAAGCTCATTGTTTTTGTATTTTTTGTAGAGGTCCGCCACGTACTTAGCATGATCTATGATGATCTGCTTGTTTTCATAAATCCATGTCCATACCCTGTTTGTGGGAGTGTGCATCTGGACGACAGTGAATTTTGCCATTTTGGGCAGATACTCAGAGGGTATTTGCTCTTCCCAGCTTTCGGTCCTTGTCTTGCACTTTTTGAAAAAGGACGCGTTTGCTCCCCACTTATGGAGATTTGAGGCATAGATGGCGTTATCATTTTCATCAAGTGCCACGATGAAGAGACCACCCGTGAAGCCGCGGATATTATTGTAATTTTTAAGAGAAGTTCTTCCTTTTACGACTCCATCACTGTCGATGTAGGCAATCGTTTCCATGTGCCAGCCGTTACCGACCCTTTCGTTGAATGAAAAATTTGCTTCATCGGCACTGATGCTTGTCCACGCCAGTACCATAAATGCCGCCACGAGAGATGCTGTCAACGTTGCCGTCTTCATAATCTTTCTCCTTTTCCCGTAAGGTTTTTTTATCCCATGGAGACTATTTACGTCCAGAGGATTTTAAATTTGCTTCAGATCATGATCTACGGGTTAGCTTAGTGCATAAGAGATGCCAGGAGGGCTTGTTTTCCCAAGCTGAAAATTGAAAAGACCTCCAGTATTTTCTAATGACACACTATTCCCTTTTCCCTGGGCGGTTGTACTGATTTGTATTTTTTAGGTCTATATTTTTTTAAGTCTGGAATACGGATTAATGTGTCATCGGGCGGGGAAATAAAATTCATTTTTCTGCATTTTCATCAAAAGGCTATGGAAACTAATCCTGTTTTTTCTCATACCTTTGAAAAAGATTCACCTTTCTGAGAAAAATGCGGATTTGAGAAATACTCGGTTCCCGCTAAATATAGAACTCATTACACAGCACACAACATTATCGCTGAGACCTGCGAGGGAATAGTCACCGAGACCAAGAGCGAACTCAAAATAGGCGCAAGATACTATAGTTAAGGTTATCAGGATGGTCCCGCCAAAAGTCTGCGGTCGGATAAAATTGCAAACATGAAGGCTCTTTAGCTGGTTCGCAGGGCTCCATTCTTCGATTTATGCCGCGAGTAAGTTCTCAAGAATTACGAAGGATCGTTGCAAGGAGAAAGATTTCACAGCAAAGCCTGTTTGAAGTGATTGTATAGAGATTTTTTGTTCTTGGACGGGTTTCATTTTGTAAAACTTTGCCATCTGCATGATGTTGTGGCCTGTCAAAATCAAATATATGTTGTTGAATACCGCTATTTTACCCCTGATTCGCAAACGTCTCAGAACTGTCGTTTGT
>Ga0209417_1007379_pt1 | contig 10643 bp, 4 predicted proteins | sample RifGroF2_FD_184002 | JGI IMG/M metagenome (GOLD analysis project Ga0209417, IMG submission 184002) | Groundwater microbial communities from Rifle, Colorado, USA - Groundwater F2 (SPAdes) (version 2) | ecosystem: Environmental > Aquatic > Deep subsurface > Groundwater | place: Rifle, Colorado... | reverse complement strand
GTCATCATACCCTATGACCCCATCTCTTTAGGCGGCGGTTCTATATTCGACAAGCTTTTCAAACGTGGGCCAGTAGTTTCGGAATTAAGAATTCCAGAACAAGAGTTTACCAGATGTAAAAATGAATTGGTTGAGCGTGCCAATACAATAGCTTCAGGACTAGGAGGCATGGGGATCAGATGCGTTCAGCTTAATACGGAGGAGATTATAGAGCTGTTTTACAAGATGTATAATCCAGAAATTGCAGGCAAAGAGCAGATTTCAGATGTTAACGACCTAACATCTCCTTACATAGCGTCGATGGCAGAGAAGAAGAGTACGGAAGAAGAAAAGCCGCAGCAACAAGAAGAACAGGTGATTGACAATTCGGGAATACTGGAGCAAAAGCAAAAAGCAGATTTTGCACGAGGAACTGCTAAATACGAAGTGCAAAAACAAGCGGCGCCACAAGAACAGTCAGCAAATCAATCTCAAGCACCACAAGCCGGAGGTCAGCAAAGTACGGCTAATCAGCCGACATCATTGTCTGCTCCTATGAATCAAGCACCTAATCCGCCACAAGGAGGCCAAAATGCCGGACAATAGCCAGCAGGACCCAAGGACTATGGCTCAGCAAAATATCGCGGCAAGAGAAAATCATGCCTCAGATCAATTTTGGAAGCCTGGTGACGCCAATGCAAACCAGAAAGTTCTACAGCAAGCAATGGAAGGTGATGTCTCGATACGGGATATCATTGCGCCTGCTGCTTTTGTAGTTAATCCTAACTATATCCAGCTTGGCCAGCTTTTCGCCAAAACATTATTTGTATTCACCTACCCTCGATACATTGAAACCAATTGGCTTTCACCAATTATTAATTACGACATGACATTAGATATGGGCATGCATATCCATCCACTCGAATCTAAAGATGTTATGTATGAGCTTAAAAAACAAGTAGGAAAACTGGAATCAACCATGATGATAGAGCAGGAACATGGTTCTCCCAGGGATCCTGAAATCGAAACCGCCCTTGGCGATGTTGAGTCTTTGAGAGATGTACTGCAAAGAGGTGAAGTCAGATTATTCCAATTAGGCCTATATTTCACAGTATACGGTAATACATTAGAAGAGTTGAAAACTGCGGTTGACCAGCTTGAGTCAACATTAGGGGGATTATTAATCTACACCAAAGAATCACTTTTCCAGATGGAACAGGGATTTAATTCAACTATGCCTTTAGCTCTGGATCAGCTTAGGATTCTTCGCAACCTTGATACAGGATCTCTTTCTTCTACATTTCCTTTTACTTCAAATGAACTAACTCAGGATGATGGTATCCTATATGGTATCAATCGACACAATAATTCACTTGTGATTTTTGACCGGTTCAATTTACCAAATGCTAACAGTGTAGTATTTGCTTCCTCAGGATCAGGTAAATCTTATATGGTTAAGCTTGAAGCGTTAAGATATATGATGCTGGGGACGGATGTTATTATTATCGATCCAGAAAACGAATATAAGAGTTTGTGCCAATCTATAGGAGGAAATTATTTAGAAATTTCTTTGAACTCTGACAAAAGAATTAATCCCTTTGATCTTCCAGTAGGCTCACAGGAATCAGGAGAGGATGTCTTAAGGTCTACAATCGCTTCTGTTCATGGATTGGTCAATCTTATGGCAGGAGGTTTAAATCCCGAAGAGGATGCTATTGTTGATAAGGCGCTCTATGAAACTTATGCCCTAAAAGACATTACTGTCGACCCTGAAAGTCAAAAGAACGAACCGCCAGTAATGCAGGACCTTTATAATATATTGTCCAATATGGCTGGGACAGAGTCCTTAAGAGCAAGGCTTTCCAAATATGTTGAAGGCACTTTTGCATCTTTGTACAATCAAAGAACAAATTTTGAGTTAACAAGCGGGTTTGTTGTATTTTCCGTTAGAGACCTAGAAGAGCAGCTTCGTCCGATTGCCATGTATACAATACTAAACTATATCTGGACCAAGATCAGAATGGATATCAAGAGAAGACTCATGATCATTGATGAAGCTTGGTGGATGATGCAGTATGAAGACTCAGCCAAGTTTTTGCACGGACTTGCGAAGAGGGCAAGAAAGTATTTTATGGGATTAACTATCATAAGCCAGGATGTAGAAGACTTTTTGTCTAGCAGGTACGGAAAAGCTGTTGTATCAAACTCTGCAATGCAAATACTTTTGAAGCAATCAACTGCGTCAATTGATCTTATTGCTGAAGTTTTCAATTTAACAGAAGGTGAAAAATATTTATTACTTGAGTCTGACGTTGGAGAGGGTTTATTTTTTGCTGGTCTTAATCATGTGGCAATAAAAGTAGTTGCTTCATACACCGAAGACCAGATCATCACAACTGATCCAAAACAGGCAGTTGAATAATAAAAATGGCAGAAGAAGAGCAATCAGATGTTCAAAATCAGATCCCCCAAAAAAAGGGATCAAGCATAGGAATTTTGATAGGCGCCTTTATATTGGTGATTCTTTTGCTTTTTGGTTTTGCTATTGGTGCCTCCGCATTTTCATTGATTAAAATGGCTGATTACGCCCCCAATTTTACTAGTCAAAAGGACGGTGGCATCAATTGTTCCTCTTGGGAAAGTGCTTCAGAAGGTTATCAGGAAGCGATTACTAGCGCAGCAAATCAATTCAGTCGAGTTGGTGACAAAGTTCCCATCCAGCCAGCATTACTGGGCGCTATATTTCTGTCAGAACATGGCAATTCATGGCCACAAAAAGCAATCACGGATACAGATTGGGCTCAAGGAGGAAACGGTGTTGGCCCTTTTCAAATAGAAGAATTTGAAAACAAATGGAAAACAGTATCGCAATTAGGATTAACCCAGAAAGTATACCCAAAGCCTGCAGGAGCAACAGATGACTCAACCAAATATGCTGATCCTCAAAATTTTGCTGATGCAGCCTTGGCAGCAGGGGGTGTTCTATATGAAACTGCTCATTTTAATGGTGTTGATATTCCATTAAATACGGCAGATCAAAATGAAATACAATGTTTAGCGGCTGGTTATAACGGCGGTCCAGCCATGTGTGCGTCATGGAAAGGTCGGAACTATGATACAAATGATCAGCCAAACACAACCAATCAGTATCATGTTAGAGCATGGAATAGTTTTCAAAGCCTAAATCAAGGGTGTTCTTTAAATTCTGGTGGAACCAGTACAAGTAATATAGTTGCAATTGCACAGGCCGAAATTGGCTATGACGCTTCTCCAAATGGGGGGAATACAAATTGCGCAAAATATAATCCAGCATCTGCTGGATGCGTCAATTGGTGTGCAAATTTTGTTTCTTGGGTATATACCAAAGCAGGCAATCCATTAAGTCAATCATCTGTTGATGGAATGAGAAATTTCTTTAAGCAGGCCCCTCATCAGTACAAAGAAAACCCAGCGATTGCAGATCTTAGTCCTGGAGACGTGATCTTTTTGAGGGAATATTCTCATGTTGGAATAGTAGAAAAGATTTCTACCGATACAGGGCAAATAATTTTCACTATTGAAGGAAACACTGGAGGAGATGATGTTAGTCGGCAAACTAATCACGTTGCTAGAGATTTTTCCGGTGTAGGAAAGTGGTAATATGCATTTGAAATTAAAAATTCTGAAATTTAAGACCTACATACTCGCAGGTATAACGATCGCTGTTATAGCTTTGTTTATTTGGATTATTGGCAATTCTTTCGTTGTTGTAAATATTAAGCCAGCCGGGGCTATGGTCACCATTGATAATGTGTTGCTTAAGACCAATCGTTTTGGAACTGGAAGAAAGACAATGAAGGCCGGCACATACTTAGTAAAGGTTGAAGCAGACGGTTATATGGGCTTTGGAGAGCTTAAGACTTTTAGAAGGGGGTTGGTGACTAAGATAAATGTGGATTTGAAAGAATTACCAGAACCGTCAAAGATTGGGAACGGGAACCTTATTGAAAAACAAGATGACAACAATTTCCTGTATCTCGATTCCAGCGGATCGAAAATTTATAAATCTACAGTAGCTATCAAAGACGAAAAAGAAATTGTGATCGAGACACGAGTTGTGACCAACTCCCATTTGTCCGGAATAAAAGAGATTGTTTGGTCTCCAAACAAGCAGCTGGCGTTATTTAGGAAAGATGATGGTATTTTCCTCTTTGACTTTCAGAAATATGACTTCGTTAGTCAAAAGGAAAGTTTTTGGGGCAAGGATATAAGCGGTATGGCTTGGAGTCCGGATAATTCGAAAATAGCATATTATTATAATCCTCCAGGAGGAGAAAAAACCTTGATTTTCTCAGACATAGCCAACACAGTCCAAAACAGGATTCTGAATCTGGCCGAACTAGGTATAAACGACCCTGTTCTAAAATGGTCAAACAATTCACAGTGGCTGCTTATAATCCCTCGAAATAAAGACTATAATACAAATAAGATATATTTATTTAATACTTACAACAAAACCATCAAAGAGATAACAGAAATTGGCAATCAAGTTGATGCAGTGTTTTCCTTGGATGATAAAGAAATACTTTATGCAACTTATTCAAAGGATACTGTTAATCCAATCAGCTTATTGATTTCAAAGATGGATATGAGCGGGGAAAACCAGGAGTCACTTGAAATAAGGAGTATTTTGTCCAAGACTGCCTGGAGGAACGAAAAGAATTTGGTAGCGGTAGTTTACGATCAGAACGAGGGTCAAAGAAAAATAATCAATTTTAACATTGAAGATAAGCAATCGTTTGCCATTCAGCCGAAAAATGCTGATATCAAATCAGTAGAATCATTGATATCATTAAATGAAGGCAGGATTATTGTTTATCAAAATGATCAGGGGCTGTATGCGTTAAGGGTGGATTAGTTTTTTGTAGGAGGGGTATTGCCAGATTTGAAGAATAGGATAGATAAATTAAACAGTCAGTATGACGATGCAAGGCGTGCTGGCGATTTTAAGGTTGCCGATTCTATCAAAAAGCAAATAAACGGACTAAGAGAAGATAGTTATCGAGTTAATGATTCAATAATACACCAGATAAACGAAAACCCTGAGGGTATAGCAGAAGATACTCAGTATGATGAATCTTTTGGGCAAGATTTAAACAATCTTGACAGGGATTCGCAGCCAAGTATTGCTCAGCAAAAAGAAAGGGAGCTTCAACAGCAAGCTTTAGGTAATGCGCCGAAAGAGGAGATTCCAGGAGGAAAAGCAATAGAAGTGCCGAAATCCAAACCAACAGCTAATTCGGGGGCCGGAAAGGGAATTACATCGAATGTCACTAATAAGGTTAAGGACGCTGCTGGAGCTGCTAAACAAAAGGCAGGCGATTATTTAAAGGATAAGCTTAAAAAAGAGGCAATGAAAAAAATTGCTGCTAGCTTAGCTGCCAATCCTTGGACCTGGATAGTGGTAGCGATAATATTGGGAGTGATAGCTCTTATTATACTGATTGCAATATTCTGGGGCAGTATAACCGGTATTGGCAAAGGCCCATCCCCATTCGGTCAGTCTTTTACGCAAGCAGCAGATCCTTTATCGGATAAAGACTGGATAAGAAAAGTTCTGATGATGACCGGGGATAAAGATGTTGGAAAGATGCTATCCAATGAGGTTTTGGATGGATTGACCTATGACTTAAACACTTTAAAGAGCGAGAGTCTTGATCAGACATCTAAAGACAAAATTACTCAGGTTTTAGGGTTAATTGAGAGCTTTAAAACTTCTAGAGATGAAGGTGTTGGAAATCAAATAATTACTGGTATTAAAGAGCTTGAGAATTTAATTCTGAATATAAGTCCTTTTTCGACTGGAATGGGTGCATGGCCAATCGAAAAAAATATCTTATTGGCAGATACAACCTATTTCAATCGAACACCACACAAAGGTACTCCTACTTATCCTTGTTCTATTAAAGGCAATGTGTGTGACGGTCACAGAACATATATTCAATTTAAGAAAGACACGTGTGACGCAGTGGATATTATGGTTCCAAATGGTACCCCGGTGCATGCCGCATTTGGAGGAAAAGTAACAAGAAATGATAGTAAAGCGGGACTAAGGATCGAAGCTACTGATGCTTCAATCAATAAATATACAGCAACATACGCACATATGACAGATGGAAAATCTGTTGGAAGCGAAGTAAATAAGGATGACGTAATTGGCAAGGTTGGGGAAGGGCATCTTCATTTTGAGTTGGCGACAAATGACCGATGTGTTGTCGTTACGCCGCAAGAATATACAGCAATAAAAAGCCATGCCAATTTTGGAAAAGATTGTCCTGGAATAGGGTCAAAGGACTGGTGTATAGGAACTACTTTATGGATTAAAATGCAAAGGATTTTAGGTATTAATTGATGCCATACTTTTTCAAAAAAATTATAATTTCTGTCATTGCATTGGCCATTTTATTTCAGCCGTTTGCTGTCCTAGCAGACATAGAAGATGGTCCAATATCAAGCCAAAATGCAGAAGGAAATAGCAATGTTGCGTCGAACGAGCAGGCGGATAAAGAGGATGGATTTTTTGCTGATGGTGGAGACGATACTGAAATAACCGAGCCTTCAAAGGTTTCACTTATAGCTAAAGACTTGTCCGCGAGAGCAAATACCTCAAATGATGACTTATTTAGCCTACACGAGCAGATCCTCGGTCTTAAGGATGCCAGAATCATAATCGGCCAAGAAGACATGAATAAGATAAGGGCACTTTATTGTATGTCTTCGATTATTCCTGATTTTCAAAATGAAATTGAGCAGTTGTACAATCTTTTGCCCTCAGAAGATAAGCTGCCATCAGATTTGCGACCAAGGCCTGCTTCGAAAGATGATTTATTAAAGATCAAGTTTGAGGATCCGGCTAAATTTGCCCTTTATGTGAACTACGCAGTTGAAAATTGGAATGTAAAAGGAGACGCAAAAGAAATATTGCTTAAAAAGATTGAAGAAGTAATTGCCTTACGGGACTATATTGAAAAAAATGCTGCAGCTGACCCAGAGACTACCCGCCAATATATTCAGCAGGCCACGGAATCAGTCAAGAGTGTGAGTTGCCTGGCCGGTATGGATATAAATACTCTTATAAATCAACCCGAAGATTATATCAGACAAGTTGCGACCAGTAATCTCGATGCTCTTGTTATAGATATCAGAATTTTGAAATTATTGGTATACCTTGTAACTCCAAAAAATCAAGGTGGAGCGGGCCATTGGAGAATCAGGGTAAGGAAAATTGTTCAGATTGGCAAGCCTTACTCAACAGAATCAGATGCTATCAGAGCCACATTGGGAGGGACCTCTGAGTCAACTTCTTCAACTTTCAAATGTACTGATACTATGACGGCGGCTGAATGTGGAAGACAATCCTCGGAAGAACAGGACGAAGCAGCCGAAGACGCTAATTTAATTGTAGAAGATCGGAATGGCGATCAATATTACGCTAGTATTGAAGACAACGAGGCGCTCGAGTACCAGGGAATCGAAGATCAAGTTCCCGAAAGAAGTTTTAGTGCTCACAAAGATGGTCAAGCTATAGACATTACTGAAATTGATGATATTAGATGTACGCTGATTAAAAAGAGAAGGATAGGAAGCGATAAAAAAGAGAAAAAAACCATCCGACCAATAAAATTAGCTTGGCAAACACAAAAAGGCTACAACGAATCTGGTGGCAACTCTACTGATCTGATGGGCCTTATGAAAGATATGGCCACCGACAGTGTCATTGATATGATAGACAGTATGGGAGGAGATATTTCTAGTTATGAAGGTGATTTGTCTCAAGCAAATTTCAATGATATGGTTGGCATCCTAGGACAATCTTTGTTTGCCCAATTAGTTAACTCACCTGACTTTGATTTTTCTGGGGTAGACATAGGTGACACATTGGAGAAAATGGGATCGATCTATCTGGCAGATTTTCTAGGATTACCAAGAGAAGCATTTTTAAATAGTAGCTATAACTCATTAGATGACATTGAAAGACTGATCGGGCAAACTGCTATCGAAAGCAAGGTTGGTCTGCCTTACGGATCATTGTCTAGCTACAATGTACTTGCAAGTAGGACCACAGAAAAGCCAGTTTATGATCTTGAAGGTACTATCTTGAATATTGGTCTTCGTAAACTGGAATATGAGATGGGACTAAAGCCCCATGACCTTGATGGATACATCTCAGCTGACGGCGCTTCGTCGCAAGATAGTGATCTTTATATTGGTAGAAAGGTAATTGAAAGCCAACTGAAGCTGTCTTCCGGAACTTTTGTTGGCGCAAATATATCTGAATTGAAAGAAAAAATTGGCGATTTGAAGTTTAAGCTATTGTTTGCTGATCCTTCTTACATAGATAACGCGGTTCATGTCGAAGCTGGTACAGCGAAAAGATTGAAGAGCAACCAGCTTTCTCCTGATCAATTTGCAATTCAGGTTGGACGAACTCTCAAGGATGATACAATCAACGGTTTAAATTACTTTGCAGCTCACTCTGCGGCGTACAACATTCCAGAGATTGAATACACCACAACTGACGACAAGGGCAACACGATTAAAGAAGGGGTTTGGGATAAAGCGGTCAAGGGTGAAAAGATTGGTTTTTATGAAATTGGTAAATTTACGCTTTCAAGACTCTTTGGAACAAATCTTACTTTTAGCGCCAAACTAAGTGCCCAGACAAACGGTTTTGTTACTGAAGCAGATATTGTCAAAATGAACAGTAATCAAATGTTGGTTGCGACAGATCCTGCAGATCTTGGCGTTGCTGCTTTCAATAGCTGGCTTACCACAAATGTTACCAAAACTGAAGAATCAGCTTGCAAGATTTCTCCTGAACCAGTTACGCAGCAGTTAAACAATGTAAAAGTGACAAAAAAATATCCCGGAGAATATGCAAGGGATAGCCTAGGCAATATTATTTATGAGGATGGTCACCCCAAGGAACTTACAGTAGAACAGACCATGTCCTTCAATATTGAAGTGTCTGAAGAAAAGGCCATAAGTTACGGTTTGCATCGAAAAGATATTTTTAGAATGTTTGGCTGCGGAAGAGCCAAGATAAATTCAGCATTCGAAAGCATAGGTAGCAAATTGCTGTACTATGGTATTGCTAACTATCTTTTGAATGATGAAGAAAAAGTAAAGATTGATCTCGAAAATCTTGAGCCTTCTCTCAGATTTACCAATCCTACATTTAAGTTTTATTCTGATAGAATTACTCGAATTGAGCTTCTGACTAAAAAAATCAGGGACGAATGGCAAGACAAAACGAATGAACAAGAATTCAGTGAAGTCAACTTACATGTTAATAACATCATCAATATTATCTCTAGCGCCAATTTATCTGCACTTGATATCAAGGGGTTGTCCGCCATTGCTGGGGAAGTGACTTATGAAGTAGACGAGCTGAAATTGATTTACGAACAAATGTATCTCAATGCTCATGAAAATATTGCACGGTTGAATATTACTATTATCGATTTAAATGAGCTAATACATAATGTCACGGAGATATTTGAGGGGCGAGAATTAAAAAGGGCGGACACTCTTCAATTTGATCAAGTCAAAAATGTAAATATTAATAATGATACAAATGAAGATGGCGCAAATAGTAACGGTGAGTCGAAAACCAAGGGGAAAATTAGCCCCAGATTGATATATGACTTCTTGTCGAGAAGAATTTCAGCCACCATGCTGTTTACTAGAATTGGGTCTAATAAAGCTGAGGAAGAGCTCGGGTTGCCCTATAATTCATTACTCTATCTTGTCCAAAATTACGAAAAAGCGGGAATAAAAAAGAGGGAAGCGATTTATCTATCTATCGGTCAAGCGAAAATTGAAGAAGAGTTTAATATGCCGGCCTTTTATTTCCAGGGAAACGAGATCACTAAAGACATGCCAGACTTTACCGATGATAAAAATATCAATGATTTTCTAAGATATACGAGCTCGATGTTCGGACACTATCAAACAAAAGCTTTGGAAGAAGGCTTTGATCCAGCGATAGTCGGAGATAAAAAGAAATTCTTTAACCTACTTAAGGGTACGATCTTTTTGCGCCCGATATTCGACAATCTCGTTGATGTAGCAAGAGAAGGATATCAGACTGAAAAATCTATTCACGATGGTCACTTGATCGCTGATATTAATCTAGTTGAAGTAGAACAAAATATTAGAGACAAGGGTTTTACAGATGGTCTAAGATCTCCAGGCAAGGACATCATGATGCGCATGGGGTTTTCAGGAGAAAGATCAGCTCTCAAAAGCTACTTCAATCCTATGGCACAAAGCAGGGCGGAAGTGATTGATGATAAATTCAATCTTAAAAAAGGTACTACACAAGCGCTCATCACTGAACAGGAAGTTCAATTAAGCGACGGTAATCAGTTATTGAGTGAAGATGAGAAAAACCAATTAACTGCACCATTCTATCACTATACTGGGAGTATTCCCGTTCCAGAAACAGAGCCAAATTATCAGGAGAATTTTCTTAATGAAGAAGCTCTTGGGGTATTCCTTAGATTGATAAATGGAGACATAAGTCTGGATGAAGCAGGGAGAAGAGGTCTTGCTCCTGGATATGTAAATGCAAATCCTTATTTAGCCAAACCGCTTGATACAGCTGATACATGTCCAATTGA
>Ga0209417_1007376_pt1 | contig 10645 bp, 10 predicted proteins | sample RifGroF2_FD_184002 | JGI IMG/M metagenome (GOLD analysis project Ga0209417, IMG submission 184002) | Groundwater microbial communities from Rifle, Colorado, USA - Groundwater F2 (SPAdes) (version 2) | ecosystem: Environmental > Aquatic > Deep subsurface > Groundwater | place: Rifle, Colorado... | reverse complement strand
CGTTCCGCCACCACCGCGCGATCGATTCTGGGCTAGTCAGCCCCCGGTTATAAAGTCAAAAACTCAACCCTGGCACCGAGCTCTGGTCTACTACTCTTGCCGAAAGGATTACAGGAATCAGAGGAGGAAATACTGAGCTAGCTTGGGGGATAGAGTTTTAGGCCGGGGATGTCTGCGTAGTCTTCAGCATTGCGTGTTACGAGCGTAAGGTTATATTCAAGGGCAGTGGCAGCGATGATGAGGTCCAGAGATCGTGCATTCACCCGCCTGCCCTGTTTTCTCAGTGTCTCTCTTAGGCGGGCGCACCGTTGGGCCACAGCGGGAGTGAGAGGGATCACGGGTACGGAATTCAAGAAGGCTGCCAGTTTCCTTTGCGCCTCTTCAGGGTGAGGGCTTCTCTCTACTCCCTGGTAGGCTTCCATATAGGTGATAATGCTGATGGCGATACCGTCCTGAGCTAGACGGTCAAGGAGTTGTAAGGCTTCTGGGACACTAGCCAGAAGGTCGATTACCCAGTCGGTGTCGACAAGATAGGGCATGACCTAGGCAAGACGCCCATGACTAGCCTGCTCTCGAGCCCCGTGGATGTCGCGAAGTAGAGCCTCGCGGTCTACTCCAGCCAGAGCTCCCGCACTCTCCATCAACCCGCGTCTTACTATCTCTGGGTCATAGTTAGTCCAGATATTCTCTGGCGGTTGCGTTTGCTCAAGCTCAAGTCGATAGATCTGCCCCTCCCTTTCTATTAGCACTGGCTCCTTCTTTTGCGCCATGGTGTCAAAGATGGTGGGCAGATTTACGGCGAACTCATCAAAATTCACCCGCTTTACTTCTTTGGCCACCGTTCTCACCTCCTAAAAGTAACCGTTAAGGAATAATATAGCACAGTTGGCCCAATATTCCACGCCGGGTGGCCCAGTCGGGCGGCTTCAGCCCCTTCGGATATTCCGCTTGCGCCCCTGGTAAGCTGCTTTGTTCAAAGATTTTCGGCAGGCTGCCTCCGCTTTTCTCCGGCAGACCCCTTTCATTCAATAATGTGTCGCATCGTAGCTCCGTTCCGCCGCCACCATCCAAATCTTCCTCAGTTTTGTACTTACGTTCCTCCTTCAGCTTGCTTCTTTTTCAGCCGGGGGGTATGGCTAAGGTCGGATAGAATTATCCCACAGGAGAAAGATGAAGGAATCAGAAGGCAATCCCTATTTGCGAGCCGCTATCATGGAGGTGATAGAAAACCAGCTCCGCAACAATGATCCTCCCCAGACGCGGCAGACCTTCAGGCGTCTGATTGAAGCGGGTTATTCTGAAGAAGAGGCAAAGCGACTAATCGGATGTGTCGTCTCAGCGGAGATATTTGACGTGCTCAAGAAAAACGAACCATTCAATCTTGAGAGGTTTGTGAAAGCCCTAAATAAGCTCCCAGAGATGCCTTGGGCAGAAGAGGAAAGTTAAGAAGATTCATGGGACAGCTCCAAGAAGTTGCACCCGCAACGGCCGCGACACCAGATAATCATACAGAATCACTTTTGTAGCATTGCAAGACCTGGCCCCATTATCTGCGAGTGGCAAAAGAGGCCGCCTTGCTCCTTGAGCGGGCGAAGGCTTGAAGCCTAACTCTATCTTCAGCCCGATCGCCAGGAACGACGACTGAGCTTAGCGTTGAGGCTGTAGGAGTTGAAGGGTCACGCATCAAAGCTGGCGTTTCTGCCTCAGACTGTTTTCGAAATCATTGAGGATTTCCGGCATATCCAGGGCAGCGGAGAATTCCTTAAGCCACTTGCGGATTCGTCTCAGATTTAGCTTTGGCTCGGCGACCAATAAAGCTGCAATGTCAGCAATGTCTTGAGGCCGGTGCGCAACGGCTTTCATAATGATTAGGTCTTCCGGCGTGGGGAGGGGAAGCGAGAGTCCGCCGACTTTTGTCCATCTCACCCTTGTAATGCTTTCTTCTTCGAATGGCAGGCCGGCAAGGGAGACATCTACTGCCACCCCGCTTGGCTTGTGGCTCAGGAGAAAAACTCGCGACACGCGGGCAAAGGCAATGGGATTCTTGATGCGAGGGACAAAACCGAATTTTGCGGCCGCATTTAGAGACTTTTCCCAACGATCCTCGCCAAGGAGCACAAGAACATCTACATCTCGCGTAAAGCGGGGGCGGCCCAGCAAAGAGACGGCTATCCCACCGATGATAAGCCCGGGCACACGCTCCGACCGCAACCACTTGACCAGGGCACGCAGTGTGGCCTCTGGGGGTGCCGTCGAGGCGCTTCTAGCCACGGTATGCTCTCAAGAGCCGGTTCCATCTCTCACGGACCTCTCTCTCCCTGTTGGGGGGGAACTTAGTCCAACCAAAGTACCTTGCCCAGGCTGCAAGTGCCGTTAGTTCTTGGAGTTTGCGCCAAAGGGGCATTCTTCGCCGCTCTTCCCTTTCGACAGCATGGATATCCTTCCATCGTTTTTTAAACGCCCGCGCCTGACCTTTACTGACGCCATTTTTCATGATTGATCCCCTGTTTAGCACCAAAAATATAGCAGGGATAGGATATCAAAACCAGTCGGCGACAGCGAAATTTTGGGCTCTTGGGATCAGACTTCTACAGATCCAGGACTTTAACGTAGCGAAAGAAAAGCGATGCGGCTTAGATCCAGCGCAGTACCCGGCAAAAGCCCCAGATAAAGCGTTCCGATCACGCCGATGGCAATGGCCGCGTAGAGAAGCGGCGCATCCGAGAGGCCGCCGGGAGGCCGCCGGAGTCAGGCTTTCGTTTCTAGACAATCCTGCCAACAGGGGGCCCGGCATAGGTATGATATTTGAAATTCTCACACGTTAGGTGTTCTCGAACGAATCAATCCAGGAGCTTGCCGGCCCAAAGTTCTTTGAGGAAATGGGTTGGCGGCATGATCTCCATGCCGTCGTCGGCCCTGCGCCGCATCTTCTCTCCGCAAATCACGATCTTTCTTTTCAGTCGCACTTCCTCGCTTAAGGCGCTAAGTCCTTTGTAGTCGCGTGGCGACACCCGATTTTTGGATTTTACCTCAATGCCGATCTCGTCTCCCACTAAAAAGTCCACTTCGAACTGGGAACGGCTGCGCCAGTACGTAAGCTCATGATCCAATCTGTGGTAGTCGAGAAAGCTTCGCAGTTCCAAAAATATAAGATGCTCCAAGGCTCGGCCGTAGGCGTCGGAACGCTCTTCGATCGCGGGTGTTCGCTTCAGCGTGTTGGCAACTCCGACATCGAAAAAGTAGAACTTGGCGGTGGCCACCGGTTTGCGCTTGGAAGTCTTTTGATAGGCCGGGAGCTGGTGTCCGACCAGCGTGTCCTCAAGAATCTGATAGTGCTCGCGCACGGTTCTCGGCGGGAACCCGGCATCGTCGGCGACCGCGCTAAAGTTGACCTGCTCCCCACTGGTGAGTCCGGCTACCTCAAGGAAGCGAGAAAAATTCTCAATGGATCGGGTCAAACCCTCAGCCCTGATCTCTTCCCGGAGATAAGTGCCCACGTAGGCTTTTAAGTCTTCCTTGTAGTGCTCGGAATCAATGACGGCCGGCAGGCTGCCGCGATTGAGGCGATCAAGCAACCTCCGGTTGTCCAACTCGGCCGACACGAGCGGATGCAGGCGGCACACCCAGGCGCGTCCGCCAAGAAGATTGGCGGCGCCCCGTTTGAGCTTTCTGGCGCTGCTCCCCGTGAGAATAACACGCAGCTTCTTGTTCCGCTCGATCAATAGCTGAATCTCATCAAGGAGAGCGGGGAGTTTTTGAATTTCATCGACGATGACCAATGGCTGCTGCGGGCTTAGCGTTTGCCGCAGATATTCCGGCCGGGCGCTGAGCTCGCGAAAAGTGTCGGCTTCCAGAAGATCGTAAAAGGCGGCATCCGGGAAAGTCTGACGCACCAGAGTGCTCTTGCCGGTCTGGCGCGGGCCAAAAAGGAAAACCGACTTATGCTTGACGGTCTCCCGAAGGTTGAGAATCCGTTTATACATACCGGCAACTATATTGCCGTATTTCATGTAATTTGGCAAGACCACTGCCGATTTGCATAAGCAGTCGATAGGATTTTAACGCAGAGAAAGAAAGGCAAGGCGGCTCGCTTCCAGCGCCCCTGCCGGCAGTAGCCCCAGATAAATCGTTCCGATCACGCCGATGGCAATGGCCGCGTAGAGAAGCGGCGCTGTGGCAAATGACTTTCCCTCGGCTCCTCCCTCCTCCATGTACATCATCACGATAACCCTGAGGTAGTAGATCACGGAGAGGAGGCTATTCAGGGCGCCGATGACAGCGAGACTGGTATAGCCCGCGACCACCGCCGAGCGGAAAAGATAGAACTTGCCGGTAAAGCCTGCCAGGGGCGGAAAGCCGGCAAGGGAAAGCATGAAGAGCGACATCGCTATACCCAGGAAAGGCCTCTTGAACCCCAGTCCGGCGTAGTCGCTGTAGGCCTCATAGTTCTTCTCCCCCTTCTTCAAGACCATGACGACACCGAATGCCCCGAGGGTCATAGGCGCGTAGGTCAAGAGATAATAGAGCAGCGCCTGACCACCATCCTCCTTTCCCGCGACCACGGCGATGAGCAAATAGCCCGCATGGGCGATGCTCGAATAGGCGAGCATCCGTTTCACGCTCGACTGCGTTATAGCAAGCAGATTGCCCACGGTCATGGTCAAAATCGCCAGGACCCATAACGGGTACGTCCACTCACTCTGGAGCGGCGCGAACTGCGAAAGGAAGATGCGGGCCCAACCGGCAAAGGCGGCAGCCTTCACCCCGACCGCCATGAAGCCGGAAACGGGCGTCGGGGCGCCATCGTAAACGTCTGGCACCCAGAAATGGAACGGGACGGCCGCCACCTTAAAGGCCAAACCGATGAGCAAAAGAAAAATTCCCGCATAGAAAAAATGCGGCCACGGATTTCCAGGCTGGGTCAGGGAAGCGGCGATGCGGGAGAGATTGGTGGATCCCGTAGCGCCGAAGATCAGCGCGATGCCGTACAGGAGAAAGCCGGTGGCAAAGGCCCCGATGATAAAGTATTTTAAGGCCGCCTCGCTGGCCTCGCTCCGCTCCCGCCACATCCCGGTCAAAACATAGACGGCGATCGACATGGTCTCGAGACCGAGGAAAAACAGGATGAGATCGTTGGCCGAGGCCATAAGGATCATCCCGAAAGTGCTAAAGAGGATCAGGGCATAATATTCCCCTTGCCGGATCCCGGTTTCCTTGAGGTAATGCGTCGAGGAAAGAACCGTAATCAAAGCGACGCCAACAAAAAACTGGCTAAAAAATAGCGAGAAGCCATCCAGCAGGTAACTGTCCTGAAAGGCGCTCTCCTGGCTCCCCCATAATATGACGATTATGCCGGCGGCGATGGCGAGTCCCAAAACGCTGATCCAGGCAAGCAGCCCTTTTTCTTCCTCCCGGAGGAAGAGGTCCAGGAGCAGCACGGTCAGGGCCGTCAAGAGCACTTCCGCTGCGGGAAGGAGAGGGGTTAAATTAATTTCCATTCAGTTTCCCCTCTGCGCTCTGGGCCACTCCCCGGACCAGAGGAATAGCCTCCTTTTTACTTTCAATCCTTTGAATAATGCGTTCGACCGCAGGCTGCATCCGGGCGAGGAACGGGCGCGGGTAAATTCCCATGAAAAAGATCAAGATGAGAATAGGAATCAATATGGCGATCTCTCTCGCCCCGATGTCTTTGAGATTTTGATTCTCCGGCCGGCTCAAGGGACCGAAGATCACGCGGCGAAACATCCACAGCATGTAGATGGCTCCCAGGACCACCCCGCTGGCAGCTCCGGCAGTCCAGAAAGGAGAGGCCTGGAACGAGCCCAATAGGATCAGGAATTCCCCGACAAAGCCGTTCAGACCGGGCAGGCCGATGGAGGAGAGGGTGACGACGAGAAAGAAGGCGGAAAAGATCGGCATTTGCTTCCACAGCCCGCCAAAGTCATCGATCATGCGCGTGTGCCGTCTCTCATAGATCATGCCGACGATGAGAAACAGCGCGCCGGTGGATAGACCGTGATTGAGCATCTGGTAGATGGCGCCCTGAATGCCCTGAAGATTAAACGCAAACAGCCCCAGCATGACGAAGCCGAGATGGCTCACCGAAGAATAGGCGACAAGCTTTTTCAAGTCCGCCTGCATCATGGCCACCATCGCCCCGTAGACAATGCCGATCACCGCCAGGGCGATGATGAACGGCGCCGCCGCGAGCGCGGCCTCGGGAAACAAAGGGATGGCAAAGCGCAGAAAACCGTAGGTCCCCAGCTTGAGCAGGACGCCTGCGAGGATAACCGAGCCTGCTGTGGGCGCCTCCACGTGGGCATCCGGAAGCCAGGTATGAAAGGGGAAAAGAGGGACCTTGATGGCAAAGGACAGGGCGAAAGCCAGAAAGAGCCAAATCTGTTCCTCGTAGGGAAGCTGCAGATTATAGATCTTAAGAAGGTCGAAGGTGAGAACCTGTGTCACCTGGGAGTTGCGCGTGGCCAGATAGATGATGGCGACCAGCATGAGGAGGCTTCCGGCCATTGTAAAGAGGACGAACTTCAGTGCCGCGTAAATACGCCGTGGCCCTCCCCATACGCCGATGAGAAAGTACATGGGGACGAGCATTACCTCCCAGAAGACATAGAAGAGAAAGAGGTCCAGGGCCACGAACGCGCCCAACATGCCGGTTTCCAGGAGCAACATGAAGAAGAGATATTCCTTGACCCTTGCGCTGATGCTCCACGATGCCAGGATCACGATCGGTCCAAGAAACGTCGTGAGCAAGACCAGAAAGAGACTGATTCCGTCTATGCCGACAAAGTAGTCGATGCCGTAGGCGGGGATCCAGCGGAAGCGCTCCACGAACTGCATCTCCCCCACGGCCGGATTAAAGCGCCAGAGGAGTCTGAGCGACCAAAGAAAAGTCAACGAGGTGAAAAACAGCGCCGCTTGAAAAAGGAACTGTGTCCGCCCGCGCGGGATCCAGAGAAGCGCCAGCGCCCCCAGGACGGGAAGAAAGATGAGCAGGCTCAGATCTCGAGAAAAAAATTCCATCATGTCTCTCTACCGGTACAGATAATAGGCAAGGATCACCACTGTCCCGGTCAAAAAGCCCAGGAGATAGTGCTGGATGTTGCCGCTCTGGAGCCGGCGCCAGAAGAGGCTGCTCCCCCTGACCCGTTCCGCCACGCCGTTAACGATGCCATCGATGACCGCCAGGTCGAAGATCTGCGCCAGCCAGGTAGAAACTTGCGTAAAAGGACGAACCAACAAGAGATTGTAAAGCTCGTCGATATAGTATTTGTTCAGCAGCCATTGATAGGGGATGCCGCCGGCCCAGGAGGAAATCCGCTCGGGAAACGTCGCACCCCGGCAATAGGAAAGATAGGCCAGATAGAACCCTGCCCCGGCAATACCCAAAGTAACAAGCATGAAAAAGATCTCCTGGCCCACCGGCTCCTCATGGATCGCCTTCGGGACAGCGAAAAGCGGCCCTAACCAATGATCCCATGCGCTGCCCCATATAAATTCCGGCGGCCCCAGCCAACCTGCAAAAATGGCCCCGATGGCCAGCAGGACCAACGGCACGGTCATCACATGAGGAGACTCATGGATGTGAGCCCGCGCATGCTCCGCCACGCGGCACTGGCCGTGAAACACCATGAAGAATTGACGAAACATGTAAAAGGCGGTGAGCCCGGCGGTGATCCATGCCGAGAGCCAAAGCCATCCGGAGCCGTTCGGACCGGCGTAGGCCTGCCAGAGAATTTGATCCTTGGAAAAGAAGCCCGCCGTCAGCGGCGCGCCGGAAATCGCCAGGGCAGCGATCAGATAGGTCCAGTAGGTAGTAGGGAGATAGCCCCTCAGTCCTCCCATTTTTCTCATGTCCTGTTCCCCTTGAAGGCCGTGGATGACGCTGCCGGCGCCCAAGAAGAGGCACGCCTTAAAGAATGCGTGGGTAAAGAGATGAAAGATCGCCGCCGCGAAGGCCCCTACGCCTACGGCAAGAAACATATAGCCGAGTTGGCTTACGGTAGAGTAGGCCAACACACGCTTGATGTCGTTTTGCGCCAATGCGACAGTCGCGGCGAAAAGAGCGGTCAGCGCGCCGATCGCAGCGATCACGGCTAGGGTCGCAGGGGCCAGAGAGAAGAGAAAGTGAAGGCGCGCGGTCATGTAAACCCCCGCGGTCACCATCGTGGCGGCGTGAATCAGGGCGCTTACCGGAGTTGGCCCCTGCATCGCGTCGGGCAGCCAGACGTAGAGCGGGATCTGCGCCGACTTTCCCGCAGCGCCGACAAAGAGGAGGAGCGTGATCAGGGTCACCTTCTCCGGCCTGAGGAGATGGGCGCTTCCCTTCAATGCCGGAAAATCAATACTCCAGACTCCCTGACTGCCCATTTCCCAGACGAGGAGCAGGATGCCCAGGAGAAAGCCGAAATCGCCGATCCGGTTAACAATAAAAGCCTTGTTGCCGGCTATAGTATTCGTGTGGTCCTGGTACCAGAAGCCAATCAGGAGGTAAGAGCAGAGCCCCACGCCCTCCCAGCCGACAAAGAGGAGCAGGAGATTATCGGCCATGACCAGCACCAGCATAAAAAAGATAAAGAGGTTGAGATAGGCGAAGTAGCGCACCATCCCCTCGTCATGGCCCATGTATCCGAGCGAATAGATGTGAATCAGCAGGCCGATGCCGCTGATGACCAGAAGCATGACCGCGCTCAAGGCGTCGACCTGGAAGGAAATCTGCGCCTTAAAAGATCCCGACTCGATCCAGGTAAAGAGAGTATCTCCGAAGCTCCCTGCCGCCGGGAGACGCCAGAAAACCCAGAGGGAAAGGAGAAAAGAGAGCCCCACGGCGACGCAGGCCAAGCAGCCTGCATTCCTTCGTCCCAGCCGCGTCCCGAAAAAAATGTTCAGCGCGGTCCCTACGAAGGGGATGAGAGGGATGTAACGGAGCAAGGTCATAGCTGACCCCAAACGAGGATGGAGGATCGAGGATTGAGGATAGCCATCCTCCATCTTCCATCTTCTATCCTCCAATTTTTTCCCATTGTCTCTACCATTTCAGCAGCTGCATCTCCCGGGGGTCCAGGGTTTGGCGATGGCGGAACACGGAGATGATGATCGCCAATCCTACCACCGCTTCCGCCGCGGCGACTGTCATGACAAAAAAGACGATCACCTGACCATCCATCGAGCCCAGCGAACGGGAGAAGGCAATGAACGTCAAGTTGACCGCATTGAGCATGAGCTCAATAGACATCAGGATGACGATGATGTTTCGCCTGATGATGACACCGGTGACGCCGATGGCAAAAATGACTGCGCTTAAAACCAGATAATAATTCAACGGCACCACGGTTTAATCAGACCTCCCTCTTGGCTAGAACAACCGCTCCGACGATCGCCACGAGAAGTAAGACCGACGCGATCTCAAACGGGAGCACAAAGTCGGTGAAGAGACTTTGGGCCAGGCTCTCCGGGCTGCCGAAGGAGCCGCCTGCCGGCGCTTGACCGGGGAGAAGCCTGCCGGAATCCGAAAGGAAAGGGACCAACACAAATAAAAGAAGCACCGCGGCGAGCGATCCAAGAATCCACCAGGCGATGCTTCTTCCCTCCAAAAGCCCCGGGTTCAGCAGCATAATGACAAAAAGAAAGAGCACCATGATGGCGCCCGCATAGACCAGGATCTGCAGGATGCCTACCATGGCGGCCTCAAGCGTAAGAAACAGAACCGCGATCAGAAAAAGGGTGGCGACGAGAGCCATGGCGCTGTAAACGACATTTCTCTGGAAGACTACCAGCAGGGAAAAAACAATCGACAAACCGGCCAGGATTAAAAAAAGAATCATGGGACTCGTCACGGTTTTAAGGGAGCACTTTGCCAGGCAACGATCAAAACAGCCGTCACCATCACGTTAAGAAGGGCGAGGGGCAACAGCATCTTCCAACCCAAACGCATCACCTGATCGTAGCGAAATCTGGGCAAACTCCAGCGCAGGAGGATCTGCAGCCAGCAGAAAAAGAGGACCTTAAGCGTGAAGGCCCCCACCTGAAGAAGCGCCACCACCAATTGGGGCAGGAAAAGGTTCCCTCCCCATGAAAAGTGAAAGCCGTCGCGCATGAGGAAGGGAACCTGCCAACCGCCGAAGAAGAGCGTGGTGATGAGACCGGCGGCGGTAACAATTTCGGCAAACTCTCCGGCGAAGAACATAAGAAATTTTCCCCCGGAGTATTCCACGTGATAGCCGGCAACGAGCTCCGACTCTGCCTCAGGGAGATCAAAAGGTATCCGCTTCGTCTCCGCGACCGCGGCGGTAAAAAACAACAAAAAAGCGGCCGGCTGGAGAAAAATCCCCCACGCCGGGAGCCAGCCCCAGAGTAGATTCCCCTGAGCGCGGGCGATCTCCTGCAACTCCAATGTCCCGTAGACCATCAGGATGCCCATGACCGAGAGGCCCATGGCGATCTCGTAAGATATCATCTGCGCCGAGCCCCTCACCCCTCCTAACAGGGAGAACTTGTTGTTTGAGGCCCAGGCGCCGATCACGATTCCGTACACGCTCAACGAGGCCATGCTGAAGATATAGAGGATGCCCACATTGAGATTTGCCACCTGGAGATTGATCGTCCGGTCCGCCAAGACGAGAATATCGCC
>Ga0209417_1007372_pt1 | contig 10653 bp, 11 predicted proteins | sample RifGroF2_FD_184002 | JGI IMG/M metagenome (GOLD analysis project Ga0209417, IMG submission 184002) | Groundwater microbial communities from Rifle, Colorado, USA - Groundwater F2 (SPAdes) (version 2) | ecosystem: Environmental > Aquatic > Deep subsurface > Groundwater | place: Rifle, Colorado... | reverse complement strand
TTCACTATCTGTGTTTTATTTTACAGCTAATTTGGTTTTTGCGAAATAATTATAAAAAAAATCAATAATTTCGAATAGTTTAATGTTTATTGTTGATGATATTTTCGTTATCATAGCAGCGTTATAATTTGTTAGTGATTGCTCTTGCATTAGGAATGTCATGTTGCAAACGTCTCAACCAAATCTGATCAAAATTTCCAATCTCGACTTTAGTCGTAATGGGCGCTACATTTTTAAAGATGTTAGTATCGAAATCCCGCGTGGCAAAATAGTTGCCATTATGGGACCTAGTGGCTCAGGAAAGACAACCCTGTTACGTTTGATTAGTGCGCAACTTACTCCCGAAGTGGGTGAAGTTTTAGTCGATGATGTTAATATTCATCATTTGAGTCGCAGAGAGCTCTATAAGAAACGGCGTAGTATGGGCTTTCTTTTCCAAAGTGGCGCTTTGTTTACCAATCTTTCTGTTTTCGAAAATGTGGCTTTTCCTTTGCGTGAACATACCAAACTTCCTGAGGTGATGATTCATGATTTAGTGTTAATGCAGCTAGAAACAGTTGGGTTGCGTGGTGCGCGTGACTTGATGCCAAGTGAATTATCCGGTGGAATGTCGCGTCGCGTTGCCTTGGCAAGATCTTTGTCATTGAATCCGCAATTAATGATGTATGATGAGCCCTTTACCGGTCAGGATCCAATCACTATGGGTGTTTTGGTGAAATTGATCAAACACCTGAATGATATTCTTGGATTAACGTCTATCATCGTTTCGCATGATGTTGTGGAAACAGCCAGTATTGCTGACTATATTTATGTTATTGCCGAAGGACACGTTATTGGTTCTGGTACGGCTAAGGAAGTTTTTGCTGATAAGTCTCCTTGGGTGAATCAATTTATTCATGGTCTTGCTGATGGGGTGGTACCCTTTCATTATCCTTCGAAGTCGTATGCAGAAGATTTGAATATTTAAATGTTTGTAAATTAGGTTTTTTGATGGCATGTTAAAAAAAATCCAAAAATTAGGTCAAATTGGTTTAGATTTTTGTCATCGTGTGGGTGTATCGGGAATATTTTTATTACAGACAATTTTTCGACGACCGCGTTTAATAAGATTTATACCTTTGGTTATGGAGCAAATCTATAATGTTGGCGTATTGTCTTTAGTGGTTATTGTTTTGTCAGGTTTGTTTATTGGTATGGTTTTGGGTTTGCAAGGATTTAATATTTTGCAAAAATTTAGCGCGGAGTCACAACTCGGACAGTTGGTGGCTTTGAGTATTGTGCGTGAACTTGGTCCCGTAATTACAGCGTTACTTTTTGCAGGTCGGGCTGGGTCGGCGCTAACTGCTGAAATTGGCTTGATGCAGGCAACTGAACAAATTGCCAGTATGGAAATGATGGCAGTTGATCCTTTGTGGCGTGTGATCGCGCCGCGTTTCTGGGCGGGCATGATCTCAATGCCGATTTTGACGGTGATTTTTAGTGCGGTAGCAATTTTTGGTGGTTATGCAGTTGGGGTCGGTTGGCTTGGCGTTGATGCCGGTCAATTTTGGTCTAATTTGCAAGCCTCAGTTGATTTTCGTCTTGATATAGTTAATGGTATTATTAAGAGCGTAGTTTTTGGTTTTATTTGTACTTGGATTGCAATTTATCAGGGGTATCATACTGTTCCAACAGCGGAAGGAATTGGGCGCGCTACAACTAAAACAGTAGTTTATAGTTCTTTGGCAACTTTATGTTTGGATTTTGTTTTGACGGCAATGATGTTGGGCGGATGGTAATAATAATTAATATGAATTTTAGAGATTTTAAAGTTTATGAAAATAGTACGTTGATTTATAAAACAATTTTATTTACATAAATTAAGTACAATATCGCTCAAGCGATTCGTACATTTAAAATTCAAAATTTCTTTGTTAGGGGTTTTATGTTCAATAAACGTATTTTGGAAATAGTGGTTGGTTTATTCATGCTTGCTGGTTTGGGGGCTTTATTTGTACTTGCTTTCAAAATGAGCAGTTTGAGCCAGTATTCAGGAGCTGAAACTTATCAAGTTACTGCGTTTTTTGATGATATTGGGGACTTGAAGGTGCGTGCGCCAGTTACGATTTCCGGTGTCAGGGTTGGGGAAGTAGCGGATATTATTTTAGATCCCAAGGTGATGAGAGCTAAAGTTGTTTTGCTCATTGATAAAAAAGAAGATATTTTACCAGCTGATACTTCGGCAAAAATTTTGACGGCAGGTTTAATTGGTGCTAATTACATAAGTCTTATTCCCGGCTATGATAATGAGATTATGAAAGATGGTAGTGTGATTACCGAAACACAACCAGCAATTATCTTAGAAAATTTGATTGGACAATTAATGTATCAATTGAAAGATAAAAAAGAAAAAAAATGAAAGTTTTAAAGGAGAATTGTATGCAAATAAAAAAAACAACTAAGTTTCTATCTTTACTTTGCGGTTTTTTATTTTTTGTGATGATTTTGCCAGCCATAGCGGCAACGGCAAATGATCCGCCACCATTAGCTACCATGAGGAGTGCTGCTGATAAACTGATCGCCGAATTGGATCGTAATCAGGCGCATCTAAAAAGGAATGATCAACTAGTGTATAACATAGTTCGACGCACTATAGTGCCATACTTTGATCTAACTGGTATGTCAATGGCAGTGGTTGGGCGTAACTATTGGCAGGCTGGATCTTCAGATTTACAAAAACAATTTGTTAATGAATTTACTTTGTATGTTATTAGGACGTATTCATCAGCATTGGAATCCTATAGCGGTGAAAAAGTAAAATTCTATCCGATTCGCGGTTATGATGCGACGCAAAAGCGTGTACAAGTTTATAGCGACATTCTACAAAACAATGGTCCTGCGATTCCTGTTAGTTATCGTATGGCAAAAGGTGGTAGTAAATGGTTTATTTATGATTTTAGTGTTGAGGGAGTCAGTATAGTTCAAAATTATCGTTCTCAATTTGCAAGTACTTTACAAAAAGGTGGTTTAAAGCAATTAGTAGCAGAAATCCATTCTCACAACAAAGGAGTGCGCTAGTTTAGCCATGAATGTAACGATTACAAAAGATAGTGTTTCTGGTTGTTTTAGAGTTGCAGGGAATTTGTGTTACGCTAACGTAGTTAAATCGGCACGTTTGGGATGTGGGGTGATTGATAAGCAACCTGAAGTCGTTTTTGATTTGCAGGATGTAATTATTGATGACGATGCGGTTTTGGCATTGTTAATTAACCTGATTCGTTATGCAAAAAAAGAGCAGAAAACAATTCATTTTTCACATATTCCAGAAAAGATATTGGATATGGCAAAGGTGAGTGGTTTGATTGAGTTGCTGCCTATACTTTCAAGCTAGAGCGCAGGAGTTGGCGGTTTTATGTAAATAAAATTGCTTTTAAAATCAACGCATTACTTTTTAAAACTTTAAAAATTCTAATTTTTCAAATGGATAAATTAATTATTTCTGGTGGTCTTCCTTTAAATGGGGAGATACGTATTTCTGGTGCCAAAAACTCGGCATTACCTATCTTGGCAGCAACTTTATTAGCAGATGCTCCTGTTGTTATTAGCAATGTGCCGCATTTGCATGATGTGACTACAATGATTGAGTTATTGGGCAGTATTGGCGCCGATATTATCATACATGAGCTTATGTCCATTGAGATTGATCCTAGAGCTGTGCATAATTTTTTTGCTCCTTACGAATTGGTCAAAACCATGCGTGCATCGATTTTAGTTTTAGGACCTCTACTTACTAAATATGGTAAAGCTAAAGTTTCTTTACCGGGTGGATGTAATATTGGCGCGCGTCCGGTTGATATTCATTTGGCAGGCATGCGCCAACTTGGTGCTGAAATTAGTATTGATGGCGGTTACATATACGCTGAAAGCAAAGGGCGATTGCATGGCGCGGAAATTGTTATGGACTTGGTGACAGTTACCGGTACGGAAAATCTGATTATGGCGGCGGTGTTGGCAGATGGGAGGACGGTTTTAAAAAATGCTGCTCGTGAACCCGAAGTTACTGATCTGGCTAATTTTTTAAATTCTCTCGGTGCAAAAATTACTGGTGCTGGTACGGATACAATTGTTATCGATGGGGTAAGCAGTTTAGGAGGTGGGCAGTATAAAGTTATGCCTGATCGGATTGAGGCTGGTACTTATTTGACTGCTGCGGCTATGACGCGTGGGCGTATTAAAATTAAAGATGTTATGCCCCAAACGATGGATGCTATTTTGTATCATTTGCGGGAAACAGGGGCAATGATAAAGGTTGGAGAAAATTGGATTGAACTTGATATGCATGGACAAAGACCCCATGCTGTTAATGTACGTACTTTTCCTTATCCTGCTTTTCCTACTGATATGCAAGCACAGTTTTTAGCTATGAATTGTGTTGCTGATGGAGTTGGTATGATTACGGAGACGATTTTTGAAAATCGGTTTATGCATGTACAAGAGTTACAGCGTCTGGGTGCAAATATAAAATTACAGGGAAATACGGCTATTTCTGAGGGGGTTCCTATGTTGACTGGAGCGCAGGTAATGGCTACTGATTTGCGTGCTTCAGCTGGTTTGGTACTTGCTGGTTTAGTTTCAGCTGGCGAAACAACAGTTGATCGTATTTATCACATCGACCGTGGTTATGAATGTATCGAAGAGAAATTTTCCCAACTTGGCGCAAAAATTAGACGTGAAGGGCGGAAGATTGCAGGATAGGTGTTGATTTGGTAAATTTGTAGCCGCAAGTTTTAGCTAGATACTATTATTATATAATTTCGTACATGTAAGTTTATCGCGGTGATGCAGGCTAAAGCCTGCGGCTACGAGTGTGGTTATATATACTCTTCGTATTTTGGTTTTCCGCGTTGTTGGCTTTCTCGCTCGTTTGAGTCATGTATGTCCAATACACCCCTCAAACTCGACTCGTTGCCGCCTAGCGGAAAATCCAAACTGCTCGAGTCTATTTGTGCTAACCCTGAAAACCTGTTTTCGTTTAGTATATTAATCCACGCTGCTTCATGTGATTTAAAATACCTTCACGAGCTACATTTTCCCAGTTTCGTTTGGCACTTCCAGCTTTAGTATCTAAAGATGGTATTTCAGATTCGGTACGTTTTGCTACCACTCCACAAATGCAAGCTCCCTGTAAACCAAAAACACTGCAAAGAACAAATAAAGTTGCAGCTTCCATTTCGAAATTCAGCACATTTAAAGCGCGCCATTCAGCCATTGACCCTTTGAAACGGCGCAATAAATATCCAGAGTAATTGTCAAGACGTTCTTGACCTGGCCAGAAAGTGTCGGATGAGGCAGTTATGCCAACATGAAAAGGAGTATTGGTATCTTTTGCTCCAGCAACAAGAGCATTAGTGAGTTCTAAGGAGGCAACCGCAGGATATTCCATTGGCGCATAATGACTTGAGGTTCCTTCAAGACGTACAGCGGCATGGCTGATAATAACATCACCTAAATTAGTATATTCTTGAATGCCGCCACAAGTGCCGATACGGATAAAATATTTTAAACCGATCATCGCCAGTTCTTCAACACCAATGGCTGTGGAAGGGCAGCCCATACCAGTAGAACAGACTAAGACTTTTTGACCATAAAAGTTGGCGAGATAAGAAGTGTATTCACGGCTATTTGCCAGATGTTTAGCATTGGGGTCGAAAACTTTAGCTAATGATTCAACCCGATATGGATCGCCAGGCAATAGTACATATTCTGCTCCTTCGACCATGTTTTTCGATAGACCGATATGATATTGAACTGCATCATTTGCTACTTGTTTTGGCATGCTAATACCTCATATATTTTTTAATATGTAAAAATTTCAAATCTTTAAAATAAGATATTGATAAATAAAACAATTTTACTTGCATATCTTTCAGGATAATTATCAAAAATCGATTTAATGTGTCTTGTATTGTAACGCAGACTTAAGTTTACGACTAGTTAATTGATGAAGTTGAAGCAAGGCTTGTCAGGAGATTTTTACAATTCTGAATTATTCCCAATTATAATGCAGTTATATTTTATGGTATAAATGTTGTAATATAAGTTAAAAATTCGGTGACTATTTTAGGGGCTGTTGGCATTTGCTTTTTTCAACTGTAAAATTAGTATAATCGGCTAATAATTAACGCAAATGTCAACAGACCCCAGTTATTTTTGAGGACAAACAATGCAAAAAAAATGTGTTGATACAGCATTCGAAACAATCACTCGAGGGGCTGCGGAAATAATATCCGAGGTGGAGCTGAAGGAACTCTTAACTTTGGGAAGACCTTTGAGAATTAAGGCTGGCTTTGATCCTACCGCACCGGATTTACATTTAGGGCATACTTGTGTGTTGAATAAATTACGTCAATTTCAGGACTTAGGGCATGAAGTTTTTTTCTTAATTGGTGATTTTACTGGCATGATCGGTGATCCAACCGGTAAAAACAGTGCTCGTCCACCTTTATCGACAGAAGAGGTTTTAGAAAACGCCAAAACCTATGAACGGCAAGCTTTCAAGGTTTTGCATCCGGAAAAAACTCAGATAGTTTTTAATTCTTCCTGGTTGGGGGCGCTTAATGCTGTTGATATGATTAAATTAGCGGCTACACATACAGTGGCGCGTATGCTTGAGCGTGATGATTTCAAAAAACGTTTTCAGGCGCAAACTCCAATCGCGATTCATGAATTTCTTTACCCACTTTTGCAAGGTTATGATTCGGTTATGTTAAAGGCTGATATAGAGTTAGGTGGTACTGATCAGAAATTTAATTTGTTGATGGGGCGTGAATTACAGAAACATTTTCAACAAAAGCCGCAAGCGATATTGATGATGCCGCTTTTAGAGGGAACTAGCGGTGTGCAAAAGATGTCCAAGTCACTTGGTAATTATATTGGCATTGATGAAGCACCCGACCAGATTTTTGGTAAAATTATGTCGATTTCTGATGAGTTGATGTGGCGTTACTTAGAGTTACTGAGTTTTCGCTCTTTGCAGGAAATAAAAAAATGGCGGCAGGACGTTGCAGATGGTGCGAATCCACGCAACATTAAAGTAGAGTTTGCCAAAGAAATTGTTGCACGGTTTCATAATCATGAAGTGGCGCAACAGGCGGAACAAAATTTTGTACAACGTTTCCAGCAACACGCTATTCCTCAGGATTTGCAAGAAATTGATGCTATTGCTGATATAAATGGTGAATTAGCAATAGCTAATTTACTGAAACAATCTGGTTTAGTTGCTAGTACTTCTGATGCTTATAGGATGATTGATCAAGGTGCGGTTAGAATCGATGGTGAAAAAGTGAGCGATTCAAGCTTGAAAATTCCACAAGGTGCAAGTCATGTTTATCAAGTTGGAAAAAAAAGGGTGGCAAAAATAAAGGTTGTTTAGTTTACGTTAGCTATATCGTAGTCGCAGACTTTAGTCTGCGTAGCGTTCTTTGTTAAAGAGCTTATGTGTGTAATAATAAACACACATAACCGTGTAACTGAAAAACATTTTTTGCTACATCAATGCCTAAAGTTGTTGTAATATTCATGATTGGATTCCCCTCTGAATTTGATAGTTAAATGTTTGGCACTTTTGATGCCATTTAGTAAGAGGATGAGTCAATCTCATCTAGCTAAAGCTTGCGGCTACAGTGTTTTTTTGATGTTTTTATATCAAGGGTAAAAGGTACCACCATGAAAAAAACCATTTCAACTAACAACGCTCCAGCAGCTATTGGTCCATATTCACAGGCAATAAAAGTTGGGAATATATTGTTTGTTTCCGGACAAATTCCCCTTGATACCAAGACTGGTGTAGTTGTACAAGGGGGTATCAAGGAACAAACTAAACAGGTTTTAGAAAATCTCCAAGCGATTGTAGTTGCTGCAGGAATGAGTTTGGAGAATGTTGTAAAATGTTCCTGTTTTTTACAAAACATGAGTGAGTTCGCAGATTTCAATGCAGCTTATGGGCGATATTTCATGACCACCCCACCTGCGCGCGAATGTGTTGAGGTGTCGCGTTTGCCAAAAAATGTGTTGGTAGAAATCTCGGCTATTTGTGTTGTTTTCTGAAGGCTAGCCTAAAAACTGCAACCAAAATTTTTTCCCAATTCCTTGTTTGTGTTCATAAATAGCATACATGAGATAACCAAGTATGAAGAATACAATTGGTCCAAGAGCGATCTCAATACGATACATAAGTACGTTATTGGATGTTATTACGTCTTGTGGTGGGACAATAAATGGTAAAATAATCGCCAGTAAAACCGAGCAAAAGCCAATTGTAGACATAATCCAGGCGAGTGGAGCGCCGCCAGGAACACGATAAGGACGATTTACATGTGGATGGGTTTTTCTTAGTTTTAAAAAAGTCATGAACATGGCTAGATATGGGAAGAAGTAAGTGATAGTTGCCATTAAGACCAGTGTTTCATAAAACATATTTACGGATGGTAAAAAGGAAGTGCCGATTACCACTATACTAACAATGATGGATTGAAAAATGATTGCTCTACTTGGCATGTCATTTTTGTTGAGCTTAGTAAATGAAGCGGGCAAAATACCTTTTTTAGCACTCTCGAAAAACATTTTGATTGGTGCAACTACCCAAACACTAGCGCCGCCTAGGGTACCAATAGTAATTAGTAAAGCGACAAAAGTGGCTATAAACGGAATATTTAGGTCCTTGGCTATTAAGTGAACGGCATCCATAATCCCACTAGCGGTACCGATTTTTTCAGGCGCTATAATCCAAGTCATAGACATAGTGCCGATGATATAGATAGCAACGATTAATAACGATGAAATCAAAATAGCACGCGGGAAGGTCTTTTTTGGGTTTACTGTTTCTCCAGCTAAAATAGGGGTCAGTTCAATACCAGCCATAGAAAACATTAAAGTAGAAAGAAGAGCAATGTTGGATTGGAAGCCGAAATTTGGTAGCCAGTGAGAAAATGAATAATCGGTTGGTATAGGGCGATGCCAAATAAATACAGCAGCACAACCTAAAGCAATAATAATGACACCTGGTAGTAAAATACCACAGGTTCCACCAAGGTTGGAAAGTTTTTTTACAAAACGCAAGCCTTTTATGTTAATGATAGTCATTGCCCAAAGAAAAAACAAAATCAGGGAGCAAATAAAATGTTTGTTAGTTGCTAGTTCTGGTTTGAATACAAAGGCGAGTGTTACGGCAAGGAAAGTTAAAAGTGATGGGCAATAAAAGAAGCTGTTTGCCCAGTAAAACCAGGAAACATAAAACGCTTTTTTTTCACCATACGCTTCCTTGACCCAAACGTATAATCCTCCCTCATCTGGCCAAGTTGTGGCCAATTCCGATGAGATGATACCAACTGGAATTAAGAAAAATACTGCTGCTAAAACCCATAAAGTTATAGATGATGCACCATAGCCAGCCGCGAACGGTAACCAACGTAAACCAATAATGGCGGTTACGTTCATAAAGACAACGTCCCAAAGACCCATAACTTTTTTCATAAAATACCTTTATTATTTCATTTTTTATGCTCTTAATTTAAGAAAACTTAACATGTTATTTTTGATAAATCGAGGGTTTTTTTATAGTATAAGTTAACTTTAAGCTTAAGTTGTTTTGGAATTTTTCATGATCTTGTTTTTAATATGTTGATTCGAAAGGAAATTTTATTTACATATCCGTTAAGGAAGTTATGTGGTAAATGCTTGTTTATTTTGGGAAATGGCGAAAAGATCCATGGACTAACCCGGCTAATTTTGCCATAATTGTTGACTGAGTCAGCCAGCCAGTCGCTGTTGTTGTTTGTGAAAACATCGATAGAGGAAAGTCCGGGCTCCATAGGGTGAAGCGCCAGATAACATCTGGGAGGTGTGAACCTACGGAAAGTGCCACAGAAAATATACCGCCAGACAAGTCGGGTTGTAAAACTTGATTTGTTTGGTAAGGGTGAAATGGTGCGGTAAGAGCGCACCGCGTTTTTGGTAACAAAAACGGCAGGGCAAACCCCGCTTGGAGCAAGACCAAATAGGAATCCTGATGTTTAAACATCTAGGCGTGACCCACGCTGGATTCGGGTAGGTTGCTTGAGGTTGTTGGTGACAGCAATCCCAGAGAGATGACTGTCCAAGACAAAACCCGGCTTATCGGCTGACTCAATAATTTTTAGATAAATTAAATAAAGGTAGGGTGGATTTTTTCTTTCCCGCCCTCCCACCCAAAATAGCACACAAAACTAAACTAGTGCAATACGGTACAAAATACGATATTGTTTAGTTTGGGTTTATGTTTTATTTTGGGTGGGAGGGCGGGAGAATTTGTTTTTTAGTTTTTTGGGTGCTTGTAATGACTTCAATAACTCCTGTAATTCTTTCCGGTGGTTCTGGTACACGTCTTTGGCCTTTGTCGACACAAAATCTGCCTAAACAATTCCTTCCTTTGCTAAGTGATAAGTCACTTTTACAAGAAACTATTTTAAGATTAAGTGGTCTGGATGGTGTGACTTTGCCAGTAATTGTTTGTAATGAAAAACACTGTTCTTTAGTTGACGAGCAATTAAAAGCTATAGCTGTACCAGCTCAGGCGATTTTTTTGGAGCCGGTTGGTCGTAATACTGCCCCAGCGATTGCTTTGGTGGCTATGCAAGC
>Ga0209417_1007368_pt1 | contig 10663 bp, 5 predicted proteins | sample RifGroF2_FD_184002 | JGI IMG/M metagenome (GOLD analysis project Ga0209417, IMG submission 184002) | Groundwater microbial communities from Rifle, Colorado, USA - Groundwater F2 (SPAdes) (version 2) | ecosystem: Environmental > Aquatic > Deep subsurface > Groundwater | place: Rifle, Colorado... | reverse complement strand
AATTATCAGTCGGTTTGAAAAAAAAGGGCTTAAACTCGTCGCTGCAAAGCTGATGCGTTTAAGCCTTTCTCTTGCGCAGAAACATTACGAAATTCACCGTGGGAAAGATTTTTTTGACAGAGCGGTGGATTATATTTCTTCGGGGCCGGTTTTAGCGATGGTTCTGGAAGGCCCAAAAGTCATAGAAATCACGAGAAAAATGATGGGGGCGACATTCGGCTTTAACGCTGACGCAGGGACGATAAGGGGAGATTATTCGATGGCGTATTTAAATATAGTCCACGGCTCGGACAGCGTCGAATCGGCACAGCGCGAGATTCCGCTGTACTTTACGCCAGATGAGATACTCGATTATCAAATGCCCGATGAAAAGTGGTTTTAAATAGTGGCCAACAACCGCGTGGGCTGAAGCCCACCCTACAAAACTTTACTCCGAATGAAATACTCGATTATCAAATGCCGGATGAGAAGTGGTTTTAATAGAGATTGCTTCGCTGCGCTCGCAATGACAAAGAAAATCAAGTCTTGAAAAATAACCTGTCTGGTAATACACTATATCACTATGAAAACAGACCCGGCAGAAAAAATCCGCTCGTTAAGAGAACAAATCAGGCGGCACGATGAGCTTTATTATGCCCAGAACGCCCCTGAAATATCCGACCGGAAATATGATGAGCTTTTCGGCGAACTAAAAAAGCTCGAACAGCAAAACCCCCTGCTCATCACGCCCGACTCACCCACACAAAGAGTAAGCGAAAAGCCAATTGAAGGTTTCGGGCAGGTGTCGCATTCGCTGCCGATGTTGAGCATTGATAACACATACAATGCTGATGAACTTCGGGCATTTGATGAAAGAGTCGCCAAAGGTCTCGGCACAAAAGACTACTGCTATGCGGTCGAACTGAAAATCGACGGTCTGGCGGTAAGTCTGCGATACGAAAAAGGCAGGCTTGTTCTCGGCGCGACGCGCGGCGATGGCGAAAAAGGCGATGACGTAACAAACAACATACGAACAATAAAGGCAATTCCCCTTTCGCTCGGCGAGAATGCCCCGGCGGTTCTTGAAGTTCGAGGCGAAGTTTATATGCCGAAGAAGGCATTTGCACAGCTTAACGAAAAACGCGAGCAAGAGGGACAGGCATTATTCGCCAATCCGCGAAACGCAGCGGCAGGCTCGCTGAAACTTTTGGACGCGAAGACCACATCGCAAAGAAAGCTGTCGTTTTTCGCTTACGCGATTGGACAGACGAACGGCTCTTTCGCAAAGACGCATTTAGAAGGCCTTGAAAAATTAAAAAAATTTGGTCTGCCTGTCAATCCGCACATTAAAAAGGCGGCGAATATCGACGAGGTAATAAAAATCTGCGACAAGTGGGAAACCGAACGCTTTAAATTAGATTATCAGATTGACGGAATGGTGATAAAAGTCGATAGCCTCAACCAACGCGATATTTTAGGCACGACGGGCAGGTCGCCAAAATGGTGCATTTCCTATAAATTTCCGGCTGAACAGGCACAGACGAAAATTTTGTCGATAGATGTGCAGGTCGGCAAAACCGGAATCCTGACACCTGTAGCAAATTTCGAGCCTGTGCAGTTGGCAGGGACAACTGTTAAAAGAGCATCGCTGCATAATTTTGATGAGGTGCAGAGACTTGATATTTGCGTAGGCGACAGTGTGATAATCGAAAAGGCGGGTGAAATTATTCCGCAGGTTATTGAAGTTAAAAAAGAATTGCGGCCTAAAGATGCCAAACAGTTTTTGCCGCCTGTTATATGTCCTGAATGCGGCTCGAATGTTCAGAAAGACGAGAACGGCGTTTATATTCGATGTATAAGCTCCAACTGCCCCGCTCAATTGAAGGAAAAGCTGCGATACTTTGCCGGCAGAGACCAGATGGATATTGAAAATTTAGGACCTGCGATAATCGACCAGCTTGTCGATAAAAAAATCGTAAAGGATTTCGCTGATTTATATAAACTCGATGTGAATACATTAGCCAGTCTCGACAGAATGGCGGATAAGAGCGCGTGGAATATCGTGGACGGCATCGAAAAAAGCAAATCGCAGTCGCTTGACAGACTGATTGCGGCGTTAGGTATTCGGCACGTTGGAATTCAGAACGCTGAAATTCTGGCGGAACATTTCGGCTCAATCGACGCTATAAAGAAGGCGACTGTCGAAGAGCTGACTACGATTGACCAGATTGGGCATGTGCTGGCGGAGAGCATTTGCCAGTATTTCAGCGATAAAGACAACATCAAACTCATCGACAAACTCGTAGCTGCCGGTATAAATCCAGAATACAAAAAAACAAAGCAGAGTGATGCCCTGGCGGGAAAAACTTTTGTCGTAACCGGAACGCTGGAAAAATTCAGCAGAACGGAAATTGAAAAGGCAATCAAGCAAAACGGCGGGAAAATATCTTCCAGTGTGAGTAAGAAAACCGATTTTGTTCTGGCGGGCGCGGAAGCAGGAAGTAAGCTTGATAAGGCCAATCAACTCGGCGTAAAAGTAATCAATGAAGCACAATTCCTCGAAATAATAGGCAAATAATGACTGCTGATACAAAATATATGACACTTGCCTTATCTCTTGCCGAAAAAGGTCTCGGCAGTGTTGAGCCGAACCCTGCGGTTGGGTGCGTTATCGTCAAAAATGGCAAAATCATCGGTAAAGGGTATCATCAGAAATTCGGCGGGCCGCACGCGGAAATAAATGCTTTGGCGGATTGTAAAAAAAGAGGAAACTCCCCTGCCGATGCGACGATGTATGTCTCGCTTGAACCCTGCTGCCATTTCGGCAAAACGCCGCCCTGCGTCAACGCCATTATCGCGGCAGGAATAAAAAAAGTTGTGGCGGCGGTAAAAGATCCGACAAAAAAAGTAGCGGGTAAAGGGTTTGCTATACTTAAAAAGGCAGATATCGAAACTGTTGTCGGCGTTTGTGAAAAAGAGGCGAAAGAACTTAACGCACCATTTTTCAAATTCGCAAAGACCGGCAAACCATACATAATTGTCAAATGGGCGCAGAGCAGCGATGGATTTTTGTCCCGCACAGACGGCAAACGGTGGCTCACAAACACGGCAAGCAGAAAAGATGTTCACAAAATCCGCAGAAAAGTTCAAGCAGTGCTTGTCGGCATAAACACCGTAATAGAAGATAATCCAATGCTGACGGCAAGGCCGGACAGAGGCAGGCAGCCTTTAAGAATCGTTCTCGGCAAAGCATCTAAATTGCCGCGAAACTGCTATTTGCTCAAGACCGCGAAAAAATGGCCTGTTTGTGTTTTCAACGGCAGAAATCTCAATGATGTTCTGGTCAAACTCGGCAAAAGAGGCGTTCAGCAATTATTAGTCGAAGGCGGCGAAAAAATAATTACATCGTTCCTGAAACAGAAATTGGCTGACGAAATTATCGTCTATACCTCAAATGAAAAACTGGGGACAAAAGGCAAAGTGCCATCATCGCAAACAATGAAAGTGGTCTATAATCGTCTCAAAAAAAATCACAGCGACAAGAAACGATTCAATAACAATGTTCGATTGACATTGCTTCAAAAATGAGATTGCCACGTCGTCCCGAAGCGGGACTCCTCGCAATGACAAGGCTTAATCTTCTGCGAGGGTTTTCTTTCGTCGCAAGATGTGATGATAGTGCTGGGCGAAACGATGCGCTTCATCGCGGACATATTGCAGCAGTTTTTTCGCGGGGTTGTTGGCGGCAAGTTTCAATGGCTCATCGCGGCCTGCGATATAAATTATTTCCTCACGTTTCGCGAGCGAGGCAAGTTTGGGTGGCGAGACATTCAATTCCTTAAAGGCATCTTCGGCAGCGTGAAGCTGGCCGATTCCGCCATCAATTAAAACCAAATCCGGCCAAAGCTCCTCACCACTTGCGGCGCGGCGGAACCGGCGAATCAAAACCTCTTTCAAACAGGCGTAATCGTCAATGCCTTTGACGGTTTTGATTTTGTATCTGCGATAGCCGGCCTTGAAAGGCCTGCCGTCAATAAAACGCACAAGAGAACCGACGGTTTCAGAGCCGCCTATGTGGGCAATGTCGAAACCTTCAATTACCCGCACGGGAGTCGGGCTGTCTAATAGTTTTTGCAGCTTTTCGAGCGGTTCGGCAGGCTCAACGGCGAAAACTTCCGGCTGGACATCCTTGTCAACGCTGCCTCGATTGGCGAGATTTTCAATCAGGCGGATTCTGTCGCGGTACATAGCGGCCTTTTCGTAATCCAATCGCCCTGCTGACTCGTCCATCTGCTTTTTCAGTTCACGCAGAACGACCGAACGCTTCGATTTGAGAAATTTGATTAAGTCTTTGACGATAATTCGATAATCCGCCCTACTTATTCGGGCGGCACAGGGAGCGGTGCATTGTTTTATGCTGTGCAGGATGCAGGGTCTGAAAAATCCGCGTTTCTGGTCAGATTCGGAGATTTCGAGCTTGCAGGTGCGAAATTTGAAAATTTTCTGGAGCAGAACCACCGCTGACCTTAAATCGCCTACGTTTGCGAACGGGCCAAACAGCCGACTTTTTGCCGTTGGTCTGCGGGTTATGTAAACGCCCGGAAAATCGTCTTTAACCGTTATCTCAAGATAGGGAAAGGTTTTGTCATCGGTAAGGTCGCTGTTGTAAGGCGGGCGAATATCCTTAATCAGCCTTGCCTCCTGCAAAATGGCCTCGACGTGGTCTTTTGTTTCCAGATAGTCAACATCGGCAACTTTTGTGAGCATTTCGACGATTTTCGGTCCCCGATTAGCCTCTATATCCGCAGAAGGCTGAAAATAACTGGCGACCCTTGAGCGAAGAGAGCCGGCTTTGCCTATATAAAGGACGTGGCCGAGCCTGTCTTTCATAAAGTACAGGCCGGGCGTTGTGGGGATTTTTTTTATACTTTCCCGAATTTTTTCGAAATTAGCCGTCGAATTCCGTTTTTTCATCATTAGTATTGTAGCGTAAAAGAGATACGAAACAAAATTGTTTTTGCCGAAAACGTCTCATAAAATCGCCGCTAAAAAATCACAGGACAGAGCAAAAAAAATTTCTTCCACAGGTCTATAAATGACAAGGACTAACAAAATTCTAACAAATTTTTTACTTTTTAGGGTTGATTAAAATCCTGTAAGAGTTTAGTATTACAAAAGGCAACAAAACCCAATATGTTGCCTTGGAAACATCAGCATATACAATATCTTGTGTATTTTACATCAAGGAGGTATATTTTGCAGGGAGGCACAAATAAGCGTAAAGCCTGCCCGATTTGCTGGAAATTAAGAAAATATAGAAGGCGTTACTGTCTTTATTGGGCATCAAAGTAAAGGATTTATAAACCCGGAACGGATTCTTAGGGAGATACATATATTATGGCTATGACAAACAACTCAAATGGTTCTTCGGAAAGAAATGAAAGAAGCGGACTGCAAAACTGGAAAAGTCCGGGGCAAGGCAAATCAAAGGGTCTGAAAGTAAGCCAGATTTTTTCAACGCCTGCGGTGCATCCGTTTGACGAGATTGAGTGGGAGACAAGACAAGCGAAAATCACCGGCGACAACGGGGAAGTTGTCTTCGAGCAAAACGATATCGAAGTGCCTGCGAGCTGGAGTCAGCTTGCGACAAAGGTCGTAGTGAGCAAATACTTCTACGGCGACATCGAAACAAACAGAGAACATTCCGTAAAGCAATTGGTTCACCGTGTCTGCAAAACCGTAGCGGACAGAGGCCAGAAAGACGGCTATTTCGCATCGCAGCAGGACGCTGATAATTTTTACAGCGAACTAACGTGGCTTTGCGTCAATCAGTACGGTTCGTTCAATTCGCCGGTCTGGTTCAATGTCGGTCTGGCCGATGTCTATGGTATTAAGGGCAGCGAACACAACTGGCACTGGGACAACGAACAGGGAAAAGCAGTGCCGTGCAAAAGCAGTTATGAATATCCGCAGGCATCAGCCTGTTTTATCCAGTCGGTAAAAGACACGATGGACGACATTATGCGGCTGGCGACCAGCGAGGCTATGCTGTTCAAGCACGGCTCCGGCACAGGAACAGACCTTTCGACGCTTCGCAGCAGCAAGGAAAAATTAGCAGGCGGCGGAAGACCATCCGGGCCATTGAGCTTTATGAGGGTCTATGACCAAATCGCAGCGGTTGTAAAATCAGGCGGCAAAACACGCAGAGCGGCTAAAATGCAGTCGCTGATGATTACGCACCCTGACGTGAAAGATTTTATCTGCTGCAAAATGGAAGAAGAGAAAAAAGCTCGAGCGTTGATTAACGCAGGCTACGGCGGAGCTTTCAACAACGAAGCATATAACAGCGTAATGTTCCAAAACGCCAATCTGTCCGTAAGAGTAACGGACGAATTTATGCAGGCTGCGGAAAGAGACGACATCTGGACGACCCACGAAGTAACCAGCAAAAAACCATCAGCTCAATACAAAGCAAACGAACTGCTCGACCTCATCGCTGAAGGCACAAGAGTCTGCGGCGACCCGGGTTTGCAGTATCATTCGACAATAAATAAATGGCACACCTGCCCGAACGCCGCTCCGATTCACGCTTCCAATCCGTGCAGCGAATATATGTTCATCGACGACTCGGCGTGCAATTTGGCATCGCTGAACCTGATGAAATTCAGAAACGAAGACGGCTCGTTCGACGTTGACAGATTCAAGGCGGCGGTGAGACTGTTCATCATCGCGCAGGAAATTTTCGTCGATAACGGCAGCTATCCAAACGCTCCAATAACCGAAAACAGCCACAATTTCAGGCCTTTGGGGCTTGGATTCGCAAATCTCGGAAGTTTGATTATGAGCCTTGCCCTGCCCTACGACGGCGAACAGGCAAGAGTCTGGGCATCGGCTATCAGCGCGATTATGACAGGCACAGCTTATACCGTCAGCGCGGAATTGGCGTCGATTAAGGGGACATTTGAAAAATTCTCCGAAAATAAAGAGCCGATGCTGAACGTAATCAATATGCACCGTCAGCGATGCAAAAACATATCGGAAGTGCAGTGTCCCGATTATATGTTGAGCGGCGCGAAAGACGCGTGGGATAACGCTTTGGACGCAGGAACGAAATTCGGCTTCCGCAACGCACAGGTAACCGTGCTTGCTCCGACCGGCACTATCGGGTTTATGATGGATTGCGATACGACCGGCGTTGAGCCTGATATCGCGCTGGTGAAATATAAATTGCTCGCAGGCGGCGGAATGCTGAAACTCGTCAACAGAACCGTGCCTATGGCATTGGAAAGAATCGGCTACAACGCCGAGGACATTAAAGTTATCTGCGATGAAATTGACAAAGACGATACAATCGAAACGAGCAAAAAGTTAGACAAAGAACATCTGCCGATATTCGATTGTGCTTTCAGACCGCAGAAAGGCACAAGAAGCATTCATTACGCGGCTCATTTGAAAATGATGGCCGCTGTTCAGCCTTTCATCAGCGGAGCGATTAGCAAGACGATAAATATGCCCAAAGAAGCGACAGCGGACGAAATTAAGACCGCTTACATCGAAGGCTGGAAGATGGGCTTAAAGGCTGTAGCGATTTACAGGGATGGCTCGAAAATGCTCCAGCCTGTCAAAACAGACGAGCATAAAGACGAATCCAAAATCGACAAGACAGAAAAGAAAGCCGTCGCGGCAAAACCATTCAGAAGAAGATTAGCTGAAACGCGAAAGAGCATTACGCATAAATTCTCCGTTGCAGGCCACGAAGGCTATTTGACGGTCGGGCTTTATGAGGACGGTCAGCCGGGCGAATTGTTTATCACAATGGCAAAGGAAGGCAGCACGGTCGGCGGCCTGATGGACGTGGTCGGAACGTGCGTTTCGATGTCATTGCAGTATGGCGTGCCGTTAGTTACATTAGTTGACAAGTTCAGACACGCAAGATTTGAGCCGTCGGGTATGACCTCGAATAAGAATATTCCGTTCGCAAAGAGTTTGATTGACTATATTTTCTGCTGGATGGGCTGTGAGTTTATCCCCGGCTACGCTGAAAAGAACACGCCGAACAGGGGCGAAAGCACCCCTTCGGATAACAAGACCAATACGACAGCCAAGACGCTTGTCGAAAAGACAAAGGACCTGGCCAAAAAAATCGCAGAAGCAAAGGCCGTTGCCGTCAAGCCTCCTATAAAAGCCATTGAGCCGCAGAGCAGAATTGATAAGAACAGATTGGGCAATATCGCCGATAGAGCGGTCTCAATGGTAAATTCGCTCGTTAAGGGCGACAGCGAGACAGGCGCCGAAGCGGTTGCGATGCAGCAGTTCAATTCGCAGTTCGAGCATTTTCAGGATGATGCGCCTGCCTGCGATATTTGCGGCTCGATTACCGTTCGCAATGGAAGCTGCTACAAATGCTTCAACTGCGGCAACTCGATGGGATGCAGCTAAAAATTATTGAAGAATGAAGATTGAAAAATGAAGAATTAAAAACAAGTCCGCCAAAGGCGACTCCTTAAATTTTCAATCTACAATCTTCAATTTTCAATTGTCTTCGTGTTAATTCGTGTCAAAAAAGATTATATAAATGAACATAGCGGTAATAATTTGTGCGGCGGGAAGCAGTCAGCGGTTTGTTAAAGACCAGCGTCATAACCTTGAATCCGTGAAGAAAAAACAATTTTCCAATGTGGCGGGCAGGCCTGCGTTTTTGAGAAGCATCGAATTTTTTGCCGGCAAAGACAATATCAAACAAATAATAATGTCAATCCCCGCTGAAGATGAGGAAATGTTCAAAATCACGCACGGGGCAAATATGAGCTTTCACGGCGTAAAAATCTGTATCGGCGGAAGCGAACGCTTTGAAACGGTCGCAAAGGCTCTGTCTCTCGTTAAAGACGATATCGACATCGTGGCAATTCACGATGCGGTACGATGCTGCCTTACGGAAAAATGGCTCGACGATGTTTTTAAACTCGCTGAAAAAACCGGAGCGGCAATGCTGGCCTGCCCCGTCGTTGCGACCCTGAAAAAAGTCGAAAACGGCGAAATTATTCAAACCGTTGACCGAGCCGAGCTGTTTGAAGCACAAACGCCGCAGGTTTTCAAAAAAGACCTGCTGAAAAAAGCCTACGCCAATCTCGAAAACTTAGACAAATCAAAAATCAGCGATGATTCGCAGTTAGTCGAGGCTCTGGGACACAAAGTCGCAATCGTGCAGACCGATTCATCAAATATCAAAATCACCACAAAGGCGGATTTGGCAATCGCTGAAGCGATAATAAAATCCCGCACCAAAGAAAAACCGAAAGGCTATGTCGGCCCATACGCTAATGAAGCGCAGTGGTAGAATTAGGGGATAGGGGACAGTAATAAGACAGCAAATGTCCATATCTTATTAAATTCTGAAAAGTAACGAAAATAATCCTTGCAAGCAGACGCAATATCCTTACACTGTCGCTAATTTTAAACTTATTACTTTTTCAATATAGGAGTCAAAAGTGAAATATAAAGGAATGGCAAGTGGCATTCTGGCTGGTATCGGAATATCAGCCGCGACCGCGATGGCAAGGGAGAGTATCCCTGCCGTGGTCGAAACAGTAACTCAAACAGCCGAGGTGGCTAACTCTATCCCCGCTCTGTGGTGGGTGGCGCCGATTTCATCAGTGATGGCATTGGTGTTCGCATTCATTTTCTACAAGCTGATGATGGGAGCGAACCCCGGCACTCCAAGAATGATTGAAATAGCGCAATATGTAAAGGAAGGCGCTTACGCATATCTGTTCAGGCAGTACAGAGTAGTTGCTATGGTATTCATCGCTCTGCTTATAATTTTCGCGATACTGGCCAAAATGGGAATTCAAAACCCGTTCGTGCCTGTTGCGTTCTTAACCGGCGGATTGTTCAGCGGCATTTGCGGTTTCCTCGGTATGAAGACCGCAACCAACGCTTCCAACAGAACCGCCCAGGGCGCAAGCGTGAGCCTTAATCAGGGTCTTCAGGTCGCTTTCAGAAGCGGCGCTGTAATGGGTCTGGTCGTTGTAGGGTTTGGGCTTTTGGATATTTCAATTTGGTTTTGGGTTCTCAATAATTTAGTATATACCACATCGCATATGGCAAATGGCCTTAACTGGCTCGGCCTGCAGTTTGTACCAGCAGGAATGCACGAAAGCCATAAGCTCGTTGAAATCACAACAACAATGATTACATTCGGTATGGGCGCTTCGACACAGGCATTATTCGCTCGTGTCGGCGGCGGTATCTATACAAAGGCCGCTGATGTCGGCGCAGACCTCGTCGGTAAAGTTGAAGCAGGAATTCCGGAAGACGACCCAAGAAACCCGGCAACAATCGCTGACAACGTCGGCGATAACGTCGGCGATGTAGCGGGTATGGGTGCTGACCTCTATGAAAGCTATTGCGGCTCAATTCTCGCAACTATGGCTCTGGGCGCAGCTTTGGCATTGAAAACCGGCGGCGATGTTATCAAGGCCGTTCTTGCTCCGATGGTTGTTGCAGGTCTTGGCATTCTGCTTTCAATTCTCGGTATTTTTATGGTTCGCTGCAAAGAAGACGCAACGCAAAAGAACCTGCTCCGCTCGCTGCTGTTCGGCACGCTGGGCAGTTCAGTTCTGATTTTAGTCGCTCTTGTGTTTATGGTTCAACTCGACTGGATAAGCTGGGGCGTTTTCGGCTC
>Ga0209417_1007362_pt1 | contig 10668 bp, 5 predicted proteins | sample RifGroF2_FD_184002 | JGI IMG/M metagenome (GOLD analysis project Ga0209417, IMG submission 184002) | Groundwater microbial communities from Rifle, Colorado, USA - Groundwater F2 (SPAdes) (version 2) | ecosystem: Environmental > Aquatic > Deep subsurface > Groundwater | place: Rifle, Colorado... | reverse complement strand
GATCGGATCCTGTTTGTGATCTTTAGGCGATTATCTCCATCGAGATCGGAGATAATCGCCTTTCCTAAGCTTTGTTCGTCGGACTGGAGATTCAGGTATGCTGAAATAATGATTTCTTCCGCAAATGGAAGGTTGTCAAAGTAGCATACCGCCATCCTGATAATCGATAAAGGGGTTGCCTCTATGATTGCCTTGGATAGCTCTCTTTTGAATTCTTCAAAGTGCTCTGGTGAGATCTCTATTTTCTCACCGGTAAACACAAGTGCTATCGCTTCGTGTATTGTTCCGCACTTGTGAACCTCTTGTTCTTTGTGCCCCTTATTTTGCCCCATGTGGTCTCCTCCTTGAATTTCTGACTGGCCAGGCAGAATGTACTAAAAATACCATAAATATCAAAATAAGCAACCTCCAGAGCTTGAAGAAGGTTATGTATCGTGTTAAAATGTAAATAAGTTAAAAGGTATGAGGGGCATGCCATTATTTATTAGTGGAATGTTTGTTGTGTTTTAGGAGAAAAATATTATGGTTGATCAAAAAAAAGTTATTGACACTTACGATGCATCTAAGATCACTGTCTTAGAAGGACTTGCCCCAGTAAGAAAGCGCCCCGGTATGTATATCGGTGGAACTGGTATTGACGGACTTCATCATCTTGTTTGGGAAATAGTCGACAACTCTGTTGATGAGGCAATGGCAGGTTTTTGTAATAAAATCGTTGTGATTCTTCATAAAGATGGATCAGTCTCTGTGGATGACAACGGCCGCGGTATCCCAGTTGATGTAGTCAAGGCGACCGGTAAATCTGCGCTTGAGACTGTTTTGACCACACTTCATGCCGGTGGTAAGTTTGGAGATGGCGGATATAAAGTATCTGGCGGTCTTCATGGTGTTGGAGCAGCAGTAGTTAATGCTCTAAGTGTCTGGGTTAAGGCTGAAGTCAGGAAGGACGGCAAGCTATATTACCAGGAATACGATAGAGGGGTCGCCAAAGAAGACATAAAAGTTATTGGTAAGGCTGAGGGTACTGGTACAAAGATAACTTTCATGCCCGATTCAGAGATTTTTAATAACATAACTTTTTCATTTAAGACGATCGTTAATCACTGTCGACAGCAAGCTTATCTTACTAAGGGCGTCATGCTAACCATAAGAGATGAGCGCAATGCTGTGGAGACTAACGAGGAGAAAGAGCCTTATGAAACAGAGATTATAGAAACCGAAGACGGAGAAGAAGATCGCAATATGAGAACCGGTCGAGGGAGCGTCGAAGATGATAATACGGCAGAAAAAGTAGGGCACCAGCAGTATTCGTTCTACTTTGAGGGCGGTATTGCCTCGTATGTTCGTCATATAAATAAGAACCGAGAAGCTCTCAATGATCCTCCAATGTATATAGAAAAAGAGCAAAATGATGTTCTCGTCGAACTCTCGCTTGCTTATACCGACGATTTTAAAGAACACACCTACTCCTTTGCAAATAATATTTACACGGCTGAAGGAGGCACTCATCTTACTGGCTTTAGAACTGCCCTAACTCGTGCGATCAATGACTACGCTAAAAAGAATAATTTATTTAAAGACAAGTCTACTCTAACTGGCGAAGATGTTAGGGAAGGATTGACATGTGTTTTATCAGTTAAGCTGCCTGATCCTCAATTTGAGGGACAGACAAAGGCAAAGCTTGGAAATACTGAGGTAAGGACCATAGTTGATTCTGTTGCAGCGCAGGCCTTGATAACCTATCTTGAAGAAAATCCTAACGAAGCTAAGAAGATTATAGACAAGTGTTCCTTATCAGCTAGAGCCAGAATGGCTGCTAGAGCCGCAAGGGATACTATCATTCGTAAGGGTGCGCTTGACGGCATGACCTTACCGGGTAAATTGGCAGACTGCTCTTCCAAGGATCCGAAAAGATCAGAAATATACATCGTTGAGGGTGATTCAGCTGGTGGATCGGCAAAACAAGGAAGAGACCGATCATTTCAAGCCATCTTACCTCTTCGAGGTAAAATATTAAATGTTGAAAGAGCCCGGCTTGATCGGATGCTGTCATCTGACGAAATCAAGGCACTTATTGTTGCTTTGGGTATTGGCATCGGAGAAGAGATAAATTACTCAAAACTTCGATATGATCGTCTGATTATTATGACTGATGCTGATGTGGACGGCGCTCATATTCGAACATTGCTTCTTACATTTCTCTTTAGAAATTTCCCCGACCTAATTGACAAGGGGCATGTTTATATTGCTCAGCCTCCCCTTTTCTCGCTTGTTAAAGGTAAGGAAAAATACTGGATTACTGACGAAGCAGAACTAAATGAGAAGATTAAACAGCTTAAAGGAAACAAAGAAGAAGCTACTGGGATAACGATTCAGCGGTTTAAAGGTTTGGGGGAAATGAATCCCCAACAACTTTGGGATACAACCATGAATCCTGAAAATAGAATCCTGCTACAGGTAACTACGGGTGATGCTGAGAAAGCAGACGAAACATTTTCGATGTTAATGGGCGATCAAGTGCTGCCTCGTAAAAGATTTATCCAAACAAGAGCGAAAAGCGTAAAGAATTTGGACGCGTAGGAAAGGATGATTATGGAAAACGAAGAAGAAAAAAAAGAAAATATAGAGCCAGCCGAAGACGAGGCAACAGATTTGGAGACAGTTGAGCCAGATGAGACTGCTGAGTCGGAACAGGCCGAGGAAACAGATCAAAATAATCCAGATTCGGCTCCGGAAGAGATTGTCGTAGAAGAAAAAGCCGCTCGAGTTGAAAATGCTAGTGCAGGAGAAATGTCCGACAAAGCAATTACAGAATCGGTTTATGATCCGCTAGTTGGACATCTTAAACCGCGCGATTTGACTCTTGAGATGGAAACATCCTACCTCGATTATGCTATGAGTGTTATCGTCTCACGGGCATTGCCTGATGTAAGAGACGGTATGAAACCGGTGCATCGTCGTGTTTTATACGCTATGCAGGCAACTGGCTTGCATCATAATGTCAAATACCGTAAGTCTGCCAAAGTAGTTGGTGAGGTTATTGGTAACTATCATCCACATGGTGATGTAGCCGCTTATGATACCTTGGCTCGTATGGCCCAGGACTTTTCAATGCGTTACCCGATGGTTGACGGTCAGGGTAACTTTGGTTCTATGGATGGTGACTCTCCGGCTGCTATGCGTTACACAGAGTGTCGAATGTCTTCTATTTCAGAGGAAATGGTTCGGGACATTGACAAGGATACTGTTGATTGGCAAGACAACTATGACGGATCTACTCAAGAGCCGATTGTTCTACCGGCTAGAGTTCCTAATCTGCTTTTAAATGGAAGTATGGGTATCGCCGTAGGTATGATGACAAATATTCCACCTCATAATCTACGGGAGGTTGCAAATGGAATCATGGCTTTGATTGATAATCCAGAAGCAACAGTTGAAGATCTGATGGAACATGTTAAGGGCCCTGACTTTCCAACTGGCGCAAATATCTATAACACAGAAGATATCAAGTTAGCTTTTGCTACCGGCAAAGGCAGAATAATGATGAGAGCAACGGCCAATATTGAAGAAACAAAAAGAGGTTTTCGAATCATAGTTACAGACATTCCATACCAAGTTAACAAGTCGTCTATGATCGAAAAGATCGCCGATCTTGTTAAGAACAAAAAAATCGAAGGAATATCTGATCTTCGCGATGAATCGGACCGACACGGTGTTAGGGTGGTGGTCGAATTAAGATCAAATTCATATCCAAATAAAGTTTTAAATCAGCTTTATGAACTATCGCAGATGCAAACGGCTTTTCATGTTAATATGCTTGCCCTAACTCCCGATCTAGAACCAAGAGTCATGACTCTAAAAGACATTTTGGAATTTTATATCAAACATCGCCAGGAAGTTATTGAACGTCGAACCAAATTTGAGCTAAGAAAAGCTAAAGATCGAGCTCATATATTGGAAGGCTTAAAGATTGCCCTTGATCATATTGACGAAGTTATCAATACTATTCGAGCTTCTGCCAACAGAGAAGAGGCAAAGGTCAACTTAATCAAAAAATTTGCTCTTTCCGAAAGACAAGCGGATGCCATTTTAGACATGAGGCTTTCAGCCCTAGCTGCACTTGAGCGAAAAAAGATTGAAGATGAATATGCAGAACTTATGCTTCGCATTGCTTATCTTGAAGATCTTCTTGCGCATCCTGAGAAAATGCTAGCGCTTATCAAAGAGGATTTGAAAGAAGTATCTGAAAAATACGGTGACGACAGGAGAACCAAAATAATCCCTCATGCCCTTGGTGATTTTAAGGCCGAAGATCTTATTCCTGACGAGCAGGTTATAGTCTCCCTTTCAAGAGGCAATTACATTAAGCGTCAAGAAATTGGGACATATCGAAAACAAACTCGTGGTGGAGTAGGTATTGTCGGTATGACGACCAAAGAGGAAGACATCGTTGATTATTTGGCTTGTGTGAATACTCATGATGACATATACTTCTTTACCAACAAGGGTAGAGTCTTCAAAAGCAAGGTATATGAATTGCCAGCTTCTGGGCGGCAGTCAAAAGGAACGCCGGTTGTAAATATTATTCAAATTGGCAGCCAAGAGAAAGTTACAGCTTTGCTTACAGTATCGAAAAACGAAAAAGGCAAATTCTTTATTATGGGTACCAAAGAAGGCCAGATTAAAAAAACTGAAATAGAAAAGTATGAAAATATAAGAAAAACTGGCATTATTGCTATGGGACTAAAGGGTAGCGACGAGCTAAAATGGGTAAAAATAAGTCAGGGCAATGATATCGTAGTTGAAGTTTCTGAAAAAGGACAAGCAATTTGTTATCCTGAAACCGATGTTCGACCAATGGGAAGAAGTGCTTCTGGAGTAACAGGAATGAGATTGAGATCAGGTGATAAAGTAATGGTAATGGATGTTATTCCTCAAGATAGTTCACCGTTTGACAAGCCGGCATCATTTAAGGGTCCTGATATGTTGATAGTGCTTGAAAATGGGTTTGGCAAAAGAACGATGATAAAGAACTTCCATGTTCAGAAACGCGGAGGAATGGGTATAAGAGCAGCAAGTTGCACAGCAAAGACTGGAAATGTCATCGGTATGCATGTAACTTATACTGATCTTGGTGATGTTATCTTGGCATCTCAGAAGGGCCAATTTATAAGAATGGAATTAGCAAAGATCAAAAGACTTGGACGAGATACTCAAGGAGTAACACTGATGAAGCTAAGAGAAGGTGACAAAGTTTCGTCTGTAGCGCTAATTTTACCAGATGAAAGTGATAATCAAATTGGATTGGACATTGATAACATTCCGGAAGAACCAAAGGGATCAAAGCCACCAAAGTCAGAAAAAGAAAATAAAGATAAGTTAAAAGTCCATTCCTACCAGGAAAAAGAGGATGGCGGAGATATAAAAATAAATTCTTACAATAGAAATTCCTAATTTGAATAATAATGCAATTTATGGTATGGTAACCAGACATGTTTAAAGGTAGACGAAAACAGAATAATAACAAAAAAAGAGATTATCCAAGAAATGATCAAAATTTTGTTATGAATCCAGTAAAGGAAAAGGATACTGTCCGAAAGACAGTCTGCATTCCTGGGATTATTTCCGTTAAAGATTTTGCAGAAAAAGCCAATCTGCCAGTAACCCAAGTCATTTCAGAGCTTATAAGAAATGGAATTCTTGCTACTATCAATGAAACAATAGATTTCGAAACTGCTTCGATTATCGGCGATGACCTAAACATAGATGTTATGCCACTTGAAGCTAAAGAGGAAATGATAGTTTCGGAAAAGAAAGTAGAGACTAAAAATGTTGTATCTCGTCCGCCAGTCGTTACCATTATGGGACATGTTGACCACGGAAAGACAACGCTTTTGGATAAAATCAGAGAAGCTCATGTTGCAGAGAGTGAATCAGGAGGAATAACCCAACATATTTCAGCGTATCAGGTCACTTTAAGTTCTACCAAAAATAAGAATATCAAAAACAGAACAATTACATTCATTGATACTCCCGGTCACGCTGCATTTTCGGCCATGAGAGAGCATGGTGCTGCAATAACAGACATAGTTGTATTAATAGTAGCCGCAAACGACGGTGTTATGCCACAGACTAAAGAAGTGATTGAACAAGCCAAAATTACCAAAGTTCCCTTGATAGTGGCCATTAACAAAGTTGATCTTCCTGACTCTGACCTAATGAAAGTCAAGCAACAGCTATCAGAAAACGGCTTAGTTACCGAAGAATGGGGCGGCGACACTATTATGGTTGAAATATCAGCCAAGACTGGCATGGGAGTTGACGATCTTTTGGAAATGATACTATTGCAAGCAGATATCATGGAATTAAAGGCAGTGGCAGACGCTTCTGCTACCGGTGTTGTAATCGAGTCGAAAATGACAAAAGGAATGGGCGCAACATCCATAGTTCTTATTGAGAGCGGAACCATTAAAAAAGGAGATGCTCTGTCGATAGGTTCGTCCTATGGTCGTGCTAGACTGTTGGAAGATTATAATGGTAAGGCCATTGAATCAGCCGGCCCTAGTTTTCCTGTTAAAATTGCCGGACTTAGAACACTTCCAAACTTTGGTGACCGCTTAGTTGTTTTTTCAGATGAAAAAGAGGCAAGAGAAAATGCCGATAAATATAAAAAAGTTGGTCCTAGGATAAATATCGCAACAGCCAAGAAAATGGGAACTTCAGAAACTGACAAAGAACTATTAACCCTGAATCTTGTTATCAAATGCGATGTTAAAGGATCACTAGAAGCAGTTCGAAAGCTATTATCCGAAATCAAAGAAGAAGACATAAGCATAAAAATAATTTCCGAAGGCGTTGGAGCAATTTCTGAATCCGATGTGACACTTGCAAGAGCAACCGGAGGAGTTGTCATTGGTTTTCGCGTAAGTGCGCTTGGCGCTGCCAAGAAAATTGCTGACAAGGAAAATGTTATTGTAAAAACATTCACAGTAATTTATGAGTTGATTGACAATATAAAAGAAATGCTTTCAGACCTGCTACCGCCAGTGATTATCGAGCAGGAGATCGGTCACGGTAAAGTATTGGCAATATTCAGAGATGACAAGAGTGGATTTGTGGCCGGCGGTCTGGTGGAATCTGGCACTATTAAGGTTGGTGACAACATTAAGCTCTTACAAGAAGACAATGAAAAATACAAAAGTAAGGTTGTTTCTCTAAGAAGAGAAAAAAGTGAGGTTAGGGAATGTTCTTCTGGGTCAGAGTGTGGATTTGGACTCCCTCCCTTTGCAAAGGTTGCCGTTGGGGATAAATTCGTAACTTACAACATCATTGAGAAAAAACGCGTTATAAAATAGAGCGATTTAGATACCAAATAAAAAAAACCGGTCTCGATAACCGGTTTTTTGTTTCTGGTGAAAAATCGTATATAATGTAAACATATCATTAAAAAAATATAACAAATGGACGTTGCAGGCAAAGTTTTAGGGACGGCCGAGAAGACTAATTATTTTTTAGAAAATCTAAAAATAGAATCTAGTCCGATTTTTCTGCTGGATATCGTAATAGTAACCGTTATATTTTATTGGGTTTACATTTTCTTGCGAGAAACTAGAGCAATGAGAATACTATACGGCCTAATGTTTCTTTTGCTTTTTATGGCAATAGGAAAATTATTCAATCTAGTTCTTCTTAATTGGATGCTAAAGAGCTTGATGACGATGCTTATCGTTGCCATTCCAGTAGTTTTTCAGCCGGAACTTCGAACTGCTTTGGAAAAATTGGGCAGGACAAAGTTATTAGGGGAGCTTGCCTTTTCGAGGGTTGAAAACATTGAGGCTATAACTCAAATTATTGAGGCTGTGTCTCACTTTTCATACAAAAAAATTGGAGCTCTCATAGTAATCAAAAGACAGATTGGGCTAAGGGAATACATAGATAATGGATGCAAAATCGATGCAAGGCTTTCCGCAAAAATGTTGATGTCTATTTTTTATCCCAAATCTCCATTGCATGATGGAGCAGTGATCGTTAGTCATAACAAGATCATATCGGCATGCTCAATACTTCCAGTTTCGCAAACCGAGTTAAACGAGAATCTCGGAACCAGGCATAAAGCTGGGCTTGGTATGTCTGAAGTATCGGACGCAATTGTTGTTATCGTTTCAGAGGAAACGGGACGGATCTCGCTTGCTGTTGGCGGAAAACTAGATACTCGATTAACCATAGACAAGCTAAAGTACAAGCTAACATACCTAATGAAACAAGATAGAAAAAAATAATGTATAAATTGATCACTAAAAACTTTGGCGTTAAAATTTTCTGCCTCGTATCGGCTACTGTTTTATGGGCGTATGTATCAGCCGGTCAAAATACGGTTGGCAAGTTTCCAGGAAGCATAAAGGTGAAAGCGATCAATACACCTCAAAATCTTGAGGCAATATATGATGCAAAAATTGTAAATATCAAGATCATGGCAGAGCCGACCATCTGGCAAAGACTGTCTGCAGACACTTTTTCGGCATACATTGATTTGTCTGGACTTTCTGAGGGGACGCACGAAGTTCCCGTGACTGTTACATCTTCAATTCCAGGCGTCCAAATTGTAGAAAAGAATCCAGACAAGATTTTTGTTAGCCTTGAGCCTTTAATAACAAGAGAATTGGCAATTACATCCCGCACTGAAGGAGAGGCTGCAGAAGGTATGATACCGGGTAGTATCTCATTTGATCCAAGTAAAGCTATCGTAAGAGGCCCAGAAAGCATAGTGTCTTCGCTTAATGAAATTTCCTCTATCATCCATCTAAATGGTGAATCTTCCGATTTTGAAAAGAATGTTAAACTAGTGGCTCTTGATAGTCAAGGAGATCCGATCAGTGGTATTGAGATATTGCCCTCTGAAGCAAAAGCAATGATTTCAGTAGTAAAAGCCTCAAACAATAAGACTGTTGGCATTAAAGTAAAGGTAACTGGAGAACCAAAAGAAGGTTATTATGTTTCTTCTGTTTCTGCGTCTCCTAGTACGGTGGACATTACGGGGAAAAGCTCCACTTTAAGTGAGGTCAATTTTATCGAGACATTTGGTATAGACATATCCGATAAGTCTACAGATTTTGAGGTTGAAGTGAATCTTAATATCAAGAACGGAATAGCATTGCAATCTGGTTCTCCGGACAAAATTAAGGTATCTATTAAATTTGGGGCATCTGAAATAAGTAAAAAAATTGCTCCTACTATCTCCTATCTAGGATTACCTGAAAATTATTCTGTAACAAACTTGGATCCCTCAAATATAGAAATAATATGTTCTGGTCCAGACTCGATATTATCATCCTTGGGAACAAAAGATGTGTTTTTGACCTTAGATTTTCGTCAAAAAGTCCTAGGCGAGGAAAAAGAAGAGTTAGTGATAAGCTTGTCAGAGTCAGACATCAAGGTTCCTGATCAAATCAAAATTAGCAGTTTTTTGCCTACTTCAATCAGAGTTGTATTGTCAAGAAAATAATATTGTTTGCGTTCAGAGTATTGACAAAACTATTACTTATGATAAACTATTATGCGTATTGTTAAAAAGCAATACAAAAAAACTATGGCTTTACTAGAAGAAATTGAACCTCCATCGCCGCTTGATGCAGAGATGGAGAAAACAAAAAATTTAGAAAAAATTTCTAAAATCAAAAATCAACTTCACAACGGGTTATCAAAATTCTTGGGAAAACAATATGAGAAGATGTCTTTTTGTAAAACATCTACTGTCTCAATCTGCAAAAGAATAAAGCAATATTTTGTGACCAGTAAATATCTTCCTCATGTGGCAATGTTATCATTGCTTTTTTTGGTTATACTGTCTAATCACAATAGTAAATTGATCGCACAAGCTTCGTCTGCTGACTTTGTTAATACTACTCCTGACGCAGAATACAATCTGTCTACAAGTGCAGATAGATACACTCCTTTGATTCCCGATGATGGCGGATCAGTAGAAAAGGCCGTTATGGCAACTTATTCTAATGACGGTTTTATGGAGAACAGTAGTACGGTGCTAACTCAATTAACCAATAGAGAAGAGCTTATTAAAGAAAATTTACCAGACAATACCTCCAAAACAATCACATATACCATCCTAAATGGTGATACTTTAACGGGAATAGGTTGGAAGTTCGATGTTAAGATCGCTAGTATTAAGTATGTCAACGATATGGATAATATCGATACTATCCGACCAGGAAGTAAGATCAAAATTCCACCTAAAAATTACGAAGTTTCACAATCAGCTATAGCAAAGAAAGAATCAGAAAGAAGAGCTAAGCTTGCTGCCTCTAGTAGAAATACAGTTACCAGAAGTACTTCGTCGACCAGAAGTACTGTTAATTATGCTCCCGGCAGCAAATATAATGGTTATCCGTATGGATATTGTACTTATTTTGTTGCTACCAAAAGAGCAGTTCCTAACTCATGGGGAGATGCCAAGAGATGGTTGTCGTCTGCTAAAAATGCTGGTTATGCCACTGGTTCGACACCTGCTGTCGGGGCAATTGTGGTTACGGCTGAAAGTTGGTGGGGGCATGTCGCATTTGTCGAAAGCGTTAATGGTGGATCTATAACTATAAGCGAGATGAACGCAAGAGGTTGGGGTGTTACGAGCACTCGAACTATTTCAGCCTACGGTGG
>Ga0209417_1007360_pt1 | contig 10670 bp, 4 predicted proteins | sample RifGroF2_FD_184002 | JGI IMG/M metagenome (GOLD analysis project Ga0209417, IMG submission 184002) | Groundwater microbial communities from Rifle, Colorado, USA - Groundwater F2 (SPAdes) (version 2) | ecosystem: Environmental > Aquatic > Deep subsurface > Groundwater | place: Rifle, Colorado... | reverse complement strand
AGATAGGGGATGACCGACCCGCCCGCGCTGTCGGGCTGTATGTTTCCGTAGCCTGAGCTGTCGCTCACTATGGTCAGATACGGATCACTGCTGGACAGAATGGCCGTGACATTGTCTGCCGTTTGCAGCCCTTTGTTCTTAAGAAATACCCTCAGGCTGTCGGTCTCCCCGGGCTCGGCAAAGCCGTTGTTGTTGGCCGGGGCCGGGTCGATTATGCAGTAGGTGCTGTACCACAGCTTGGGGGCCGAGACCTTCACCGAGAAATTTGTGGTCCAGCTGTTCTCGGTATCATGGCATTCCAGGGTGAAGGGGATCACGGCCCCGTTGGTGCAGGCCGGCGAGACGGTGAACTTGTATCCCGCAGCGTACTGGACCGAATCCCCGGAGTACACCAGACCGAAATTATAGAAGCTGTCGGTGACGGCGGCCTGGCTGCCGGTGGTCCTCAAGATGCCCTTGACCGTGCCGGTGGATATGGTGCTGCCGTAATTTTTCACCCATAGGGGCATGATCATAGATTCCCCGGGATTTGCCTCACCGTCGCCGTTGCCGGCCGGATCATCGACGGTGTGTTTGTAGTGCAACACACAGGGGCCGGTCACCGAAACATTGATCTGCCCGGCATACGGAGCACAGTTGTGGGCGGTCACCACCACCCCGATACTGTCGATGCTGGTGGTCACGATATCGAGCGATGCATTGCCCGAGGCATCGCTGTAGCCCGAGGCCAGGATGGCTCCGCTTGATTTATAGGTCAGGCAGACCAGGGCGTTCTGCACCGCGGCCCCGGCCGTTACATTGACATTCACCGTGGCCGGACCCAGCGTCACCGTGGCCGGGTGGCTGACGGTCAGGGCCAGGGGCTGCCGGGTGTACAGGTCGATGGCGCCGCTGCCCAGGATATTGTACATCTCAAAATATCTCTTGGTCGTTGGAATATTCCCCCAATAGCGGAAATAATCCAATTTTGATTTTACTATCATCCCGCCTATCCACGCATATCCGCTATCCAAGAACGTATTATATAAATACTTTTGCAGAATATCGTCTTCATCCCAATATGATTCCTCAGAGGAACCAAAAAACGCTACAGCCCCTTTATTAGCAACACGAATCCAGGTCTCGGCAAAACATTCACCGACATTATAATCACCGGTCAGACAGGCAAAGCTGGTGATGAAGGTATACATATTTTCATTGGTAAGCGCATTAACATTACTTTGATAAAAGGCTGGCGAAGCCCACAGATCGTAATTTCCATGACCGGTATAGGTCATGATTGTGGTCCCATCATTAAAAGCATTCGTGATATCAACGGTGGAACCGCCCAAACGCTGGTAAGCCGAGTCACATACAATACCGTGCGCCCGGCTCAAGGCTATGCAATAATTATCCGTTCCCTCTGTTATAGCGTAATTATCGTTTGAAGCAGTAAAAAATGCCTTCTGCATCCAGGAGCGGTCGCCGGTCCAGGACCCCTGCTGGTATCCTAGGTATTTGACAATGTAGTTATACAACTGGGTGGTATCGGCCACCGAAATCCTACTGACATAAAGATCCGGCAGATAATCTGACCCCGACATCGTGGAATAATAAAGATCCGATATTGGGTTGCCCACCGACGTCGTTATATGGGCCGGGATGACATCCACATCGCCCACCAGCAGGACGAAATCCGGCGGGTTCTCCCCGTCGTACTGGCTTTTGATATACTGGCGGATGCTGGCGGTGTCTGCCCCGCCCGGGATCTCCGAGGTCCTGGTAACGAATACCCGATACCCCTTCCGGGTGTCCCATTCAACCAGAGGCGTCAAAGCGTCATAATATTCATCGCCCACGATGATCAGCTGGTTGATGGGCAGGGCCGGGACGGCTTTGGCGGAAGATTCGTATGTGCCGTAATTGATCAAGGTCGATGACAATGGGCTGTCGTATGCCGCCGACCGGTATCTGGTTGCCATCTTCCGGGTCCGGGCAATATCGGAACCCGAAAGCTTCAGGATTATCCGGGCCTTGGTTATCACCTTGATATCGCCGCTGACCGGATTGTAGGCCACCGGCCAGAAACTGACCAACACCGCCCGGTGTCCCCGCATCTGAACCGGCTGGGATAGCGTGACCTGGGCTTTGCCGTAAAATTCGTTGTTGGAATATACGGTTTGATCGATTCTGAAGGGAACCTTCTCCTCCGCTCCCCGCATCTGAACCGGCTGGGATAGCGTGACCTGGGCTTTGCCGTAAAATTCGTTGTTGGAATATACGGTTTGATCGATTCTGAAGGGAACCTTCTCCTCCGCTCCCGGCATCTTGGGCACCGGCAGCTGGACCGGCATGATCTTTTTGTCAAAGCCCTTGTCCTTAAGATTGAAGCTCTGTTCAGCGATCACCTCCAGAAAGGCCTCTACCCTGGCTCCCTGCGGGATCTCCACCCATTCGGAGACCACCGGCAATTTGGGATGGCCCGGCTCGGTGTTATATCCCTGGTCCGGAACGGAGAGCAGGATATATGCCCCATCCTTGGTTTTTGCCTCTGAGATATCCAGCCCCGGCAGGGTCACATCCAGCGTGATGGCGTCCGGGCCGGCGCCTGATAATCCCACCGTCCGCCCGGGATGGCTGTCGGCGGCCAGCGGGACCCATTGCCCGGCCAAGGCCGCGGTGGCTGAAATTGCCAGGATCAGGGCGGCCAGTGATCTGATGGTTCTATGATTCATAGTTGGACCCCTAAGTCAGTTTGAATATATTGGTATAACTTTATATTACTTTTGCCTCTTTGTCAAGGGTTCGGGCTTATTTTACCTGCGATATGATATTGACAAAGCCGGCCTTCGGTAGTAACATTAGGCCTGGTGCGAAAATCGTACAATCAATAACAGAAAGGGTGATATATGAAAAAGTACCTTGCGTTTGCAGTCCTGCTCCTGACGGCTTCTTTCATCTCCGTCAGTCTGGCCGAAAGGCCCGGCAGCGCCGGCCAGCAGGTTTACCTTCCCGGGGTGGTGATATTCAAACTGAAGGCCCAGCCGGCTATGGACTCCAAGGGGATCTCCACCGGTAATGCGGCGGTTGACGGGATCCTGAACAGCTCCGGCGGGCAAGGGGTAAACCAGCTTTTCAAGACCAAGGAAAGGGCCAAGACACCTTTGGGTCGTTCGCTGGCCAATATCTGCCAGGCCAATGTCTCAAAACAGACCGACATTCTCCAGCTGTGCCGCGACCTGGTGAAGACCGGCCAGGTGGAATACGCCGAGCCGCGTTACGGTTATAAGATGGAGACCACCACCCCCAACGATCCTTCATTCGCCAGCCAGTGGTTCCTGAGCAAGATCCAGGCGCCCGATGCCTGGGACATCTCAAAAGGGGACACCGCCGTCTGGATCGGCATCGTGGACTGCGGGGTCCAGGTGACACACCCCGACCTGGCGGCCAATATCTGGATCAATCCGATAGAGGATATCAATCACAACGGAATATTTGACAACTTCCCGGTCGGCTCCGGCGGCGACATTGACTCCCTTGACAACGACATGAACGGCTTTGTTGACGACGTCCGGGGCTGGGATTTCGCCGGGCCGGATATCGCCGTTACCTATCCGGACGGAGACAATGATCCAAACGTTTACGACAGCAATAACGACCACGGCACCCATGTGGCCGGTGATGTTTCGGCTGTGACCAATAATGGGGTCGGGGTGGCCGGCATCGGCTGGAATTGCAGACCCATGGCCATCAAATGCAGCTACGATAATGATTACACCGCCACCGGCGGCAAGTCTTACATTTATTTCGGCTACGATGGTATAGTCTATGCGGCCGACAACGGGGCCAAGGCCATCAACTGCAGCTGGGGCGGCTCGGGCTACAGCCAGTTCGCCCAGGACATAGTCAACTACGCCTGGGAGGGCGGATCGGTGTTGATCTGCGCCGCCGGCAACGATAATGTCTCGGACCCTCACTATCCTTCGGCTTACGCCAATGTTGTTTCGGTGGCCGCCACCACCTCTGCGGATCTAAAATCCTCTTTTTCGAATTACGGCACCACGATCGATGTCTCGGCCCCCGGCTCGGCCATCCTGAGCACGGCCTATTTCAACAGCTATGCCTCCTGGGACGGCACCTCCATGGCCAGCCCGGTGGCGGCCGGGGTGGCCGGCCTGATCTGGGCCAACAATCCCACCTGGAACAATACCCAGGTGGCCACCCAGCTGATCATGACCACCGATAACATCGATGCTTTGAATCCCTCATATGCCGGCCTACTGGGCACCGGGAGGATAAACGCCTATAAGGCCCTGACCATCACCCCGGTCCCGCTGGTTAAATACCATTCCCACCAGGTCAGCGACGGCGGCAACGGCATCGCCGAAGCCGGAGAGGCAGTGGGACTTTCCCTGTCCCTGAAGAATTGGTGGGGCGATGCCGCCAATGTCAGTGCCATCATACACAGCGACGATTATGCGGTGCAGATCACAACCGCTTCGGCCAGCTATGGTGACATCAACGGCGGATTGACCGGCACGGTAACCAGCTTCGATTTCACGGTGGACAACACCGCCCTGCCCCACTGGGCCATGTTCACCGTGGACATCTCGGCCGATGCCCAGAACCGCACCGACACCTTCTACGTCCAGATCGAGCGCTCCCCCATCCTGCTGGTGGACGACGACACCGGGGCCCGCAACGTGGATGATTTCTACACCAACTCCATCTCTCAGCTGGGATATTTTTACGACCATTACGACCATTCCCAAAAAAGCGCCCCCGACACCGCCCTGTTGAATTCCTATAATACCGTCATCTGGCTGTGTGAATGGACCTTCCCCTCCCTGGATTCCATGGACCGAGCGGCATTGCGAACCTATCTGGACAACGGGGGCAATTTATACCTGTCCGGGCAGGATATCGGCTGGGACCTGGCTGATCCCACCGGCGAGCAGTACAGCCCCGAAGCCCTGTCCTTCTATCAGGACTACCTGCATGCCACCTACGGCGGCGACCACAGTGGGATTTCTTCGATAGTGGGAACGGCCAGCGATCCCGTCGGTGACGGGCTGGCCTTCTCCATCCTCCAGCCCTACATCACCACCAACCAGTATTACGATTACTTCACACCCCAGGCCGGGGCCGATGTGGTCCTGAGCTATTCGGGCTTCCCCTCGGGTCAGGCCGGGATAAAATATTCCGGGGCCCATAAGGTGGTCTACACCGGATTTGGCTTCGAGGCCATCACTTCGGGAACGGTCCGGGACACCGTCATGGACCGGATAATAAAATGGTTCATGGGTGATATCCAGATAGCCCACACCCCGCTGACCGACACCGAGGATACCCTGTCCCCCTACATCGTGCAGGTCAATGTGACCTCCAGCGCCGGGGTGGCCCAGGTCTACCTGTACTGGGACGACGACGGCACCCTGCCTTTCGCCAACCGGACCCTGATGGCCGACCTGGGCGGCGGCCTGTATCAGGGGTCGATCCCGGCCCACAGCGGCAACCAGCTGGATTACTTCGTCTATGCGGTCAACAGCAACGGTCTTGCCAAGACCCTGCCCGGCGGGGCCCCTTATAATTACTACTCCTTCTATGCCGGGCCGGATCCCTACGCCCCGGCCATCAGCCACACCCCGCTGGCCAACACCATCAACCTGTCCGGCCCCTACCGGGTTGAAGCCGTCATCACCGATAATTACGGGGTGTTTCCGGATTCCAGCTATATTCACTACAAAATAAATTCCGGCTCGGAATACCCCCCGGTCATGATGGTTTCGTCCGGCAGCGACTTCTCCGGCAACATCACCCTGCCGGCCCACATCTACACCGGGGACACGCTCAATTATTACCTTACGGCGGTGGACACCTCCGGCCAGCGCAACGTCGGGCGCAGCCCGGCCAGCGATTATCACTCGTTCCTGATGGTGGATTCGGTGCTGGTGACCAACTTCGACAGCCCGTCGATGCTGGCGGTGTTCGACACCCTGGCCGGCACCAACCCCTGGAGGACCTACCTTACCCAGCCCCATTCCGCCCCCAATTGCATGAGGACCGGAACGGGAGTTTATCCCAACAGCGCCCAGATCATTTTGCAGCTGAAACCGGAATACGGTTATAATCTGGATGCCTATGCCGACAACAACAATTGGGTGAAGCTCTATCTCTGGGTCAAGGGCATCATCAGCACCACTCCGGGAGATTCCATCTTCATTGAAGCCTCCAAAGACGGGTCATCCTGGATGCCCCTCAAATCCAGGACCTCTCTGACCACCTCCTGGGCCCTGGACAGCGTGGAACTGAACCCTATATTCTCGGCCAAGGGGACCAACGACAGCATCCTGTTCCGGATGCGTCTGCAATCTGACGCCGCCTCCAACGCCTTCGGCTGGCTGGTGGATGACGTTTATCTGAAAGTGAAGCCCTTCCCCAGCGGAGTTGCCGGTGCGCCGGGTGAGATGGCCGTCGGGATATTCGCCCTGGACCAGAACCGGCCCAACCCCTTCCGGGGCCAGACCGCCATAAAATACCAGCTGCCGTCCCAGAGCCCGGTTAGGCTCAACGTCTACAACATCTCCGGCCAGCTGGTGAGGACCCTGGTGGACGCCAAACAGCTTCCGGGTTATTATAACATCGCCTGGAACGGCCGGGATAATTCCGGCCGGCCGGTCTCGGCCGGGGTGTATTTCTATCGTCTCAACGCCGGCGATGTCGATTTGACCAGGAAGATGGTACTGTTGAAATAAAATTTCAGCAATAAAAAACCCCCTGCATTTGCAGGGGGCTTTTTATTCAATATCGGGATTCAGTGCCCTTCTTCATGCTCGCCGTGGCCGTGTTCCTGCCCGCCTTGCTTCAGCTCCAGCCCCGGCCGGCCGTTCTTGACCAGGTAATCGTTGATGGCCGCCCTCACCCCGTCCTCGGCCAGCACCGAGCAGTGCATCTTCACCGGGGGCAGGCCGTCCAGGGCCTCGGCCACCGCCTTGTTGGACACCTCCAGGGCCTCGGTCAGGGTCTTGCCCTTGACCAGCTCGGTGGCCATGCTGGAGGTGGCGATGGCCGCCCCGCAGCCGAAGGTCTTGAACTTGACGTCGGTGATGACATCCTTTTCTATCTTCAGCATGATCTTCATCATGTCTCCGCACACCGGGTTCCCCACCATCCCCACCCCGTCGGGGTTCTCGATCTCCCCCATGTTGCGGGGATTCATGAAATGGTCCATCACCTTTTCGCTGTACATCTACTCTCCAAAGAAAATATTATGATATTGGGGATTCTATTATATTTGATGCCAAAAGTCAACCAAAGGATTCAGACTGATTTATGGCTTTCCGCAGTTCACGGACCACCTGTTGGATGTTTCCCGCCTTGGTGACGGCGCTTACCACCGCTATCCTCCTGGCGCCCGCCTTCAGGACCTGTTCGATGTTCGATGAATTGATGCCGCCCATCACCGTAATGGGAATATTGATCTGCGGGATTATTTTTTTGATTGCCCCCGGGCCCAGCGGTTCCATGGAAACCTCCTTGGTCTGGGTGGCGAATATCGGCCCGATGTTCAGGTAATCGGCCCCCTGCTCCTGGGCCTCCAGGGCCTCTTCCAGGTTGTGGGTGGAAACGCCTATCAGCAGATGGGGGGCCAGCTTCTTTGCGGCGGACAGCGGCAGGTCGTCCTGCCCCAGATGCACCCCGTCCGCCCCGCAGGCCAGGGCGATGTCCAGATGGTCGTTGATGATCAGTAGCATCCCGGCTTTGGTTGTCTTTTCACGGAAGGCCTGGGCCAAGGGATAAAAGTCTTTTTTGGAGAGGTGTTTTTCCCTCAGCTGGACTATCCTGGCGCCCCCGGCGATCAGGCCGTCCAATATATCTAAATTGGAACGCCCCAAAGACAACTCTTGGTCGGTGACCGGATAGAGGTCAATTTGGTTAAAAGCTTCTATCCGTTGGTTTTTATTTTTCATTTTTGTATCTGTAAAATATGCTTGCTCTCAATTGAACTCGATATACATGCTTTCGTAATTGAGGATCATCTCATCGAATAAGCCTATATAATCTTGTCCTATAGAACCATAGAACATTTTACGATCAGAACGCAGATCTTCCGTATACACATCTATTGACGGCAAAATTGCCGTTTTGCCTCCTACCGAAATGGGAAACTCCTTCAACTTATATGTTTTCCGCGTTTTCGTTTCACCCAGGGCCGAATACTTCAGGGAATCCGGCGCCCCGTTTTTTTCAACATCTTTGTCATGTTCGCAATAATATTTTTTATACAATTCCGAGGCGTTCGCACCGGTATCCAAAAGGCAATATATCGTATCCTTTCCGGCGACAATATTTATAATGGATTTCGCCCCGCATAGCGCCATATTTTTCAATTTTTTTCTTACTGTTCTCCGGGGTATTGTCAGATTGCCATCCTTTGAAAAATGCAGTTCTTTCAACTGCCGGATGACTGGAAAACCGATTATGCCGTTGATCTGGTAATTTATCTGGGGAAAAGACAGCTTATCGTCAGGCAAGACCAGAAAAACAACATTTTTGACGGTGATCTTGCCGATTTTGATGCTGTCGGCGATCATCAGTTCGGTTTTGTTCTCTTTCCCGGTCGATCCCTTGACGGAAACCGAGGTCTCGATTTTCCTGAGTTTCAATTTTTCCGCTAAACCTTTTCTTAGAACGCAAAGATCCGCCCCAGTATCGACAATAAAATTGCATTCCCTGCCATGGACGGAGACCGGGACATTCGCCAAACCGGCTTTGTCCTTGCTAAGGGGTATTTGCGAGGTTTCGCCTATCTTGATTGTTTGGCCGGGAATGTTGGATAGCGGGATCCAAGTCTTCATGTTATTTTCTTCGTCGGCTACCTGACCGCTATCTAATACGTGAGCATATGATCTGACCAGCAATTCAGCCGTTTCTCCTGCCTGTTTATATTGGAATAATTTGGCATGGTTGTCTTCCTTGATAAGCAGAATTTTGGCGATCATTGAATCCGTTAGTTCGGACCTATGGTTGTGCAATAAATATTTAATTTCATCATTTGATTTCCGGGGATTTCAGAACCGCTTTGATCCAGAATAAAGCCGCTTTAGACATGTGCTCTTGTCTAAAGCGGCTTTATTCTGGATCAAAGCGGTTCTGAGTCCAAAATAATTTTTTTGATCCAAAAGATCTTGGAGAACGGGGGCGATGTCTGAAATGTCTTTCATATTTGATCCGTTTTGAGTTTTATTCCCTGGAATATCTGCCATTGCTATTTGTCCTGAAAAGCATCTTTTGAAAACGGTTTCGGCCTGCAAGTTGCTGCTAAAAATGGCAAACAGCGGAATTGATAATAATATCCTCCTGGCCATTTTTCCTCTTATTGATTGTTTTTGGGATTTTGGCAAGTCCATTGAAAGCTATCCCCTGAATTTATGAGGTTACTGTCTATCGCTGTTATCAGTGAGTGACATTTCTTAGCTATCGCATGAAAAAGATTTATTTCTTAAGGTTGTTCTTCGAACCCCTGGTCCCAGTCCTTCCACACCGTATCGTAACCCTTGTTCCGGATGCTCTGAGCCACCGCCTCCACCGGCCGGTCGTCGAACACATTGAACTGCCCCTCGGCGGCCTGCCCCTGCCCACCCAGGTTGTTATCGAGCTTGTCGAGATACCCGCCCGGCGCGGTCTTGGATCCGGCGCTCATCCTGGTGATGCCCAGCCCGATCAGGCTGTCCCGCAAATGGGCCGGCTCCCGGGTGGACAGCACCAGCCCGGCATCGGGCAGCATCAGCCGGAAGGCGCAGATCATCTGCACCAGTTCCCGGTCGCTGATGGGGAACTCCGGGCTGTACCCCCCGGCCGCCGGCCTCAGGCGGGGGAAGGAGATCGAGACCTGGCTTTTCCAGTGATGCTTCATCAGGTAGGCGGCGTGGTGCGCCAGGTAATATGACTCCACCCGCCAGTCGTTCAGGCCCAGCAGCGACCCCAGGCCGATCTGCCGGAAGCCCGCGGCCGCGCCCCGCTCCGGGGCGCCCAGCCGGTATTGATAATCGCGCTTGGGCCCGGCCGGGTGTACCGTGGAATAAATATTTTGGTCGTAGGTCTCCTGGTAGATGGCCAGCCCGTCTATGCCAGCCCCATAAAGCCGCTGGTAGTCCGGAGTATCCAGGGGATATATCTCTATGGATAGTGAGGGGAACATTCCCTTGAGATCCCCGGCGATGCCTTCCAGCATTTCCACGCCGACCTGGCTGGGACATTCCCCGCTGACCAGCAAAAGCTGGGATATGTGCTTATTTCTTAACAGCCTGGCCTCCGACAGGATCTCTTCCCGGCCCGAGGTCCGGCGGTTGATCTTGTTGTGAACATTGAACCCGCAGTAGACGCAGGAATTGCTGCAGTGGTTGGAGATGTACAACGGGGCGTACATCTGGATGGTCTTTCCAAATCTTCTGGCGGTGATGGCCTGGGCCAGTTGGGCCATCGGCTCCAGAACTTCGGCGGCGGCCGGAGAGGTCAGGATCGCGATATCCCCGGGAGTTGGAATGTCCCCGGAGCTGATCGAACCCATAAGGGCCTTGACCTGTCCGGTGGTGGCATTCTGGGGATCGGTTTTTATCCGGGAGCCGTCCAAAGATCTTATTGTTTCATAAAACGGGGTCATCTTAAGAATCCGGTCAATGGGCTGGAGG
>Ga0209417_1007359_pt1 | contig 10671 bp, 9 predicted proteins | sample RifGroF2_FD_184002 | JGI IMG/M metagenome (GOLD analysis project Ga0209417, IMG submission 184002) | Groundwater microbial communities from Rifle, Colorado, USA - Groundwater F2 (SPAdes) (version 2) | ecosystem: Environmental > Aquatic > Deep subsurface > Groundwater | place: Rifle, Colorado... | reverse complement strand
AAACCTGTAATACAAAAGGCAAAAGAAGCCTGCAGAAACAGCGATCATGCGGAGTCAGACCATTTCGTGGACATGCACGATATGGTGTCATTAGGCTTGGGTGCAAAACGAAATGTTGAAAATGTGAAGCTGTCGAGGTATGCCTGTTATCTGATAGTTCAAAATGCAGATCCCTCAAAAGACATAGTTGCTGTAGGGCAAACTTATTTTGCTGTTCAGACCCGTTTGCAGGAAATACAGCAAATGTCACAGTATCAGGAATTGAAAACAGAAAATGAGCGAAGATTATTTCTTCGAAATGAACTGAGAAATCATAATTTCCAATTAGCGGAAGCCGCCAGGAATTCAGGCGTTTTGAATAATGTAGATTATGCGATTTTTCAGAATCATGGTTACAGGGGATTGTATGGCGGTCTTGATGCAAAAGGAATACACAGCCGAAAGGAACTTAAAAATAACCAAAAGATACTCGATCATATGGGAAGTACAGAGTTGGCTGCAAATCTATTCAGAGCTACACAAACCGAAGAAAAATTGAGAAGAGATAATGTGAAAGGGAAACATAACGCCAATAAAACTCACTTTGAAGTAGGTAAGAAAGTACGAAAGACTATTCAAGAACTAGGCGGAACAATGCCTGAGGAACTGCCAACAGCCGAAAGTATAAAGCTTATTGAAGGCGGAAAGCCTAATTCTCATATTTCGTTAACAGCCGCAAAAAATACAGAACAGAAAAGTTCACAGAAAACGTCGGTGAAAGACATAGATAGTTCAAAGAAAACTAGGGTGAAAACTAGGGTGAAAACTAGGGAGAAAACTAGGGAGAAAATACTTGAATTGATTAGAGAAGATAAAGCTATAACAACTTACAAAATTTCTGAAATCATTGGAATAACTGTGAAAGGAATCGAATGGCAGATATCTAAGCTAAAAGAAGAAGGAATTCTCAAAAGGATCGGTCCGGATAAAGGCGGGCATTGGGAAATAGTAGATGACGAAGGTTCACAGAAATAATGAAACCGTGACAAAATGTCACGATTTGAAATATGAGGTAAAGAAATGAAAAACAATAAGAAGCTGCCCGACAATCAGATAACGGTATATGAAACCGCTGACGGGAAAATCAATATCGAAGTACTTTATGCGGATGAAAATATCTGGCTGTCGCAGAAGCAGATGGCTGAATTGTTTGATTGCTCAAAGGATAATATCTCAATTCATTTAAAGAACATTTACGCAGAGAAAGAGCTTGAAGAACGGGCAACTACCGAGGATTTCTCGGTAGTTCAAAAAGAAGGCGAGCGTGATGTTCAAAGAACATTGAAACTGTATTCTCTCGAAGCTATTATTGCGGTCGGATACCGTGTAAATTCCGAGCGCGGTACTCAATTCCGTCAATGGGCGATCACAATTCTTAAAGAGTACATTCACAAAGGTTTTGCTTTAGACAGCGACAGATTTAAGTACGGCAGCCGTTTCAGCGCAAGGTTCTTTGATGAGCTCCTCGAAGAGATACGCGATATCAGATCAAGCGAAAGAATGGTTTATCAGAAGATTACCGACATTTATGCCACTTCGATAGATTATAATGCTAAAGCTGAGATCACGAAAAATTTCTTCGCGAATGTTCAGAATAAGCTTCATTATGCGATCACCGGATATACAGCAGCGGAGATAGTTGCTTTGAGGGCTGACAGCAAAAAACCGCACATGGGACTGACTTCATGGAGAAAATCACCTTCCGGAAAAGTAATGCAGGGCGATGTGACGGTAGCCAAGAATTACCTGAATAAAGAAGAACTGACTCATTTGAACAGGATCGTTTCGATGTACCTTGATCATGCCGAGCTACAGGCGGTAAGAAATAAACCGATGTATATGAAAGACTGGGTGGAAAGGCTTGACGCATTTTTAAAATTCAGCGAATACGAAATTCTGAAAGATGCAGGGAAAGTCAGTCACGAAGTCGCTGAGGAACTCGCTAAGAAGGAATATGAAGAGTTCAGAAAAGAGCAGGATTTCAAATATGTCTCTGACTTCGACAATCATTTAAAAATGCTTCGGGAAGAGGTCGCGAAGTATGGATATGACCAAAGGAGATAAATATGGCATTTTTTGTAGAATATGAACCGGATGACAAGAAAAATTACGACGAATTTTACAGCTGGTATGATCTGATAATCAGAAGATCGGTGTTTTCAGACTATATCGAAGTCGCAAAGATCACTACGGACAGAAGAGGTGAAGGCGCGGACCATGAACAGAATCTTGAATTCTTTAAAAAGAAATTTGAATTGAGAGATGAAAAAGAAAATGAGTATTTTATAGCTGCCCTCAAAGATAAAAATAATCCTGATGCTCCTGAAGAAGTCATCGGTTATTCCCACGTAGAGTATTGTGATTTTGCCAGCGATAAATATAAAAAATACGAAGATATTAATACTCCTTCAGGCTGGTATCTGCTGGGGCTGGGAGTATATCCAAAATACAGAAGGCTCGGGATCGGTTCAAAGCTGACCGACATCAGGCTGAAGTGGGCTCGTGATACAGGCGCGAAAAAGGTTTATTTTTACACAAATCCTTTAAATGTCACTTCTCAGGAATTTCATAAAGTGCTCGGATTTAAGAAAATGGAAGGCGAATGGAGATTTCTGGACAGACCTTCATCAAAAACTGTAATGTTCGAGATCGATCTGTAAGTATGTGCAAAAAATGTACATACTTTTTCTGACAACTATTTTTAAATTTCAGAGTCTAAGGGCTGTTCAAACTGTTAATTAATATAGGAATCAAACATGAAAATCTCGAAACTGGCTGTTTTAACGGCTCTGATAATACTTGTTACCTCATGCGGTAAAAAAGCGGAACAGAATTATACCGTAAAAGAAGTTAACGGCATCAAAGTTTACTCAAACCAAAATGAACCATCAGACAAAGATCTGAAAGTTGAACTTAAAGAAGTCCTCAAGATAAACGGATTTATTGAAGGCCAGCCGGAAGAAAGAAACATCGCAATGCCTATGGCGGTCGATGCGGATAAGGAAGGCAATATATTCGTTCTTGACCGTAAATCTGCAAGCGTAAAAAAATTCTCGAAGAACGGCGAATTCATAAAAAGCTTCGGAAGGGAAGGAACAGGGCCCGGAGAATCAAGAGAGGTCAGCGCTATGAATATCATCGGCGATACGGTCGTTGTTGTCGATATGGGAGGACAAAAACAGGCGAAATTCGATCTTAACGGCGCTCATATAACCGACACCACTATCGGCGGGAACAGAACTCCGGTATTTTTCAAACCTCTGAAAGACGGTAATTCAGTGGGTGTGATCTGGTATGAAGGCATGGAGAACAGCGAATATTATGTTTCTGTATCATTATCGATAATTGATGATAAATTCAAAGAAATAAAAGTGCTTGATACGCAGAAAAGAAAATTTGTACCCGAGAAGTTTAATATAGCTGATCTGATCGGTTCTTATGCCGTTTCGGAAGATAAAATTTATATCAACTCTCCTTCAGAAGATAAATTCCTTGTTAAAGCGTATGATTTTAACGGGAATGAACTTTACAACATAAGCAAGAATTACAGAAGGCTTCTTATGTCCGCAAAAGAAGTGAAGAGCTTTAACGACGGAATGAAAAAAGTCTTCGGTCTGAATCTTGCGGCGGTTGAAATTGCAAAAAGATCCATAAACGGCATGGAATATGACAAATACGGCAGACTATGGGTAATGACATCGGCTGAAAGAAATGAATCGAACGAGAATACTTTTTATGCCGAACTTTTTAAGGGCGGAGTATATCTTAACAGAATAGAAGTGCCCCAGTTTAAAGGTTCAGATTACTTTGATATCGGACGGCAAATGTATTTCATAGGCGAATTCATTTATCTTCTGGACCTGGAGAATAATGAGATTACGGTTTATAATTATTAATTGCATTTGACATCATAATCACCATGAAGAAAGGTGCGGATGCGGCGGTCACCACGGATTTAAAAGAAAGTTCGGCTCCCCGTTCCCGGATATCTTTTATCATTTTTTTTTAAAAGATTAATATTTATATTACTATTTGTTATGCAGATATAACGAAGGAGTAAGTTATGAAAGAATTAGCGGCCAGGTGCGGGATCTTTTGCGCGGAATGTGAGCATAATATAAATTTGAAATGCCCCGGATGTAAAAAGTGTGAAGGCAGGGTGTTCTGGGGGCACTGCCCTGTTGCGCAATGCAGTATTTTTAAAGAGCTTAAAGACTGTTCGGAATGCGCCGAGTTTCCGTGCGACCTGCTTAAATCATTCGCTTTCGATAAGGATCAGGGTGATCAGGGTCAGAGGATAAAAAACCTTGTCGAATGGAAAAAGATAGGGTTTGATCAATGGCTTGCAAAGAAAAAATAACCGAATAATAAAACATTTTTAAGATAATCTACGCGTGATTCCTAAGTTTTAATTCAAGCGGATGAGGGTTAAGATAAACCTGGTCAAGAAGATATTCAGGCTTGAATTTTCTGATATAATGGTTTAAAAGAGTGACCGGGACGATCTGGGGCACAAGCCCGTCGTGATACTTTGTTATAACTTCGTTAAGCTCGGCTTTTTCGTCTGTGCCGAGATCTTTTTTGAAATATCCCATAATATGCTGAAGAGTATTTGTGTTCTTCTTTCTTGTGGCAGTAAGTTTAAGGTATTTTGAAAGTAAGGTCAGATAAGACCCGTAAACTTCGTCTATGGGATATTTCTTAGCTCCGGCAACAAGTTTGCCGAGCTCCCTGAGACCGGTGTCTGAATGCGACATTATCAGATATTTGTGGACTGTGTGGAATTTGACAAGTTCGCCGACTGATCTTTTTCGTTCAAGGAGCTCATTCCATCTCTGGAACACAAATATCCTCTCGATGAAATTCTCCCTTAGAATGTCGTCATTCAGTCTGCCTTCTTCCTCGACGGGAAGGCAGGGGAATTTTTGCATGAACGCGTTCGCAAAAATGCCTACACCGGTCTTCTCGGCGAAGCCCTTGTCGTTGTAAACTTTTACGCGTTCCATTCCCGATGACGGCGACTTTGCTTTAAAAATAAAGCCGCAAAGCTTCTTTTGCTTAAGCTGTTCGAGAACCGTCTTCATCCACTTCTGCATCTTTGGCGTGATATCTTTGCCTGACCTCTGAGTAAGAAGCTTTATTTCGCCGTTGACATCGACAAGCCTCATAGCCTCGCGCGGGATGGAAAGTCCGCACTCAACTTCGGGACAGACAGGAATGAAATCGACGAATTCGCCGAGAACATCTTTTAAAAATCTGTCTAGCTTATGCCCGCCGTCGTATCTTACATTGTTTCCAAGAAGGCATGAGCTGATACCTATTACAGGTTTTTCCATATTTTACCGCCTTTTATTTGAGGGAGTATCCTAATGTCATCGCGTGACTGTTATCGCCTTCTTCGTCAGAGAAAGGCGTGAAAGAATAATCAAAAGAGAATTTATCCGCAACAATTCCGATGCCTGCCGAAAAAGGCATTCCTTCGTTCATCGCCCTGAAACCTGACCTTAAGAAAAATCTCTTCAGGTATGAAAGCTCTATTCCGGTAAAGTTCTCGGTCTCTTCATCATTGAAAAGGTATCTGGTGCTGTTCCCTGCCTTAATATCAATATTGAATGAAGTTTCATATACATAGCCGAGCCCGAACAGAACATCGGACGGGAGTTCGGTCTTTTTTTCGTCCAGCCTGCTCATGGTCCCGATATTATTGACCGACAAACCTATATTCAGATTTTTTACGAATTTACATTCGCGAAATATACCGGCGGAACCGGCAAAGCCGTATGAATCCTCATATTCAATTTTCTCGAAAAGATATTTTCCGCTTACGCCGAAATTTATGCCCGAACTGAATTTATAAACATAGTTTGCCGCAGCTATCAGATTTGATGACCCGAATTCGTATAAAGGTTCATCAGAAGGAACATCATAAGCTTCCAGTCCCGATATGTTCAGGTTAGAAAGGATAAATCCGTACTGATGGCTGTCCTCTCTGTAGGATATCGAGAACATGCTCGCTTCGGCATCCTCGAACAGGATCTTGTACGATACGCCGGCCGTTACCTTTTCGCTGCCCATCGCTGACGCCGGATTTAATGCCGCGTTCTCGACCGAACTCGAAAAAAGATAAGATGTCTGGGCTGTCGAGACCTCTTTTGCCGACATTTCAGTCCTTAAGAAATAAAACCCGCTTTTCGCCAGTATCAGCCCGTTCAGACTTATGATCAAGATAATTAAATACTTACCGCTCATTTTTATCCCTGAATTTTAAATTAAAAGAAAAATCTCCATGAAAGCGAGTGCGGATCGAATTCGCTGATCTCTTCCTGAGTATATGAATAATCTATTATCATTTTTCTGTCGAAAAGTTTAAATTCGTAACCGAAACCCGCGCTTAACCATCCGGAAATAGTGCCCAGCCTTAAAGCTATGGCGCTGTTCTGTTCTTCATATCTCTTCGACCATTCGATGCCGAAACCATAACCGTAACTGTCGAATTCATTCGAATTTATGTCTGAATAAACCGCGATCTCCCTGTTGAATTCCGGATACCAGGCAACACCGAGCGAATATGAAGCCGGATAATAATCTGTGGTGGCGGAACCGTCAGTCCAGACCTTTGAGCTGTCCCATGCGTTCTTTCCCTTCACATTCTTTGCGGTTAGTCCGAACACAATGCTTTTGTACTGCGGTATAAAGACATTCAGTCCGGCATCGTAGGCAAAAGTAAGCGAAGTGACGCTCTCCCCTTCCGTATCGAATTCCGGGAATCTCGCCCAGATAAGCTTGGTCGTTACGCCTATCGAAAGATATTCCTTGGGCTTTAAGCCGAAATTAAGATAGAACATATTCTCGTTGTATGAATAAGTTTCGAACATATCTCCGTTCTTGTCCCTTCCCTCTATTTCGTCGGTACCGGAATATAATATTCCGCCGCTTATCACCGCATTGTTCTTTACGGGATGAACATATGACAGATAAGCAAAGCTTCTGTCCATGGAAAGTATTTTCATTCCGGTCAGGATCTGTCTTTCGGTCGCGGATGAAGCGGTTGCGGGATTAAAAAATATCGAATAGGCAGAAATTACGTCTGCGGTCATAGCCCTTCCCAGACTCTCCGACCTTGCGTCCAGACCGTACCTTAAAAAAGAGCCCGCCATTCCTGCAGTTTCAGTTCCGTTCAATAAAGCTATTAGTGATAAAGTGATAAGTAATGTTGTTTTTTTCATAACCTTCCGCCCCGCCGTTCTATTCAAATATTATGATCTTATTCCATACATCGCCGTCATCCGTCGATATAATGTAAAAGTAAACACCGTTGGCAATAGTCTTGCCGTAATCGTCTTTTCCGTCCCATACGATGTAATGTTCGCCCGGAAGAAAGTTCTCGGAGTTTTTCAGTTTTCTTACTTTTTCCATAGCGAAATTATAAATGCCGCACGACACCTGTGATGAACTTTTAAGTTTGAACTGTAGTTTTACTTCTCCGAATTTTACAGGAGAAAAAGGATTCGGATACGCGTAAGTGTCGTTAGATGAATCCGCAGCAGGCTCATAGGCTTCGATCATTTTCCATGTATTGCCGTCATCTTCAGATACTGCCATGCCCATGCCCGTTCCCGCGAACATTTTATCGTTTTGGTAAAGGAATGAATAAACTTTATCTATCTCTATAAAATCTTTTTTTATGCCCGACCATGCTTTTATATTGTAATTTTCCCAGTAATTGCCGTTATCCGACGATTTCCATAAACCCCTCTCGCCGCATGCAAAAACATCGTTGTTATGAAAACCGAAGCTGTATATCTTTTCTCCTATCAGGCATTTATTCCATGTTACTCCGTTATTGTTCGTATAGGATACTCCGTTGATCTCAGCTGCGTTCTCAGCCAGCCATGTCGCGGCAAAAACATACTCCTTACTGTCGGAAGTGTTAAAATTTGAAGCAATTGCCGTAACGAAATTCCCTGTCAGTCCTGCTGAATATGTGAATTGCTTCCATATCCTTAAGCTGTCAGGCACATTGTAATCAGTGCACAGGTTTATTCCTTCTGCGGTTCCTACCCAGATGTTCCCGCCGCCCGTAATATGGACTGAGAACATTCTCTGATTCATATAATTGAAAGGATCCCACTCTTTATGATCGCATGTAAGAGTTCTCCATGTATTCCCCTGATCATCTGATTTTTGTAGTGATTGTCCAAAACATGCCATCCACAGACCGCCGAGAGAATCACAGGCCATATCGTAGGCTAGTCCCTGGATCGGCGTTATGCCCGGCTGCGGAAAATGCGTCCATGTTCTTCCAGAATCGGCGGACATGTGTACTCCGGTGCCAGTAGCGAGGAAAACGCCCTCGTCTGTTATAAATGAATCAGCCGCGGTCGTCATCCATATATTGCTGAACCTGTCAATCGCGATTGAACTCGATCCTCCGTAACCCGGAACTGAGTTTCTCCATTTCAAACCGCCTATAGTGCCTAATGTGCTGTATCCCATTGAAAATCCTGCGCCCGTCGCGGCGAACACTACCGAATCCGAGGCCGGATCTGCTTTGGGATCTTTTATAATATCAAGAATAAAATTGCTTTCTGCCCTGTCCTGTTCCACCCAGTCTTTTGAGTCTTTACTTTTAAGCCTGAAATCCGTAGGACTGTATGCCGACGCAGTATAGCTAATTAAAAGGGTTAATATAAATGAAACTGCTTTCATTAGTACTCCGTTTTGTTCTTTTTGAAGTCTCAATATAAAAAATAAACTCTCCGGCGATTACCGGACTCAGATTCCCGGCTTTATCTTCCGCCTGAATCGAAAACTGATATGCCGGATCAAGATTCTCGTTATCCACTACTTTGAATTTCGCTGTATAGATTCCGTCGTTTTTTAAAAGATCGCCGCTGTTGAAGGTATAGATATTCTCATTACCGTCATCACGCATATTAACCGGAAATGAGTTCACTGTAATAATTACATTCTTAATATCCTGATACTCCAGATGCCCCTGAGGGTCGTTCGGTTTTACGGTCACGCTGAAGTAAACAGAATCCTGAGCAGGAATAAAAACCGTATCCGGATACTGAAGTCCGTTTAGCGAAGGAGCAAAGTTTCTTATAGTTATATTAGAGAGATCTATAGAAGACGATTCTCCGTACATGTCTGTGGTTTCTATATTAAATCTGTAATTTCTTAATGTCGGGATTCCTGCGGCATAAGTTGAATCGAGATTAAAAATAAAATCCAGCCCCGCATTGCTTCTTTGATATGTATTCTCTTTTAACAGGGTTCCCGAAATATTATATAGCCTGAGTTTAAGATCCTGCTTATCATACGGCTCCACTGTATTATTGCTGTCTGACACTGCCACCGTGACCGTTCTTGTTTCAAAACCGGAATCAAAAATATCCGAATCGGCAAGCCCTGTCACCTGATCTATCTCCGGGGCTGAATTTTTAACCACATAAACAACTCCGGGCGAATCTGAACCGAGAAGTATCGAATCATTCAGGGTATATTCAATATCAAGAACCCAGACTCCCTCTTCGGGAATATCCGCTGCGTTTATACCGCCGGACCAGATATTGTTGGATGCCGCCAGATCGCATCTGAGAATACCGTCGCTGATCCCGTCATCATAAAGATCGATCCTGATCTGATAACCGTCTTTTTCTAAAAAAGCCTTCGTTCCAAAGCCCTCTTCTTTCATATAATCGGTTTCAACAGCTATCCTGAATGTGTAGTTTATATCTTTTAAAAATTGTATCCTGTCGGATATAAATGTCAGTTCGTTGTCAAGTCTGACATAATCCGATTCTTCAGTGTAGCTTACCTCTTCTTCGCATGATGAAAAGAATACTAAAGCGGCGAAAGCGGTCAGCAGGTATTTTAATTTCATTTTGCGCCTGTTTTTATTTAAAGTTGAACGGTTGAAAAATAAAACTTTTGTTTTACAATGTCAACCTAATTGCTTTAAACAAATTTATTTGCTTCCGGTTCAAAATAGTTAACTACATATAAATTATTTTTTAGTGGCAATTAAATGAAAATATTCTTATTTTAACACTCGTAAGAATTTTAAAGGGACGGATAATGGTTACTAAAGCTCAGAAAACAAGAGTTATTACGATGATAGTTATCGTAAGTATAATTTTTTTATACATCATGTTTCTTCTCGTAGGGAAAAAGCTCATGTCGAAAAACGACACTTACTATATCAAACTTCACAAACAATCGGTAACCGGACTGAATGTCGGAACTGATGTTAAATACTACGGGATCAATATTGGAAAAGTGACAGACATCGCAGTAAACAAAGAGAATGTTGCCGAAATAATAGTTACAATAAGCGTAAAAGCTGATACGCCTATAAAAGAGACTGCCGAGGCTAATCTTGCATATCAGAGTATTGCTACCGGCTTAAAGCAGATCGAAATAACGGGCGGAGATAATAAAGACAAAAATTTGCGCCCGAAGCAGTATATAAAGGCAGGTTCGGGACTGTTCGACGATATCAGCGGAAAGGCTGAAGCGATAGCTCAGAAAATTGAACTGCTTTTGACAAACCTTGTATATATCACATCACGGGAAAATTCAAACCGGTTCATGATCCTGATCGATAATCTCGAAGAAAATTCCAGA
>Ga0209417_1007358_pt1 | contig 10674 bp, 9 predicted proteins | sample RifGroF2_FD_184002 | JGI IMG/M metagenome (GOLD analysis project Ga0209417, IMG submission 184002) | Groundwater microbial communities from Rifle, Colorado, USA - Groundwater F2 (SPAdes) (version 2) | ecosystem: Environmental > Aquatic > Deep subsurface > Groundwater | place: Rifle, Colorado... | reverse complement strand
TGCGCGCCGCCGCCTCGAAGGAGCGCGCCGTGTCCCCGGGGGCCTGGGCGAGGTGGAGCCCCTCCAGGAGCTGGGCGAAGCGCCGGCGGTCCTCGGCGCGGTCGATGGCATCCGACGGGGTGCCGAGGATCGGCACGCCGGCGGCCTGGAGCGCCACCACCAGCTTGAGGGGGGTCTGGCCGCCGAACTGGACGATCACGCCGCGCGGCCGCTCCCGCTCCACGATGTTCATCACGTCCTCGAACGTGAGCGGCTCGAAGTACAGGCGGTCGGAGGTGTCGTAATCGGTGGAGACCGTCTCCGGGTTGCAGTTGACCATGATCGCCTCGACGCCGATCTCCTTGAGCGCGAAGGCGGCGTGCACGCACGCGTAGTCGAACTCGATCCCCTGGCCGATGCGGTTCGGTCCGGAGCCGAGGATGACGACCTTGGGCCGCGGGGTGGGCGGCGCCTCATCCTCCTCCTCGTAGGTCGAGTAGAGGTAGGGCGTGTAGGCGACGAACTCGGCGGCGCAGGTGTCCACCATCTTGAACGTGGCGCGGATCCCCGCGGCGAGCCGCGCGGCCCGCACCTCGGGTTCGGTCGTGCCGGTGAGCTCGGCGATGCGGCAGTCGGCGAAGCCCATCTGCTTGGCCCGGCGCAGGACGCGGGCATCGGCGAGCCCGGCGGCCCGGATGCGGGGCTCGAGCTCGACGATCTCGCGCACGTTCTCGAGGAACCACGGGTCCACGGCCGACAGCTCGGCGATCTCCTCGGTGGTGAGCCCCTGCCGGTAGGCCTCGGCGATGGCGAAGCAGCGCTCGGGGGTGGGCACGCGGACCTTCTGGCGGAGCGTCTCGAGGTCGGCCGGCGGCCGGTCCAGCGTGAGCCCCCACCGGTCCTGCTCGAGCGACCGGACCGCCTTCTGCAGGGCCTCCTTGAACGTCCGCCCGATGGCCATGACCTCGCCCACGGACTTCATCTGCGTGGTGAGGGTCTGGTCGGCTTCCGGGAACTTCTCGAAGGCCCAGCGCGGGAACTTGACCACGCAGTAGTCGATGGCGGGCTCGAAGCAGGCCGGCGTCTCGCGTGTGATGTCGTTCCGGAGCTCGTCCAGCGTGTAGCCCACCGCCAGCTTCGCCGCGATCTTGGCGATGGGGAACCCCGTGGCCTTGGAGGCCAGCGCCGAGGAGCGCGAGACGCGGGGGTTCATCTCGATGACGACCATGCGTCCGTCACGGGGATTCACGGCGAACTGGATGTTCGACCCGCCCGTCTCGACGCCGATCTCGCGGATGATCGCGAGGGCGGCGTCGCGCATGAGCTGGTACTCCTTGTCGGTCAGCGTCTGCGCCGGCGCCACGGTGATGGAGTCGCCCGTGTGGACGCCCATCGGATCGACGTTCTCGATGGAGCAGACGATGACGACGTTGTCCTTGAGATCGCGCATCACCTCCAGCTCGAACTCCTTCCACCCGATGACCGACTCCTCCACCAGCACTTGCCCCATCGGGCTCTGCTGCAGCCCCCACTTGATGGCGGCCTCGAGCTCGTCCGGGTTGTAGGCGATGGAGCCGCCGGTGCCGCCCAGCGTGAACGAGGGTCGGAGGATCAGGGGGAACTGCATCCGGCGCTGGCGCATTCCCTCGAGGGCCTCGGCAGGGCCCCCCGCGTAGAAGCCCAGGGGCATCTCGAGCCCGATCCGGGCCATCGCCGCCCCGAAGAGGTTGCGATCCTCGGCGGTCTTGATGGCCGGCAGCGTGGCGCCGATGAGCTCCACCCCGTAGCGCTCGAGGGTGCCGTCCTCCGACAGCGCCACCGCGAGGTTGAGCCCGGTCTGGCCGCCGACGGTGGGGAGCATGGCGTCCGGGCGCTCGCGGGCGATCACCTTGGCCACGAACTCCGGCGTGAGCGGCTCCACGTAGGTGCGGTGGGCCATCTCGGGGTCCGTCATGATGGTGGCCGGGTTCGAGTTGACCAGCACCACCTGGAAGCCCTCCTCCCGCAGCGCCTTGCAGGCCTGGGTGCCCGAGTAGTCGAACTCGCAGGCCTGCCCGATCACGATGGGCCCGGAGCCGATGAGGAGGATCTTCTCGAGGTCAGTCCGCCTGGGCACGGTCGTCTATCCGCCGAGCTGCCTGACCAGTTCGGCCTTGGGGATTCCGCTGTGAATGCTCACGGCGGACAGGACGTCATTCAAGGTGCCTTTGGCCATCACCCGGTGGTCCGGAACAGTGATGTGGTGGTCACCGGCGCCCGTCTTCTTCCTCAGGCGCACGTGACTACCCCTTTGCCTCACAACGACATAGCCCAGGGACTCGAGCAACTTGATCAATCTCCTTCCGCTAACCTGCGGCAGTCTTACCACGCGGGACCTCTGTCTCCGACAGCAACAGCAGGGTCAAGGCCTTCCCCCGCGGCCGCGAGCCGGCGAAATGCAGTCCAGCCGCTTCTTTCGCATTGCGCAGGAGCTCGTCCAGCGTCCTGCCCTGGGTAAAGAAGTCGGCACCAATGCCGCGGGCGCACCAGAACTTGCCATCGTAGTACGCCTCCGCCTTCACGAGCATGTTAGCCTCCCGTGACCAGCCCATAGATGATCGAGGCCTCGGGCGCCGCTTCCTCCCGCTTGTAGAGCACGTCGTCCAGGCGGCCCGAGCCGACCCACACGACGTCCCCCTTGCCCCAGAGCTTCTCGCCGAGCACGCTCATGCGCTTGTCGACGCGTTCCTTGACGGCGTGGGCCTCGAGCGCCAGCTCGCTCTCGGTGGTGAAGCTGGCCCACTCGGGCTTCTGACCGACCTCCTCGGTCTTGCGGTACGAGATCAGGTACTTCGGCATGGAGAGGTCACCCTCCTTTCTCGCCTTCCATCAGGGCGATGAAGGCCTGGAACAGGTAGTCCGCATCATGCGGGCCGGGAGAGGCCTCGGGGTGGTACTGCACGGAGAAGACCGGAAGCTCCCGGTGCCGCATCCCCTCGCAGGTGCCGTCGTTGAGGCTCACGTGCGTCGGCTCGACCCCGAACCGCTCCAGCGACCCCGGGTCCACGGCGAAGCCGTGGTTCTGCGACGTGATCTCCACGCCGCCGGTCAGGAGGTTCTTCACCGGGTGGTTGGCGCCGTGGTGGCCGAACTTGAGCTTGTACGTCGTCCCGCCGAGAGCGAGTCCCAGGATCTGGTGGCCGAGGCAGATGCCGAAGATCGGCACCCGGCCGGCGAGGGCCCGCACGGTCCGGATCAGGTACTCCACGGGCTCCGGATCGCCCGGGCCGTTGGAGAGGAAGATCCCGTGGGGCTTCATCTCGAGGATCGCCTCGGCGGGGGTGCCGGCCGGCAGCACCTGGAGCGCGCAACCCAGCGAGGCGAGGCGGCGCAGGATGTTCCGCTTGATCCCCGCGTCGAAGGCGACCACGCGGAACCGCGCCGCCGCCGGCTCGGTGTAGCCGCGGCGGAGATCCCACGTGCCCTCGGCCCACCCGTAGGCCGCCTCCGCCGTCACCTCCCGCACCAGGTCACGGCCCACCAGGCTCGGGACGGCCCGCACCCGCTCCACCAGCCGCGCCGCGTCGCCCTCCACCGACGAGATGATGCCCGCCTGGGCGCCCTGGTCGCGGAGATGGCGCGTCAGCGCGCGCGTGTCGATGCCCTGGATGCCGACGATCCCGTGTTCCTTCATGTACGCGTCGAGCGAGGTCCGCCCGCGCCAGGAGGACGGGTAGGGGCACGCTTCCTTGACGATGAAGCCGCTGAGCCAGGGCCGACTCGACTCCATATCCTCTGGATTGATGCCGTAGTTGCCGATGAGCGGGTAGGTCATGCAGACGAGCTGCCCCCGGTAGGAGGGATCGGTCATGATCTCCTGGTAGCCCGTCATGGCGGTGTTGAAGACGACTTCTCCCGGAGCTTCACCGGTGGCCCCGCAGGGCTCCCCCCGGAAGACCCGTCCGTCGGCCAGCGCCAGCAGCGCCTGCGTCATGGCGTCACCACGGTGCCGCCGACGATGGTCATGATCGGAGCGCCGGTGCCCGTGACACCCCGGAAGGGGGTGTTGCGGCTGCGCGAGTGGAACGCGGCCGGGTCCACGGTGAAGGGCCGCTCGAGGTCCAGGATGGTGATGTCCGCGGCGGCTCCGGGCGCGAGGCTCCCGCCCGGCAGGCCGAGGACGCGGGCGGGGCCAGAGGACATGCGCGCCACGAAGGTGGAGAGGTCGAGGCGTCCCGGTCTCACCAGCCGGTCGAGCAGGAGCGGGACCGCTGTCTCGAGCCCCACGACGCCGCTGGCGGCCTCCGCGAACTCGCCCTCCTTCTCGGACAGGGCATGCGGGGCGTGGTCGGTGGCGACGCAGTCGATGGTCCCGTCCAGGAGCCCCTCGAGCACCGCCTCCACGTCCCGGTTGGAGCGCAGCGGCGGCTGCATCTTGGTGTTGGGATCGTAGTCGCGCACCGCCTCGTCGGTGAGCAGGAGGTGATGCGGCGTCACCTCGGCGGTCACCCGGACGCCGCGGGCCTTGCCGTCGCGCACCAGGCGCACGGCCCCGGCCGTGGAGAGGTGCGCGATGTGCACATGCGCGCCGGTCAGCTCGGCCAGCACGATGTCCCGCGCCACCATCACGTCCTCCGCCGCGGCGGGCTGCCCCGTCAGGCCGAGGTCCGTGGAGACGAACCCCTCGTGCATGACGCCGCCATGCGCCAGGTGGCAGTCCTCGGCGTGGCTGATGAGCGGCGTCCCGAAGGGGAGCGCGTACTCCATGGCCCGCCGGTAGAGGGCGGCGTTCATCACGCACCTGCCGTCATCGGAGAAGGCCACGCAGCCGGCCTCCGCCTGCTCCGCCATCTCGGCGAGCTGCTCGCCCCGAAGCCCGCGCGTGACGGCGCCGATGGCGTAGACACGCACGACGCCTTCCACGCGGGCCTTGGCGAGGATGTAGTCGGTGACCGCGCGATTGTCATTGACGGGGACGGTGTTGGCCATGCAGGCGACGGCGGTGAAACCGCCGGCCGCCGCCGCGCGCGTGCCGCTGGCCACCGTCTCCTTGTACTCGAAGCCCGGCTCGCGCAGGTGGACGTGGATGTCGATGAAGCCGGGGCAGACGACCTTGCCCGCCGCGTCGATGACCTGCGTCCCCTGCGGGGCCCGGAGCCCTGGGCCCACCGTCCCGATGCGCCCGTCGACCACCAGGACGTCCTGGACGCCGTCGATGCCGCTGGCGGGATCCACGACCCGCCCGTGCCTGATGAGGAGGCTCATGCCGGCTGGCTCCCCGCCAGCAGGTAGAGGACGGCCATGCGCACCGCCACGCCGTTCGTCACCTGGTCCAGGATCACCGAGTACCGGCTGTCGGCCACCTCCGGGGACAGCTCGACGCCGCGGTTCACCGGTCCCGGGTGCATGATGAGCACGTCCGGCCGGCAGTGCTTGAGCTTGTCGAGCGACAGCCCCCAGACGCGCGAGTACTCCCGGAGCGAGGGGATGAGACCACTCTCCATCCGCTCGTGCTGGAGCCGCAGCATCACGATGACGTCGGCGTGCGCGATGGCCTCCTCCAGCCGGTGACTCACCTTGACGCCGAGCTCCTGGCACGCGGGCGGGATGAGCGTGGGCGGCCCCGCCACCGTCACGGTGATGCCCATCTTCTTCATCCCGTGGATGTCCGAGCGCGCCACCCGGCTGTGGGTGATGTCCCCGACGATGGCGACGCTGAGGCCCTCGAGATGCCCCTTCTTCTCCCGGATCGTCAGGAGATCGAGCAGTCCCTGCGTGGGGTGCTCGTGGGCGCCGTCGCCGGCGTTCACCACGGCGCAGCGCAGATGCCGGGCGAGGAGCGCGGGGGCCCCCGAGGCCTTGTGGCGGACCACGACCACGTCCGGGCTCATGGCCTCGATGTTCTTCGCGGTGTCGAGCAGGCTCTCCCCCTTCTCGGCGCTGGAGCCGGAGGCCGAGAAGTTGACGACGTCGGCCGAGAGCCACTTGCCCGCGATCTCGAACGAGGTGCGCGTGCGCGTCGAGGCCTCGAAGAAGAGGTTCACCACCGTCTTGCCCCGGAGGGTCGGCACCTTCTTGATCTCGCGGGTGGCGATCTCCTTCATGGAGCCGGCCGTGTCCAGCACGTCCCGGATCTCCGCGGCCTCGAGGTCCTGCAAGCTCAGGAGGTCTTTCCGCTTCCAGCCCATGTCTCGGCTCCTCCGGTCCCCGCGCCTATGAGTCGATCGGTTCTTGAATGACGACCCGGTCCACGCCGTCGTGCTCGCGCAGCATGACGGCCACGGACTCCCGCCGGCTCGTCGGGAGGTTCTTGCCGATGTAGTCCGGGCGGATCGGCAGTTCGCGGTGGCCGCGGTCCACCAGCACGGCCAGGCGGATGATCCGGGGACGACCGAGGTCCATCAGCGCGTCCATGGCGGCGCGGATGGTGCGGCCGGTGAAGAGCACGTCGTCCACCAGCACGACCGTGCGCCCCTTGATCGGGAAGGGGATCTCGGTGCCGCGGACGACCGGCTGCTCGGCCTTGAGCCGGAGGTCGTCCCGGTACAACGTGATGTCGAGCGCGCCCACCGGGGGCCTGGTGCCCTCGATCCCGGCGATCTTCTCCGCGATGCGCTCGGCCAGCGTGACCCCGCGGGTCTTGATCCCGACCAGCGCGACGCCCTCGCCGCCGGCCTGCTCGACGATCTCGTGAGCGATGCGGGTCAGCGCGCGGTCGAGCGCCGTGTCATCGAGCACCTGGGCCTTCTCGCGGGAGGTCACAGGCCCGGGTCCAGGCAAAAAAAATCCCCCGACGGGGGCTGGGGACCACGGCGGAGGAGAACCAGGGACTTCATCATCTGCTCCTTGCCGGCCTCGCGGGGCCTGCTTAAAGGAGTCATCCAAGTTGTTGTCTCACCCTACCCTCGGACCCCCACCGTGTCAAGGCTCCGGCTCAGCCCTTGGATGGCGCGATGCCGTAGCCCTTGAGCTTGCGGTACAAGTGGCTGCGCTCGATGCCGAGCTTCTCGGCGGTGCGCGTCACGTTGCTGTCGTGGGCGCGCAGCTCCGCCAGGATGTAGGCGCGCTCGAACGCCTCGCGGGCCTCCTTGAGCGTCTTTTCCCGCTGGACCTCCTCGGCTCCCGCGAGGGCCTCCTTGGGGCGCAACGGTGGCGGCAGGTTCTCCGGGCCGATCACGTCCCGCGGCGCCATGATGACGAGCCGCTCGACCATGTTCCGGAGCTCCCGCACGTTCCCCGGCCAGTCGTACGAGAGGAAGTAGGCGAGGGCCTCGACCGAGACGGTCTTCGGGCGCTTGCCGTTCTCGGCGGAGAAGAGCCCGACGAAGTGCTCCACCAGCGCGGGGATGTCCTCCTTGCGCCGGCGCAGCGGCGGCACCTCGATGGGGATGACGTTCAGCCGGTAGTAGAGGTCCTCGCGGAAGCGCCCCTGGGCGATCTGTTCCTTCAGGTCCTGGTTGGACGCGGCGAGCACGCGGACGTCCACGCGGATGGTGTCCTTGCCGCCCACCCGCTCGAAGGCCTGCTCCTCGAGGACGCGCAGCACCTTGGCCTGCGTCTTGAGGCTCATGTCTCCGATCTCGTCGAGGAAGAGGGTGCCGCCGTCGGCGACCTCGAACTTCCCGCGGTGGCGCGCCACCGCGCCGGTGAAGGCGCCCCGCTCGTGGCCGAACAGCTCCGACTCGATCAGCTCCTCGGGGATCGCGGCGCAGTTCACCTCGACAAACGGCAACTCGCGCCTCGTGGAGAGTGCGTGGATGGCCCGGGCCACCAGCTCCTTGCCCGAGCCGTTCTCACCGTGGACGAGCACCCGCCCGTTGGTGGGCGCCGCGGTGGCGATCTGCTGCCGCAGCTCCTCGATGAGCGGGCTCCGGCCAACGATCTCCTGGCCGCGCTGGATCTGCTCGCGGAGCGCTCGGTTCTCCCGCTCGAGCCGCGAGTGCTCCAGCGCGCGGGCCGCGGCCAGCAGCGTCTTCTCGAGCGAGAGCGGCTTTTCGATGAAGTCGTAGGCGCCCAGCTTGGTGGCCTTGACGGCCGTCTCGATGGTGGCGTGGCCCGAGATCATCACCACGGCGACCTCGGGCCGGAGTCGCATGATCTCGGCCAATGCATCGAGCCCATCCATGCCGGGCATCCAGATGTCCAGGAAGATCAGATCCGGGGACTCCTCCGCTAGCCGGCCGATGGCGTCCTGCCCGGAGCCCACCGCCGACACGTGGTAGCCCTCGTCCTCGAGCACGCCCCGCAGCGTGGTCTGGATGGCGCGCTCGTCGTCGACGATGAGGATGTGCTCGCCGGCCATGGGCTCTCCGGGCGCTCCTGTCAGGCCTGCACGGCGGCCGGCGCGAGACGGCCCGCCGGCAGCTCGAGGACGAAGCGGCTGCCCTGCGGCAGGTTGTCCTCGAGCCAGATGGTGCCGCCGTGGTCGATGACGATCTGGTGGACGATGGGGAGCCCGAGGCCCATGCCCGTGGCCTTCGTGGAGAAGTACGGGAGAAAGAGGCGCTCGCGGTCCTCCTGAGCGATGCCGGGGCCGGTGTCGGCCACGACGATCCGCGCCCGCCGCGCCTCCGGAAGCCACACGGTCTCGACGGTCACCTCCCCGGCCTGGCCCACCGCCTCCACGGCGTTGTCCACCAGATTCAGGACGGCGCGCTTGATCTGGTTGGGATCCACCTCGATCTGGGGCAGGTCGGGCGAGAACGCCGACGTGATGGCCAGCGCCGGGTGCGACTCGCGGTACAGGACGATCACCCCGTCGAGGAGACGGGCCAGATCCGTCGGCCGGAGCGACAGGGCCGGCATGCGCGCGAAGCGCGAGAACTCGTCCACGAGCTGCTTGAGCCCGTCGACCTCCTGGATGATGGTGGAGGTTGCCTCCTCGAGCAGCTGCTTCTCCTCGGGGCTCCGGTCTCCCGCGAGCCGGCGCCTCAGGCGCTGGGCGGAGAGCTGGATCGGCGTGAGCGGGTTCTTGATCTCGTGCGCGATGCGCTGGGCGACCTCCCGCCACGCGGCCAGGCGCTGGGCCTTCAGGAGCTCGGTGAGGTCGTCGAACACGAGCACGAGCCCCATGTCGGCCCCGTCGGGACCCCGGAGCGCCGTGGCCGAGGACAGGAGGGTGATCGCCTGCCCGTCGCGCCTCAGGTGCACCTCGTGCTCGACCGTGCCCTCCTTGAGCCGCGTCATGCGCTTGATCAGGGCCGCGATCTCGCCGAACTCGGGCCGCCGGAAGACAGCGGAGTCGGGCTGTCCGAGCGCCGCCTGCGCGGGGATGCCCAGCATGCGCTCGGCTGCCCCGTTGATGGTGGTCACGCGCCCCTCGGGATCGAGGGAGACCACGCCGGTCGCCACCGCCTCGAGCACGGTCTCCGTGTAGCGGCGCCGCATCTCCATCTCGCCGTGCTTGGCCTGCAGGTCGAGGTAGGCCTCCTCGAGCTTGGTCCTCGAGGACGCCAGGTCGCGGGTCATCCGGTTGAAGGAGTCCACGAGGATCCCGATCTCGTCGTCGGCGCGCACCTGCACCTGATAGCCGAGGTTCCCGGCCGCGACCGCGCGCGTGCCCTCGGCCAGCAGCTGGATCGGGTCGGTGATGCCCCGGGCCAGGTAGAGACCGAACCACGTCGCCGAGAACACGATGATCAGGGTCATGAGCAGGAACAGCAGGATGTAAATGGCCTTGATGGGGTTCTTGAGGAGCTTGAGCTGCTTGTACTCCTGGAAGGCCTGACTGATCCCACGGAGGCGGTTCTCGAGCCGCTGGCTCACGTGGCTCGACACCACGAGCACGCCCACCACCTGGCGGCTCGAGTCGCGGATCGGGACCACGGCCTGGATCATGTCGCCCCGGTCGAGCTCCTGGACCGTGGTGACCTCCTGGCCGCCGAGCCCCTGGGCGACCTTGTCCTTGTGCATGGAGCGCGTGGCGACGGCGGCGAGCGCCGGGTCCTTGACGTAGAACTGCTCCTGCCCGCGCCGGTCGAAGACCGTGATGGCCGACAGCCCGAGGCGCTCCCGCTGCTCGTCGAGGAACGCGGCCAGGGCCTCGCGCCGCTCCTCGCCCAGGAGCCCCTCGCGCTCTGCCACCCGGGCTATGTACCGAGCGTGCCTGAGCGCCGTGCCCTCCAGCGTCTGGTAGTAGGTCTGCGCCACCTGCAGCGCCTGGTCCAGCGGCCGCTCTACCTGGGGCTTGAACCATCCCTCGATGGAGGTTGTGATGAAGTTGGAGGCGATGATGAAGATCAGGATGCCCGGTGCCAGGGCCAGCGAGAGGAAGGCCAGGACCAGCTTTGTCTTGAAGCGCGCGCCGAGCACCTTGTGGCGGCGCTCGAAGGAGAGCTTGACCAGGTTGCGGAAGAGGAGGATCAGCAGCAGCAGGAAGACGACCAGGTTGAGGTTGAGGAGGGCCAGCACCAGCAGGTTGGAGGCGAGCGGGATCTGGGGCGTCCGGATCCCCACCTCGAACACGGTGCCGACCACCAGCAGGATGAGGATGCCGCTGATGATCAGGAGATTGCGCTTGCGCTTGCTCTGTTCAGCCGGCCGATCCTGGAGCAGTGGCATCACTGGCTCCGGTTCACGGTGAGCAGGCTCGACTGCACCCACGGGGTCTCGGCGGCGTCCCCTGCGATGCGCGCCACCCACGAGTTGACGCCGCCCAGGGACACGTCCGCCCGCACGCGCACGTAGTAAAGCTCCTGGGCGTCGAGGGAAGAGACC
>Ga0209417_1007355_pt1 | contig 10676 bp, 12 predicted proteins | sample RifGroF2_FD_184002 | JGI IMG/M metagenome (GOLD analysis project Ga0209417, IMG submission 184002) | Groundwater microbial communities from Rifle, Colorado, USA - Groundwater F2 (SPAdes) (version 2) | ecosystem: Environmental > Aquatic > Deep subsurface > Groundwater | place: Rifle, Colorado... | reverse complement strand
AGCTCCGAAAGGAAAGGAGCAGATTTATTCCGGCGTGTACAGTGCGATCACAGGGATGGCAATGGTCGTAACAATGCTCATGTCCGGTACTTTTCTACCACCGGCAATGGATTTATTCGGGCTGCATCTTCTGCCTGAACAGGTGCTTTTCGGACTGACTTCAGTTTTCAGATTAACAGCAATAATTCCGCTTATCGGAGTATTTGAACATAGAGCGGCGCCTATGATGCTCATAATATCACATCTTAACGATTTCGCAAAGGTCAAGGTTGTACAGTACTCACGGTGGATGTTCAAATAAAGAAAAATCAGTTGTTCATCAAGTTAATCGAACCATAAATGCCATTCGGGTCTTTTCTGAAGTTTAACAAATTCATCTTCAGATGACCTGAAAGCTCTTTCGTCATTACTGTCGTAGAAAATAATAAGTTCCAGCTCTTTGACTTTCGCCTTATCATCCTGATACTTTTCGGCGATCAGATTTGGAGGCATGACAATTTTCCCTGCTATTTTTCCGGTAGTAAAGTTTAATCCGGCAAAATCAGCGTCTTTTTGATATGCCTGAAATATCAATCCCGAACAAACAAGGGCACTGTTCTTTCTGAAATCAAAATCATAATCATAAGGTTTTCCGTGCTGAGCAATAGCCCTTTCAATTGCTTTAACTCTCAGCGCTTTAGGCAGTATTGTTCTTAAAACCGCGGCATAATCGCAATGTCCGATAGAATTTTTTGCCGTATTTAAAGTTACACCTTCAGCTATAGCTTCAAGATAGACAAAAGGCTCATTCTCAGCATCGCCTTTTTTGTACAACTCCCATGAATCAGGGTATTTGTTTTTCATATAAGTGTCAAAATCCGAATAAGTGCTGTCTGTCTGACTGTAATAGTCAGCAACCGCAGGATCTGCGGCATAATCAAGCAGCTGCTGATAGCTGCCGAGATACACTGCCGCATGCGACCAGAATCCGGGAATTCCGTAGTTGGTCATATACCATTCCTGTCTTTGAAGAACAATGTCGCCTGGCTCTGAATTCTGCAGTATTGTATCGCACTGCATAGGAGTGATCAAAGCTATTTTTCTTCGTGTCATCCTTGTTTCAGAAAGATTTCTTAAAAAAGATTCTTTCATTGGCAAAAAGGCTTTCTTTAATTTTTTGTTAACAATGTCCGCACCGTTTTGAGTAAGCATTATCAGACTGCGGTTTTTTAAGACATCCGAATAATTCTGATACTTTTGTTCAATTAATTTCATTGCTCCAGCCACTAGATCAATTGAAGGGTTAAAAGCATGCCTATTTTTCAAATACTCGTAAAGATCAAAACCGTCCTCCATTCCCGACATATCCGAAACATGCAGAACATTCAGCTTTATCTGATCAAATAAACCTGACGGTAATTCACTCTCAGGGATTTCTTCATTCAAAAGAACATCATAAAGCGAATTTTTATTTGCCTGCCTGATCAAATGCAAAGAAAGATCGTAAGCCTGAATATGAGCAGTATAAAAGATCAGAAAACCGTAAGAATTTGAAGCGTCCGGCGGGTTCATCAGTGAATCTCCCATATTTCTGATATTGTATAATATCTGATTAGTGACAATGAACTTATGCCACACACGGTAGATCTCTCTCTTCTGCTGATCGTCTGCAATCGGCAGATCTGGTTTGAGAGCATTATCGATTTCTTTTTTAAGTAAAATTATCTCATTTTCAAGATCCTGAAGGTTTTGCAGATAAGCTTCGATCTCAAAATCATATACTGTCTCTTTATCGCTCATTTGGAAATCATCTAATCTGCCTAACTGCCGAGTACATGCGGAAAAAATGATCGAGAGAGCTGTCAGTATTATTATTCTTTTCATAATTACCTCAAAAAATACATTTCGCTGTTTACAATCTAACTTCGATAGAATGACGCAATTTAATTCATCATACACTGCATTGTCAAGGTCTAATTAAATCTGTTGATTTATCAGAAAAAAGTTAATAAATTCGGTTTGTAGAAAAGAAGGTTTGAATGATGATAATTGATATTTTATTGGCAGTAATTGCAGGACTCGCACTCATAGCCGGATTTATAGGCTGTCTGCTTCCGATCCTTCCGGGTCCACCTCTAGCTATGGCCGGGCTTATAGCGGCTTATTTCTCTGATTATTGCGTTATATCAGTAAAGACTTTAATAATGTGCACGATCATTACCGTAATCGTAACAGTTCTGGATGTTGTAGCTCCGATCTGGTTCACTAAAAAATACGGCGGAACAAAATACGGTTTTTACGGAGCGACAGCAGGCTTGATCTTCGGTATCTTTTTCGGCCCTTTTGGAATAATCGCAGGTCCGTTTATTGGAGCTTTAGCCGGAGAATTACTGAAAGACTATAAAGATTTGAATAAAGCCTTAAAAGCAGCTATAGGTACATTCATCGGATTTTTATTCGGCACAGGGATAAAGCTGATGGCATGCGGAGCATTTATTTGGATATTTATAAGCTCAATGTTATAAACCGCTTGACAAATCGCATTACTATTCGTACTTTTAATCATACTATTAAAAGGGCTATTTATGTATAAAACTATATCAGCGAACGATCTTAAGACGAAAGGGATCTCAATGGTCGAGGAAGAGACCGCACAGTACGGCGAGGTTGTCGTAACTGTCAGGGGTAAAAACAAATTTGTGATCATTCCGTACGAAAAGTATAATGAACTGCGTGAATATGAACTACTTGCTGCGCTCGCGGAAACAAGGAAAGACATTGCGGAAGGTAAATATGTAATCGAGTCAGTTAAAGACCATATCAAGAGTATAACCAGTGATTAAAATCGTTTATTCAGATTCATACAAAAAGAAGGCTAAGAAGTTTTTCAAAAAGCACCCTGATCTTGTCAGTCAGTACGATAAAACTATCGAATTGCTTGAATTAAATCCTTATCATCCTTCACTCAGGCTGCATAAACTGACAGGAAAATTAAGTGATCTGTATTCGATATCTATAAATATCACTTACAGGCTATCAATAGAATTTGTCATGCAGGATGACAAGATCATTCCTGTTGATATCGGCACGCATGACGAAGTTTATTAAAAAAAATTGGACTGAACAGAATTTCTAAACCAAAATGGAGATTGAGTTATGAAAGCGAATATAATACTATATGTGTCTGATCAGAAAGCAAGCGCAGGGTTTTATGAAAAAGTTCTCAGTTTGAAACCTGAACTTGATGTGCCAGGAATGACTGAATTCAGGCTCAACGAAGACACAGTTCTAGGACTTATGCCTTCAGCGGGAATTAAACGCCTGCTCGGTGATAAACTGCCCGATCCTGACAAAGCCAGAGGGATTCCGAGAGCCGAAGTCTATCTGCATGTAACCGATCCTGAATCCTATCATAGCCGCGCGGTCTTGAACGGAGCAAAAGAACTCAGCCCGCTCATAGTCAGGGATTGGGGAGACCAAGCAGCTTACAGCCTCGATCCAGACGGACATGTGCTCGTGTTCGCGGCTAAAGCATGAAAAGCATACTACATATATTCGTAATTGCACTTCTGATGATAATTACTATAGTCTCGGTTATATTTTCTATTATAGCCATAAATAGCTATCTAATGTATGGCACCAGCGACTACAATGGATTAGGACAGGGAATATTAGGCATAATCATATTGTTTTTGACCACTATCGGGATTATAATAACTTCAGTTTCATTCATAATAAAAAAGAATATGAGTGATAAGGAGAAATCATTATTAAAAGTTCCTCTTATTTTGTATATATCCACTTTCTTAATCGGCCTGTACTTTTTTATTCTAAATGCCCACTTACTATAAAAATTGACAAATAATAATGTAATAAAACATGAATTTTGATAAAAATAGGAGAAATAAAATATGAAGAAATTCTATATCTGCGATGATGAAAAGTACAAGAAATATTCAATATTAGCGGAAGAAAATAATTATGGAATGGAAGTCCAGTCTTTTCATAGTCCGTACAGTTACGATGAAACTGAATTAATAAATGACAATAAAAAAGAAATCAGTAGAATTAAAGGAGAAAATCTATCTTTTCATGCTATCTTTGGTGATTTATGTCCCGGAAGCGGTGATTGGCTAGTAAGAGATGTTGCAAATAAAAGATTTAACCAGAGTTACAATTTAGCAAAAGATTTAGGTGTTTCAGCTATAATTTTTCATATTGGTTATGTCCCCGGTTGTGGACCTGTTTCAAATTGGTCAAAGAGATGTATAAATTTCTGGAATGAATTTTTGAGAGATAAACCTGAGACTATGAATTTTTATATTGAAAATGTGCTTGAGCATGATGCTGAAATGCTTGATAGAGTTATCAGTGGCATAAATAAGCCTAATGTAAAAGTTAATCTTGATATTGGACACGCTCATTGTTATTCTAAAGTTTCCGTTCTAGAATGGATTAATACCTTGAAGAGCAAAATCGGATATGTACATCTTCATGATAATAATGGTAAAAATGATGAGCATTTAGGATTAGGAATGGGAAACATACCAATGAAAGAAGTATTGGAAGCTTTAAACACTTATGCTCCAGATGCTATTTGGGCTCTTGAGTGCCAGTCGGAATATATTGAAAGTTCTATAGATTGGTTGAAAAACTACAAGTACATTTAAATACTATAAACTTGGGAACTAAATGGACTATACTCGACTTCCCATTGTCATTGCTAAGCAAATTTTTCCCCATTCTTTTCTAGACAGATCTGTCCTCGCGTTCGCTAGGAAATGTTTTGACAAATAATACAGAATCACTTAAATTTAAACTTATGACAAAGCAACTGGAAGAAATAACCTATTCATTTGAAATGTATTTTGATGAAAACTCAGAAAATAAGCTAAATGATATGTTCCATGAACTTGCATCCGTCGGAGCATTTCCCGCAGTACAAAAAGAAAACAGAAGATATCATATTACACTCGCCATATATGACAATATTGATTTTGAAAAATCTAAAATAGTATTACGAGAATTTTGTAAGCGTAACAATCAATTCAAAATAAACTTGGGTTTTATCGGGTTATTCCCGGGGAAAGAAAATGTGATATTTGCTTCACCTATAATAACTAATGACTTGATCAAAATTCATCAAGATTTCCATAGCCAGCTTTCATGGCAAAAGAAATCATGCTGGGAGAATTACATTCCTGAAAGCTGGCAGCCGCACTGTAGCTTAACCGTAACAACACAAGATGCTCAATTCTCGGATGTGTTGCAAATTATTAGAAATAAATTCAGACCCGTAGAAGTAAAAATAAAATCAATCGGCTTTACTTTTAATGGCGAAAAGATATGTTTCAATTTAAAAGAATAGTTCTTAAATAGCTACAAAACATGTCCCATAGCAAGTAGCATTCCCACTGTGCTTAAATAAAAATATTTTGGCGTTGACATTTTTTTTTATTTTGTTTATGTTGTCATAGTAAAGTATGCGTGTGTTCATAAACTGCAGCGCAAACAATAATTATTAACGAGGAAATAAAAATGTCACATATTGTATCGTTTAAGATCACTGGACTTGCAGGTCGTAATGAACCGTTAGAAGTTGAGTTGAACCGAGATACTAATATTTTTTTTGGACTCAATGGTAGCGGTAAAACTTCTATCTTAAAAATCTTGCACTCAGCTATGGATAATAAAACAGATAACCTTAAATCAGTACCTTTTGAATCTGCTGTAGTTAAAATATATTCTTTAGAAAAAAAAGGAATTATAGTCCGTTCAATTGAAAAATGTGACCTACAAGTTTTTAACAAAAGCAAAAGAAATGTTAAAAACAAAGATATAAGTAATGAATCATTATTACCTGATACATCGTATTTTAAAGAAATGAATTGGATAAGCATTCCAAACACCATTGAAGGCGGTGCAAATGCACGATGGGCTCATAAATATCTTCCTACATCTCGGCTCCAAATTAGCGAAGATGACCCATATTCTAGCTACTTGGATTCTACCATGAATAATGGAATGCAGTTAACCGAGAATCAATTAGATACTTTTTTTGCACGAGCAGTAGAGAATTTATGGAGAAGATATTCAGCAAAAATTCTCGGGGCTGCTCGCATCGCACAAGAACAAGGTTTGGCTAGTATTTTAAAAGCAGTACTGTCTCCAATAAATTCAAAAAAAAAGAAGATTCATACAAAACTAACTACTGAAACAGCGTATGAGCGCATAAAATCTTTTCTAAATAGACAAGGTTCGTCAACAATCTTAGGTAAATATCCTGACTTTGAGAAACTTTATCTTAATAATCCTACGCTACAAAATATTGTACAAGATATTGATAAAGTAGAACAAGATATTAAATCTGCGATGTCTGCTCGTGATATTCTGCAACAGTTGATTACACAAATGTTTACGGCTAATAAGAATATCAGTTTCACTGATGAGTATATCAAAGTAATTAGCTCTTCTGGTGAGAGTATCGGATTAGCATCTCTTTCTTCGGGTGAGAAAAATATGTTACGAATACTTGTTGAAGTTCTCCTAGCAGAAGCAAATTCTTTTATTATAGACGAACCTGAGATTTCACTTCATATTGATTGGCAAAAAAATTTAATTAAATCTCTTAGGGCTTTAAACTCTGATGCTCAGTTTATATTTGCAACTCATTCTCCGGAAATATTAGCAGATATTCCAGATGATAAGATATTCCGAATATGAGTAATAAAGAACAAATAAAGAGACTGAATCATTCTAATTCAGGGTATTTGCGTTCAATGCAAGTGTCTGAGGTGAATTTATTTGTTTTTGTCGAAGGAAAGGAATGTGATCCGTATTTTTATGGGAAAATTTGCCAAACTACTAGAATTGATAAAATAAAATATGAGATAGTAACGGCTAACCAAATTAATTGCGAATCTGGTGGTAAGAAAGTTTTGTTAGATTATTTTATGTATCTTCGAAAAAAAAAGGGATTAATCACAAATTTCAAAGGGAAGAAGACTGGATGTGTTTTTTTTGTGGATAAAGATATCGATGATATCAAACGGAAATTAAAGAGATCCATTCATGTTGTGTACACTCAGTACTATGATGTTCAAAATTATATTTATAAATATGGTGATTTGGTCAATGGTGCTTCAGCAGCCGCATCGATTGATCCCAATAAAATTGAAAAATATTTTAAATATTCTTCTGAGTGGTGTAAACAAGTTGCGAAAAACTGGTTTGATTGGGTTGTTTTATGTTATTTTATTTCAAATAGTGGATTAACTAACTGTCCTAATTACAGAATTCATTCAAGTATTCAAACTCGAATGTGTGGAACTACCGATAAAAATAAATACGATTTACTTATTATAGATTTAGCCAGTAAAATGGTAATTTCTAAAGAAGAACTTACAAAAAGACTTGTAAATGCATCAATAAGAGTTTCGAAATACTATTCACAAGATGAGCATCATAGAATATTTAAAGGTAAATGGTTTTCAGAAATATTGTCAGATGATATAAAACAAATAACGAAAACAAATTTTGAGGAAAAAAGTTTATCAAAAAAACTTCCAAATGTAATAGTAGCAACATTAGATTTTTCAGAATCTTGGGCTGATCACTTAAGGAGACCTTTTTTTGAAATAGCTACGATGCTCTTATCTTGATTAATTAAATTATCAATTCCATGACGATTTACAAAAAAAAACACTTCAAATACTTAATGTATAATAACTCAATCAGAATAGATTCGTTATAATCCTTAACAATTTCAGTCGACTCACAATTTAATTACAGGTCAAATCCCCACAATCTCATCGATCTTCTTCTTGACTCTTTCGCTTGACTTGCCGTCAAGGCCGGTGAAGAAATAATTTCTGTATTCTTCAAGCTTGGATCTCATTTCAGGTGTGGGATTGAGTGCCTGTTTTACGCAGGGGAGAAGGTCGTCAGGGCTTTTCATGTGCGGATATGCGCCTAAAAGCCATTCTTTGGGATCAATTGAGAGGACGGGCATTCCGTCTGAGTGGTTGAGTTCGTTGTAGGGAAGTTCATAGATTATGCCATGTTTGCCGAGTGCGAGAAATTCGTTTATTACGCTTGAAGTGTCGCTTATCATTGTGTCCGATGCGAACATATACGGGTAAATGTCGTAATCCTGTTCGGCTATGAGGAAAACTGAAGGATTTTCCTTCGCCAGCTTTTCGTAGTAAGTATGCTGGGAATGCGAGACATATTTTCCGCCCCAGCTGTAGGGATGCAGCTTAATTATAAGGTTGTATTCCGGTATCAGATCTGCTATCTTATCCTGAATGAATTCTATGCAGCTGGGTTTGTATGAAGGCGCGTAAAGAACGGTTTTCTTGTTTACATCAAGCCCGATCTTATCAATGATCGCTTTTCTGTGATAATGTCCTTCCCAGAAGAATGGATCGAGTTTCGGGATGCCCATTATGTAGAAATCAGACCTGTCCTGCCAGCCTATGCTTTTAATGTAGTCATACCAGTACTGTCCTTCAAGGAAAACATGATAGCGAAAATCCTTCTGTTTTACGATGTTTCTGATCCTGAGGGTTTTTATGCCTACGCCGTGGTCGAGATGAACTTTCGTGCATTGCCCGTATTTTTCGGGGTCTTTAAGCGCGTCCCCGCAGACGACAAGGTCAAAACCTTTTGTTTCATCGGTAAGTTTATAACCTTCCTTAATCATCCAGTCCGCGATCCTGTTCTTTTCGTTGATCAAAAACACCCATAAGAAGCGTTTCTGGTCTTTTCCGATCCGGAATGAAATATCATAGCGGTCATCTTTGGAAAGCTCTTTATACAGCGGATAAAGCGAATTAAAATAGTATTCCTTTTTAAGATCGAAAAGCACTTTTATTTTTGAAGGCATAAAATCTCCGTTATCTGACGATCTCTTCAGAAACCGTTTTTCCGTCTTTTATTTTAATTGTCATATAGCCTGCAAGGGCGTTCATTTCGGAACCGTTAATATAAATAGTTCTTTCAGGGTCGGTTTCAGGCTTGGAATCATAACCGAGAAGGTTCTGGATAAGCGAACTTACATCAAAATGACACTTTACGGTTTCAGCCAGGTTGTTAAGCGAATCTTTCTGATTTATAGGGATGAAAATAAAAGGAACTTTATAAACTTCCTTTTCAAACCAGCCATGACCTTTTTTGCCCTTGACCTCACCGAGCATTTCGCCGTGATCGGAAGTGAAAATGAAATAAGTCTCCTTCGGGCTGTTCAGCTTAAGATAATTATACACTTCGGCGAAAATATAATCGCTATACAGAACAGTATTATCATAATCATTCTCGAATTTATCAAATTTTTCGGGATACTGTTTGCTGTAAGGGGAATGTGAACCTCTCTGATGCAGAACAATAAAATTGTTTTTGTTCAGATCAATTTTTTTAAGCATGGGAAGAAGATCGTTATCAAACCCTGAAGGTTCAGGAATACATTTCTGAATGTCTTCATAGTTGAAATAATGATCAATGTTTTCTTTTGAAAGCAGATTATCAACTATTTCAAGGTGACTGAATGTTTGTCTTGAAATAAAATGGGTCTGAAAACCGTTCTCTTTTGCGAGCTTGAAAATATTATTATTGTATGTGATAAGCTGATTGCTGGCACCTGGATATTTTATCCGGTTCGTCAGCACTGCAAAAGCGGATCGCGTCATAGTTCCGCCAGCATAGATTGATGCCGATACGAACGGTTCGACCGAATTCAAAGAATCAAGGCGCGGAGTAGTTTTTTGATTATATCCGAGCAGCGACAGCCTGTCGTCACGCATAGATTCGCCGATGACAAAAACAATGTTCCTTTCGGGATTATTCTGAATTAGAACAGGAGCATTCAGTTCAGGGAAATCAGCTACGGTTCCAAAGATCACTTTCGGAAGTATCCCGACTATAAAATAGTTCATGCTGCGCATATAATTTTCGAAGGAATGCCTGTTCGGTCTGACATAGATAAATCTGGCGATTTTTTCATCAAGTTTTTCAGGGGAAAAAAATATAAATGCCCAGATCACTGCGGCGTGTATCATCAGAGCCGCGAAAAAGACAGTCCAGGAATATTTGAATACGACCATTTTATCCTGTAATTTCCTGTTCAGATAAATAAGCACTGAGGCTACAAGTATAACGATCAGCAACGGAACTATCATAGCAAGAAATTCAGGCAGCAGCGATTCGAAAACCTCACCTGTGCTCTGGAATATCTGCATAAAAGCTATCGGCTGGATGAAATTGCCGAAATACTGGAAATAAAATAAATGTGCCATTACAGACAACATAATCATTACGATCAGAGTCACTCTCAGCCAAAGTATCGAGATCAGAGACAGCGCAAGGAATAGGGCTAAAGGATAAACGATGTTCCTTTTGTTCGGCATGAAATCATAAGCACTGTTATAGAACGAATACAGCATGTCGCCCGCCATGAAGATCACAGAAGATAATAGAATGTATATAAGCGAGAAAAAAGAATTTTTTATCATAAACTATTACTCTTTATTAGGGAAAATAGTGTCAAGAAGGTTCGATCTTCTCAGATACTGCTTAATAAGCACAAGGTCGGGATGAAAGTCAAGTTCGCCCCAGTCGTCAGGCTTACACATCGAAAAATTTACGGGATAACCTTTATTTATGATCTGCTGTATCGCTTTGAGGTAAAAGGCATTCATATT
>Ga0209417_1007352_pt1 | contig 10681 bp, 16 predicted proteins | sample RifGroF2_FD_184002 | JGI IMG/M metagenome (GOLD analysis project Ga0209417, IMG submission 184002) | Groundwater microbial communities from Rifle, Colorado, USA - Groundwater F2 (SPAdes) (version 2) | ecosystem: Environmental > Aquatic > Deep subsurface > Groundwater | place: Rifle, Colorado... | reverse complement strand
GAGGGGTATTGTTAATTCGCCTGTTCCGCACCCTAAATCTAAAAAATTACCAAGATGCTTCTTGCCAAGATAGGCGCAAATATAATCGCAAACTATTGAAGGGATATTAAATCGATATTTTGCATAATCTTGGCTTTTGTTATCATAGTAATCTGCTTGTAACATTGATTATTTCTCCGAATCTAACGTTTATAAAAAATAAAGCCATTTCAATATAAGAGCCCTTACCGCTTTTCGCGCACTTTTTTTATTCTGCGCTATCTTTTTTCAGTCGGTGGATAATTTTTTCTTTAACTTTTTTTCCTCCAACATCGCTTCACTAGCCACCATGTAGCCAACCATATGAGCATCATGTTGATCAATTTGTTTTAATATTTCTTTGTTTTGCGATATTTCGATTGCGGTTTTAAAATGTAATGTTTTATCCCCTTTTTTATGGAGAGCGAAAAGCATGCGATTATCTTTTTCAGAAAGCTTTTTTGCTAATATTCGATATTTAGGACTATTGATGTCTAAATAACCTAGGTAGGTTAAAGTACGAACGTCGCGAGGCGAAAATTGATCAGTCATTCCATCGTTGGCTAAAATTTCTTCTGGCTTCATTTTGAAAACTGTAGATTTTCCTATTAATTGGATTGTTATTTCATAATCGCCTTGTTTTTCTTTTTCAATGCTTGCAATGCGATAAACTGGTTTGAATGTTTGTATTGACGGGTCTGCTAATAAGTTTTTGGATGTGGTTATCCAAAAACATTTCAATTTGTGGATAATTTTTTTCATGTCATGAGTCCTCATATATTCTTCTGGCTTCGATTAATACCGCCAAAATGACATCGTTTTTTTCAAGAGATCGCATTTTGAATGCAGTTAAATCTGGGTTAAGTGGTTTTAAATACCGATGGTCGAGATCAATAATGAGTTGCCTAAATACGAACGATTGCGTGTCGTGTAATCGGACGAGAATATAGCTCCTATCTCTGGGTATTTTCCCTGAATCAAAAATCAATAGGCTGCCATGAGGGAAAATAGGTTCCATCGAAGAGTCTGGCATTATAGTGGCAAATCCTTTCTCGTTAATATTTCCAAGAAAAGGAATTTTTTCTTTCCCTATTTGTTGATTAATTTCTGAAGGTAATATTCCCCATGGGAGAAGAGGAATAGACTGGACTTTACTGGTCTGGAGGAGATGATTTTCTTGTTCATTGATATTAATGAATTCTGGCGGTAAAGGGGTTTCTCCGAGTAATTGTTCCACATTTAGCGAGAAATATTTTGCAATGGGTTCCAGGGATGAGCGATAAGGGCGAGTGGATTTTCCGGTTACGATACGATGTATTGTTGGCTGAGGGATATTCAATTCTCTAGCCAAATCAATAGGCTTCATATCTTTTTTAAAGAGTAGTTTTTTTAATATTGAGCTAAGTTCGTGAAATTTTTTTGCCATTGTTTGCTCAACCTTGAGTTTCTTGCTCCGGAGATTGCGTTTTCAGGGATTGTACTGGTTTTTCAGAAAGTCGCATTAAATTTGTAATATATATTATAGTTTTATGCTGATTTTTTATTGTAACGACAATAACATATTGTAAATAGACCGTACTTCTTAACTTAAAAATAAAAGCTTGCATTACTTGAATAATAAATGTATTTTTTATTCAAGTTTTAGCGGTTTTATACAGATTGTAACAAAAGAATAAGAGAGTTTCTCGTGCTAAAAATTTTAAACGAGAGAGGAGCGATGAAATATGTCTATTATAAAAGATGAAAAAGATTTATCAGTTATCCCTCTGCAAGTCGATCAATATGTGCGATATAGCCGCCACTTGCTATTGCCAGAGATAGGCGCTATAGGCCAAGAGAGATTATATCATGCAAAAGTCCTTTTGATTGGTGTTGGTGGTTTGGGATCTCCGGCAGCGACTTATCTTGCTGCTGCAGGTGTTGGTACGATGGGTTTGGTTGAATTTGATGAGGTTGATTTAAGCAATTTGCAAAGACAAACGCTCTACACTACAGCACAGATTGGGTTGCCGAAAATTGTGACGGCGATTAAGCGCTTGAAAAGCATTAATCCACACATAACCATCGTACAACACGATGAACCGCTGATGGCATCAAATGCGCTGAAAATTTTGCATGATTATGATTATATTTTAGATGCGACTGATAATTTAGCAACGCGATATTTAATTAATGATGCTTGTGTTTTATTGAAAAAAATGTACGTGTTTGGAAGCGTATATAATTTTGAAGGAAGGGTAAGTATTTTTGGCGCGCCTAACAGTCCTTGTTATCGCTGCATATTTCCTAAGCCGGGCATTTTAAAAAATACACTAGGTGGTTTAGATCTTGGGGTACTGGGCGTTGTCCCTGGCGTGATAGGCACCATTCAAGCAACTGAAGTGATCAAATTGGTATGCAATATTGGTCAGCCTCTCATCGGAAAGATCTTGTTATATGAGGCGCTGGCTATGAAATTCCGCGAAATGAAAGTTGCAAAAAATCCAAATTGTCCAATTTGTGGATTAAATAGGACTATCACTGATTTGAGTGATTATGAAAAAAACTATAACTTTATGTCGAAAGGGGAAAAAGCAAAAATAAATAAGATATCCGCTTTTGCTCTTAATGAGATTTTTAAGATTCAACCGAATTACTTCTTGTTAGATTGCAGAGAAGACTCAGAGCTTTCGCTTGGAAGTATAGAAAATTCTTTTCGCATTCCAATAAATAATTTACGCGAGCGCTTAAATGAAATTGATCAGTATAAAAACAAATTCGTTATTATTTACTGCCAATCTGGACAAATGAGTTTAATTGCGGCGAAAGAATTATACGAAAAAGGTTTCGACAATGTGTCTGTATTGAATGGAGGATTATTTGCTTGGCTGGCTGAAGGATTCCCGATCAAACATAATAACAACGGTAGAAATTAATGAGTACTCTTCAAAAACAATTGGATGAAAAAATTATTTTTCATCATAGTCAGAAAAACATCATGGTTCAGCATTGTTTGCGTAAATTACAGGGTAAATATTTTCCGCAAGAAATTAGAGAGCGACAGGCGTATGGTCTTATGGGAGGTAGTTTTTATAATGAATCGTTATCTGTTGAGTTGGTTTTGCCATTGTTCAAAAACGCTCGCTTATACGGGCCGGTAAGAGCACATATGAATGAAATTATTTCCGAACATGCGATTCCAGGGGCAGTTCCAATTACTGAGCGCGCATGGGTAGCTGATCCTCTAGAGGTAAAAAACTTTTTAAAATTATTACAGCAGCGCCAATTGGAATTAGTTGGCACCTACCATATGCATCATCTTGAGTCATGGCAAGGTAATGAGATCTGGGAGTTGCCAACAAAATTAGATGAGGTTCTAGGGAAAAATACAGGGTTATTTATGTTTATTATTGGAATGGTTGATCTGATGCAACCGACGGTTAGAGCGTTTTATGAAGGCTGTATCGATCAAGAGGTGCGAGTGATGACGAGGCATGATAGAGGAGTAATAGAATGAAAGTTAATGTGATGTATTTAGGCCGGGCAAAAAAAGAAACTGGCGTTTCAAATGAGGCGTATTACCTTGATCGTGTGCATACCGTACAAGAATTTATTGCGCACAGGATATGTGTACGTCACCAAAGACTTGCTGAGTATATTTTAGATGGATCGGGGGCGATTCTTGATATTGTAGCGATTTTTGTCGGTGATACAAAAGTTGAATCAAATTGTGGTGTTCTGCTGAAAGATGCAGACGAGATGATAATTATGCCGCCGATTGCAGGAGGTTGATATGACTAATATAGATAAAATTATTGATTTAAGAAGCGATACGGTTACTTCTCCATCTCCTGAAATGCGAGAAGCAATTTACACTGCCAAAGTGGGGGATCATGGATATGGAGATGATAAAACGACGATTGAGCTTGAAGCATATTGTGCCGATCTTTTTGGTAAAGAATCTGCATTATTGATGACATCTGGAACGATGAGTGACCAGATCGCTATTCGTTGTTACACGCAGCCGGGGGACGAAATCGTTTTGGATAGAAGTTATCATATTAATTATTTTCAGGCTGGTCCCTCGACCGATCTGGGAAAAGTTTTACTTAATCTGTGTGATGCTGAAGGAGGTATTCTAACCCCTGAGGACATAGAAGAGGCAATAACTGGCAAGTATCGTGGAGAATTATTTAATCGTGCAACATTACTTTGCCTAGAAAATACTATTAATGGATATGGGGGTCGTATTTTCCCTTTAGAAAATTTGAAAAAGATTTTTACCTATGCTGGAATGAAAGGATTGCCAGTCCATATGGATGGAGAAAGATTTCTTAATGCTTGTATCGCAACAAAAATTTCGCCTCGAGAATATGCAAAATATACAGACAGCATATCTACATCCTTTTCCAAAGGGCTAGGGGCTCCATTTGGTTCGATTTTGATGGGGAGCCGGTCGTTGATCCAAAAAGCAGCGAAATATAGAAAGTGGTATGGAGGCGCGTTACATCAATCTGGATTTATGGCGGCGGCGGCGATGTATGCAATACAAAACAATGTGCAACGACTTGAGGTTGACCATCGGAACGCAAGACTTTTAGCGGTGTTGCTTGGCGCAGAAGATTATTTCGATATTGATTTGCAAGTCGTTGAAACGAACATGGTTATGTTGAGCACCAAAAAACTTAATTTAGAGTCATCTCACTTTGTTGATTTGTGTAGAAACGAAGGGGTATTGCTATACCCATGGAGTCAGTACACGGTAAGAGCGGTTTCCCATTTGGATGTTTCTGAAAAGGATATAGCGGTTGCCGCGGAAAAAATTATACAGGTGAGTAAAAATATTTTGAATGGCACGATACCATAATGGTTAATGATAATATAAAACGATGGGTGATGTATGAATGATAAAAAAGATGGTAAGACTAAAATTGTTTTATTCATGGGAAATGTTCGGGAAGGCGAATATGAATGGTTTTATAAAAACAATATTAAACTTGGAATTATTCTCGACAAAAACAATGCGAAAAAAGTCGGTGATCTAAGCCGATTCGAGCTGATAGAGCATTTTGATTTTAAAAATGATATAGGTGATTTATTCGATATTATTGCGACGATAGAAGAAAATTATACCATTGTGTGTTTGCTAAACATGCGAGAGTTTTACGTTAAACCTACGGCAATGGTTGCAGAAAAATATGGTTTTCAAGGAATATCAATAAAAGCGGCAGAGAATAGTCTCAGCAAAAACAGGATGCGCACTTTATTCAAAAAAAACATGGGCGATTCGGCGATCGTTCATCATGCTTTAATTAGCAATGCGATGGATCTTGAAGCATTTATAAACAAAGTCGGATTACCCATTGTTGTTAAACCATCTAATTTATATGGCAGTATGTTTGTGGATCTTGTACGGGATAAAGGCGAAGCTGCATCATGTTACTTTCAGACAATAAATAAGATAAATGAATACCATAAAAGAGCGCCTATAAGTGTGAATGAAATCCCTTTGCAGGCGGAAGAATTTCTTCAGGGCTCTGTTCATTCCATTGATTGCTTGGTTGACAAAGAAGGGCATGTTTATACAACACCCATCGTGGATGTTTTTACTGCTAGAGATATGGGGATTGATGATTTTCATCACTACGCGCGCGTGACTCCGTCCCTCTTAAGCGGTCCAGATCAGGAGGCAGCTAAAAAAATAGCTATGGATGGTGTGATAGCGCTAGATATAAAAAGTTCATTGGCACATGTTGAATTTGTTTTGACTCCGTCAGGACCTAAATTACTTGAGATTGGTGCTCGGGTCGGTGGTAATAGAGCCCATATGCTTAACAAGGCTTATGGTATTGATCTAGTTCCGGCCTATGCAAAAATGTTGCAGGGAGCTAACTATCAGCAAGAGTTAAAACCGAAACGTCAATCAGCTTTTGCTTTTTTAACGCCTTATTCAACCCAGGAAGGGGTTTTCGAGCAATTTAATCAATTGGAAAGAGTGTTAAGGCTGCCTACATACTTTGGTCATCGCGCAGCGATTCAGTCAGGGGATCGGGTTGGTTTGGCAAAAAATGGGCACATCTACTTTTTGACGATAGAATTATTGGCGAGCAAGGTAAATAGTATTTTATTAGATATAAAACGAATTCATGAGATTAACGATTTATTTACCATAATTCGTGACAAGAGTTGATTTTTTACAGATAGAAAAAACGCATGAAAATTAGTGACTACAAGTTAAACCCATTATTATGGACGATTATTTCAGGTGTCCTTTTATTGCGGATTGGGACATCGATGACTATCCCTTTTCTGGCCATTTTCCTACATTTTAAAGTTGGAATCAGTTTGTCAGTTACAGGCGTAATTGTTGGGGTGTCTTATCTCTCTTATACTATAGGTGGTTTTTTTGGCGGTGTTTTATCCGATAGATATGGTCGCCGTACGATATTAGAGACCTCACTGTTTTTTTATGCACTAACGTTTTTTTTGTTTGGATTAGCGGCCTATTTTATTCATTCCCGCTGGACGATTGCCGCCGTGTTTTGTTTATTAAATTTATTTGCTGGATTGAGTCGTATTTGGGCGGAAACATTAACTCAAGCGCTGTTGGCGGATTTAGTGGTTGCAGGTCAACAGCTACCTGCTTTTAATTTGCGGTATACCGCAGCAAACGTCGGTAGTGCAATCGGCCCTATTTTAGGTTCTCTTATTGGATTTTCTGGCACATTTCTTGGGTTTTATTTTACAGGAGTAATGAGCTTTGTTTATCTTGCATTGCTCATGGTCGTGATGAGGAAAACATCCCAATCAATAAAACGGGTTTCTGCTGAAATAGTTACGTTCACAGAGTCTGCTAAGACGATGCTACTGGATCGATCATTAAAATATTTTATTTTGGGCGGTATTTTTGCTTACTTGGTCTATGTTCAGCAGGAATCCACGCTGGGTCAAATTATGGTGCAACGCTTTGGGAATGCTCATTTGTTTGCGATTATTTTAGCGACGAATGCTGCGACGGTTATTTGTTTGCAAATACCGCTTACTCATTACTTTCTGGACAGGTTGACACTTCCATCACTGATGCGAGTAGGCTGTGTATTTTTAGCCTTGGGTACGGCAGGTGCTGCTTTTTCAGGAACACATGCAGCTTCTTATGTTGTCAGTCAGGTCATTTTTACGATAGGAGAAATATTTATTTTTTCAATTGGTGGTTTGTTTATCGATCGTATCGCACCATTGAAATTGCGGGGTGCTTATTTTGGCGCGATGGGATTCCAATATTTTGGTAAAGCTATTGGGCCAGCGATAGGCGGAGCCATTTTGCAGGTTTTTGGAAGTGTGATCGTTTTGTGTGTATTTGCTGTGGTAGCGCTCGGCACCCTATTTGTTTATAACAAGATTTGTGGAGAGAAAATTTAGTGTTTTCTCGATTTTAAAAATCGGGAAAATATTAATGGTTCTGCTATGTTTTGCAGAAGTGAATTAAGTTTAATTAAAGCAGGAGTGTATATGAAAATAAAAATTTCGACACAGTCGTGTGCGTCGAGCAAGTCAAAATTAATTATCACTTTATTTGAGAGTGATTCTGGTTTGAATAGGCAGGAAGATGTAGGCCAAAAAATGGAGCAATTTTTTTGTCAAAGCGGAAATATTATTGAGTGTTATGTTAATTATAATGATCAGTTTCATGCGAATAGTTTATCCAAGATAGCCCATTTGTTAACTCTCCATCAAACTGAAATTTCTGATTTAACGTTAAATATGCAGCCGGCCCCTATTGAGCAAAATGGTCACTGTTGCCTGTTTTCTCAGTCTAGATTACCTATTCCGTTCGAGCGTTGTTCTGGGGCGAAAGGATTAATTGCTGCATTGGGAAGATCCGAATGCAAAATTATCCGTTTAACGCTTCGAGGCTATCTTGACGACAACATGGCAGAGAGCTTAGCTGATGCGCTTGGGCAAAAAATCATTGATGTGGATTTTACACAGTGCGAAATGAGCCAGCATGCAAGAGAAACGTTGTTTCTTGCCGTTGCTACGAAAAACACTACAGTAAATGGAAAAGATTTTGATGTGGCGTTTGTCGATATTTTAGCAAATGACTCTGTTTCAGAAACATTTCTGTCGACGTTAGAAGGCTTAATTGGGTCATCTCGATTCACGGTGCTTCATGAGAAAGCGGCTTTGTCTATTCAACAAAGTTGTCGTTTTGCGGGAAGTATGTTTTGTTGACAAAACATACTTAAGAGAGGAATCGGCTTTTCTTATACATAGTCTCAATGAAATTCAAGAATTTAATAACAACGAAGCATCAAGACAGGAAGCGAACAATAAGCAAAAAGGACGTTAGTTCAAGCTAAGCCTGCCTGTTGTAATCGATGCAACAGACAGGTCTTTTTTATCAAGTAATGAGGAAACTCAGGGAGAGGTGCGATGCTAATTTTAACCAGAAGAATCGGGGAAAGTTTAATTATAGGTAATCAAGAAATCACGATTACGATTTTAAGCCAGAAAGGCAATCAAATTCGTATTGGTATTGAGGCTCCGAAAAATGTATCGGTCCACCGCGAGGAAGTATTTAGGCGGATTCAAGGCGCACTAGAAAATGCACCTTATGAAAGAGATGAATCGGCTCAAACGCAGGAAGATGACGATGATGAATAGCTTTAATGAGGCCATCGATCCGGTGCTGCTTTGCAAAGTTTCTTGCGGGGATATCCCTGCAACTGTCGAGCTCGGAGAAATCTTTTATCAACAACAACGTTACGGTTTTGCCACGAGCCTATTTAGACTCGCCAGCAAGCAGGGTGACCAAAAGGCGACAGAAAGATTAGCCGACATTGATCGATTGATTTATTCGCATAAAACGGAACAAGAAGGATAAATAACATGAACAATCTTAACGATAAAATTTCAAGAGAACTTTTAGACAAAGTTGCTCTGAGTGATACGAACACGCCTAGTAATGAAATTCCAAAGGAACTCTTAGATAAAGTCGCGCTGAGCGACATGGATGCGACTTTTGAATTAGGCAATATTCTCTTTCGACGAAAAGATTATCACCTTGCAAGACTCTGTTTTTTCATCGTTAGTGAACATGGCAATGGGAATAAAGAAGCAAAACTCCTCCTGGATGAAATTAATTGTCTGTTTGCAAGTCATCTCATAGACGATAAAACGGAAAAGCGAGAACAAACAGTAAAGGAACCGGCCAAAGAAGAGAAATAATTTATGATAGATTATCAAACCGCATTGAATAGGTGTTTTTCACTTACCGATCAATCGATAAAAGAGCGCGATCTCACTCAAATTTATCTTCGAGAAATTGGTCATACGCCGCTTCTGATGGCCTAGGAAGAAATTTATTACAGTCGCTTAGCGCAAAAAGGTGATAAAGCAACCCGGAATAAAATGATCGAATCCAATTTGAGGTTAGTCGTTAAAATTGCCAAACAATACCGTCATCGAGGTCTCAAGTTTCTCGATCTGATCGAAGAAGGCAATATCGGACTTATTCGAGCAGTAGAAAAATACGATCCAGAACGAGGGTTTCGATTTTCGACTTATGCAACCTGGTGGATTAAACAAAGCGTCAAATCAAAATTATCGTTGAAATACCACCAAACAATTGGCAGCACTGCGCCTCGCCTGAGGGATAAAATATAATCGAATAAAAGTAGTGCTGCCACCCTCCGTTCATCCATCCGTTCACACATAAAAAACCACCATTCAAACAATGAACGAATTAAATTTATAACGATGGAAAATCCCCCGCAAACAGGAATTTTCACTCATTCCTGAAAACAAAATCTAAAAAACGCATCGAACTTATAAACCCATTAGCCCATAAAGCAAGAAATGCCAAAGAGCGAGCATTTATCTGGTACAAAATAAAAAGAACTAATAAAAAGAGGAAAACTCATCATGAAAAAATAATCTGATATCAATCTCCGATATATTTAAGAGTCAAAGACATCCCCTGACATTTGGGGATCACACCCATTATTTTAATCGCCATATCCGATCCTTGTTTGCTCCTTTTTAAAGGCTTCTCATGGCGTGATTTACTGTCTTGTATAACGTATTGATAACAATCAATTTAACATTAATTTAATTATTTGAAATTTCGAGGTGAAAAATGAAAAATAGCTATCTTCGACTGAATGAATTAAAAAAAGTTACCGGCTTAAGTTCATCGACCTTATGGAGGTTGGAAAAACGAGGAGAATTCCCGCGACGTCATAGGCTTTCGATAAGGGCTGTTGGATGGATTGCACACGAAGTTGAAGAGTGGTTGGACTCAAGAAAATTGACGCAGCAAGGTAATTTACAATGAGTAGACTTTCATTGCGGTCAATGGATGCTGAGCAAATGTTGCTTAGTTGTTTGTTGGCAGATAATTCCAAATGGGGCGATATAAAAAATCAAGTTGAAATAAGTGATTTTTATGAAAAGCGACATCAGATTATTTTTCGATCGTTGAGAAATTTTCTAGATGCCAATAATTTGGTGGAGGTTTTAACGCTTACAGAGGAGATGAAAAAAACCAATCAACTTGAAGAAGTGGGTGGTGAAGTTTATTTGTTTGAACTAGTGAATCGTGTGCTTTCCACAAATAATATTACCGCTTATGTGAAAATCATTAGAGAGAGATCATTACAGCGCAAAGCTATCGCGTTTTGTA
>Ga0209417_1007349_pt1 | contig 10688 bp, 12 predicted proteins | sample RifGroF2_FD_184002 | JGI IMG/M metagenome (GOLD analysis project Ga0209417, IMG submission 184002) | Groundwater microbial communities from Rifle, Colorado, USA - Groundwater F2 (SPAdes) (version 2) | ecosystem: Environmental > Aquatic > Deep subsurface > Groundwater | place: Rifle, Colorado... | reverse complement strand
GCAGAAATGATTTTAAAAATTTGAAATGGTTCAGTGATAAAGTTCCAAAAGACAAGAAGTTCACAGGGGTTATATTATATACAGGAGAGCAGGTGCTTGCTTTCGGTGATAACATGTATCTGGTTCCGATAAATAATCTGTGGGAATAGCCCAAACTTGCTGATACTTTGACTCAGTTTGGGTGATAATTTACAATTGCGAGCTGAGGCTAGGGAACCCGCTTTTTTGATTGAGTATCAAAAAAGGAGGGGGTAGGCGGCTTTGCCGACACGTAACGCCGTTACATGCGAGCAACCAAGCAAGCGTGAATTATTACAAAACATTAAGTTTTTTTTATTTTTTGAATCTTAAAATAAATTTTTGTTTTTATATGCATGAGGGTCTTAAATAAAAAATAAGAATATCTATTATATGTGGAGGAGTCAAACAATATTTAAAAACTAAAAACATTTATGCAGCTTAATTCTGATGAATTAAAACTTGTTTCTTGTATAAAGTTTTAAAAAAGCAGAATATTTAACTGAATTTTTGAATGAACAATTTTTTAAAATAAATTGAGGAGGAGTCTTTGTTATGATTAATTATCCAAATGCGCAACAGTATAATCAAGGATATCAAAACAACTACAACCGGTATCAAAATAACTACAACCGGTATCAAAATAACTACAATCAATCTATGCAACAAAATTACAATAATTATTCAACAAGTATTTATCCGCAATCAAACTATCTTAATACTACAAATATCAACAATACAAATATTTTTAATAACTATGGCGGCTATCAAATGATCCAGCAGCCAATGGTTATGCAACAACCTATGATGGTTCAACAACAACAGGATAATTCATCAGCATTTATGCAGCAATTAGTTCTGTTGCTTTTATCAACACTTTTGCAACCTCCTGTAGTAGAAGAAGTTATTGAAGAAGAAACAGAAGTTACTTCATCTGTTTGGGGCGATCCTCATTATACAGGAACCGGTGCTGACGGTAAAACCGCTATTAATTTCACACATAATGGAACAACCGGAGATACATATAATGTATTTGAAGGTGACGGCTATAAAATAGAAGGTAAATATGGCAGCAATGGCGGCATAAACTACATAACTGATACAAAAATTAAAGCTGGTGCTGATATTATTGAGCATAACGCTAAAGGTGAAACCAGAATAAATGGTAAAATAATAAAAGATGGCAAAACTGTTAAACTCAATGATGGAACAAAAGTTATAGTAAAAGGAACTACTATGACTTTAGAAACTAAAGATGGAAATTCCAAAGTTGATATACTATCACCTGATAATGGCGTATCCTTAACAGTAAACCCTAACGGAGACTTCAGCGGTCTCAATGGAATTATGGGAACCGCAATAAAAGAAAACAGAAATCTTTCTGAAGAAGAAGCAAATAAATTTGATTTAACAACCAAAAATAAAAAAGCAAATTAATTAAGAATTATAAAGAATAAGACTCCTGAGGCAAAGAGCTAAGCTCAATGCCTCTTTTTATTTGGAATTAAAACACAAATTAAGAAGTCACCTGGTTAAAACCTGCAATTGTCATTGCGAGGAGCTTGCGACGAAGCAATCTCATAATTAGTAAAATCTTGCGATTGCCACGCTCCCATTGGTCGCTCGCAATGACAGATGATTTTTATCAGATGACTTCTTAATGTTACGAAATAATACAAATTCCCCTTTTGTTGAATAACCAAGCATTTTTTTGTTTTTATATTAATAGAGGGTCTTTGTTGAAATAATATCTATTATATGTGGAGGAGTCAAACAAGATTTAAAAACCAAACACTTTTATACTGGTTTATTCAAATAAACAACTAATTTGTTGAGTAAATTTCTTAATCTAAAATAAAATGGAGGAGTTTTTGTTATGGGTACTTATGTAAATACAGCTTACCAGCCGTATACTAATTATAATCAAACATATCAAACTAACTATAGCAGCATTGACACAGGTCTTTTTAGCAATATTCATTCATTTTATAATAATTTTTCTCCTGTTATTTCTCAGGGACAATATGCAGGAATGGCGCCGCAGCAATTTGCTCAACCTGTTCAACAACAAAATAATTCATCAGCTTTTCTTCAGCAACTGATCTTATTACTTTTATCTGCACTTTTACGACCTACCCAAACACAAGTTGTTGAAGAAGAAATTATTATAGAAGACAAGGAATTAGATATAAGTGTTGATAAATTATCTGCAAGTGCAGGCGGAAAAAACACTTTAATAGGTTTAAATAAAAAAACCGGTGAAGCCCAAATACTCTTTGGAAATGCAACTGACCAAGGAGGAAGTGCTGACGTAGACTTAGGCATAACAGATGAAAATGATTTTGAACTGCTCTTAATTAACGATGGATGGCGTCAACCTACCATACAAAACGCTGTAGGAAAAGAACTTTTTTATAAAAATGGTAAACTATACAGTGTTAACAGTCAAGGAGACGAAACTCTTCTTAGCGAACGCGTACTCAGATCACAACAAGCAAGCGCTGATGGTGTAAATCACGGAAGAATTACTCAAGACGGAAATAGTGAAACTGTCGGATTTGAAGATTTATGGGGCGGCGGAGATCGCGATTACAACGACCTTGTAGTAAAAATAAATTATTAAAATAAGTACAAAGAATAAGACTCCTGAGGCATTGAATAAAATCTTTGCCTCTTTTTATTGTGGATTGCGAAAAACAAGATCATTCAAAAAACTCTAAAACATCGCCAATAGAAGTTTCTGTTTCTTTTATAACTCCTGATGGCAATTCAACAACACTATAACCTGAAAAACAAATTTCAGATACACGCCATGCCGGCATGTTTTGAATTAAATAAACAACTTCATTATTTTTATTTAAAAAAATCGCATCAAACCTAAATTTCATGAAAAAAGAATGAATACTGTTACAAGGAATTATGTGCAGACCTTCTCCTTTATCAAGAGCATTTCTACTCAATAGCCCTATCAATCTTTTAAAAAAATTGTCGGCTATTTTAAGATTATCTGCCAGAATTTTGTTATTTTGTTTATTTATTAATTTCATATTGCTATTCGCCAACATTTTAAGTTACATAAATAAGATTTTAAATTCTATTATACTCTACAAAACACAGGTTTAAATCACAATAATAATTTGTTATAATATATTAATAACATTAATAATAAAATTTGGTCTTTATAGCATTGACAACTTAAATCCCTCAAAATACTACTGGCATGGAAAATTAGTATAAAGTATCTGCAAAAATAATCGAAAAATAATATATATAGCAGCAAAAATAAAATTTGAGGGCACGGACGATCATGATTATTGAATTTAGAGTAAATGAAAACAACACGGAAGCTGCCTGGCTCAGAACTCTTTACGACTTAATCGAAGAACTGAATTGTAGATGCAGCACTTATCTTGAAGAGACTCACAATAAAAGTTTTAAAAATTATATAAGAACGAGAATTATTGAAGTTTACGGTTCCGAGACAATGATCGGATGGCTAAAGTTGCGTATGGAAAGATATAACCACTTTATAGACGCACATAATAAGCCTGTAATAAAAATTATTTCCGAGTCAGAAGAAGAACCGACTTAAGTTAATTATGCAACAAGAGCAACTTTAGAATCAATTTTTGTTAAAATTTCATCATCACACTCACAAATATCAAATATGATATTTAAACGCGTTTGAAAAATTAATTGCGAAACATAATGCTGAAGATTATAAAGTCTGATATTTATTTCATGATAAAAAGAAAACTTATAAAGTCCCAATATCATTCCAAGCCCTACATCATTTATTTTTGAAAGCTGCCCCATATTTAATAAAAAAGTTTTACACCCGTCATCTTTCAACTCTTCAATTAAATTTTTAAGAATATCAATATTTTCTTTATTAAACACATCTTTTGGCAAATTTATAATGCAATTATCGTCAAACTTTGTGAAAGACCACTTCATACAAGAACAACCCTCTCCGCCCAAAACATTTTCCAGCTATTAAATTTTTATATTATTTCCAAAATCAAAACAGAAATAAAAAGTTGAGTTCAAAATTCAAACAACCAATTTACTCAACAAAACTATAGTAACAAGTTTTGTTGAATAGTTCAAAAATTTGCTTCTAAAAATCAAATTTTACTTGAAGAAATCACCGAAAAGCTTTATTTTACATGGATATAGGCATGATTAATATTTTGCAATCTTAGGTTACATAACTTCATGAAGAAATATTAACGTCTTCATTTATTTATAAGCATTCTTTCCAATGAAAAAGAAAGACATCTGTTTTATTCTATTAAAAATATCATTAAGAACAGGACTACAAAAATGTTTTTCTACGGGCAGGGCGAAATAATTATTTATATGCTTCTTGCTTCGATGGGGGCGGTTGTATTTTTCATTGTTTATTTTTTGATTCCCAAACCTGCTAGGAAATAAAGTATTATATTTATTTATAGAAGGGGCTTCACCCCTTCACCCGAGGTTCAATGGAAAAACCCTTTTTATAAGGGGCAAATACCACTAAAAACAAAACATATTTAAACTCTTGCTATCTGCTGTGCTATTGCGCCAAAAGCAAAATTATAATTTTTTACATCTTCAAATCCGAGTTCATAAAAAATTCTGACAAGTTCTTCTTGCGCAGGAAAATCTTCAAAGGATTTTGTAAGATAATTATAAGGCATTGAATTTCCGTGGATTAATTTTCCAATTAATGGAACGATTCTGGAAAAATAAAAGCTGAATAATTGTCCCTGAATATTTTTAGGTTTTCCAAAATCAAGATTTACAACATATCCGCCTTTTTTCGTAACTCTTTGAAGTTCTATAATGCCTTTTTTCAAGTCCGCAAGATTTCTTAATCCAAAACCTATAAACACCGCATCAAAAGAATTATCTTCAAACGGTAAATTTAGAGCATCACCGGTTATAAATTCTATATTTTTATACTTTTTCGCTTTCTTGGCAGCAATTTCCATCATTTTTTCAGAAAAATCAACACCTGTAATTTTAACTAAATCACCATATTTTTCTGCGACAAATATCGAAATATCGCCTGTTCCACAACAAACATCCAATATTTTTGCATTACTTTGTATTGGGACATTCTTAACTGCCTGTTTTTTTACAAATTTGTGCATCCCAAAGCTCATGATATAGTTCATCAAGTCATAATCAACAGCCAAATTTTCAAATATGTCGTGAACATATTCAGCTTTAGGTTTTGTTTCAAAGATTTTTTTCAAATTTTTCATGTTACTTCAATTATTAATTACATTTGTTTTTTCTTTAGATTGCTTCGTCGCTTTGCTCCTCGCAATGACAATGCGTCTGTATATAAAAATTTTACTACAATATAAATTTCAACTGATATAAAATATTAAAGGAAGTAGTCAGGGTAATCGCGAAGGTATGAGGATTTGAAGAAATTCAACGACTCATTCTTTTGAGGAAAGTCCGGGCTCCACAGGGCAGGTCGCCGGATAACGTCCGGTGCAGGTGACTGTGAGGATAGTGCCACAGAAATGTTAACCGCCTATGTAAAGCTTACGCTTTGCAGGCAAGGGTGCAACGGTGGTGTAAGAGACCACCAGCAATATCGAGAGGTGTTGGCTAGGTAAACCCCGACCGGAGCAAGGTTAAAATGGGAATTAAGGCTGCCCGCCGTTCCCGGGTAAACCGCTCGAGGTGTGCAGAAATGCATATCCCAGATAGATGATTACCACGGTATTTTTACCGACAGAACCCGGCTTATAGACTACTTCCAATAAATAATCCCGCTAAATTAGCGGGATTATTTATTATTTTTACTAAAAATACTCCGAATAAATCCTAAATTATTTTTTTATATATAATATAATTGATATGATTTTATAGTTACTTAATTTAAGAGGAAATATTCATGCAAACAGAAATAAAAACTATTCCACAACTAACGGTAGAGCAGGAACAACAGGAATTTATAGTTAATGTGTACAAATGGATGTCAATGGGACTGTTTTTAACGGCTGCTATTGCCTATATTGTTGCAGGTTCCAAGCCAATAACTGATTTTATTTTCGGAAACATGCTCGTTTTCTTTGGTTTAATGATTGCAGAAGTACTTTTAGTAGGGCATCTTGCGGTAAATGTTAAAAAAATGTCCGCCAGTACGGCAATGAATACATTTCTTGGTTATTCCGCATTAAACGGTTTGACTTTATCCTGTATCTTTTTGCTTTATACCGCTGCTTCCATAACTACAACCTTTGTTGTGACCGCAGGAACTTTTGGGATTATGAGTTTCTACGGTTATGTAACAAAAAAAGATTTAACCAGCGTCGGCAATATCTGTTTTATGGCATTAATAGGCTTAATTATTGCATCTGTAGTTAATATGTTTTTGAATAATGGCATGATGTACTGGATTATAACCTATGCGGGAATCTTAATCTTTGTCGGGCTTACTGCTTATGACACACAAAAAATCAAACAGCTCAACGTAATTGGAAATTCGGGAACAGAAGAAGATGTTAAAGAATCAATCAGCGGCGCTTTGATTTTATATCTTGATTTTATAAACCTTTTCCTTATGCTGTTAAGACTTTTTGGCAACAAGAAATAAAATATAAAATGAATTTTTTAAAAAAAGAGCAATTTTTTCGAGTATGTTGTTTTTATATATATAAGTCTTACTGCGAAGCGGGAGTGATGGCAAAGCAGAAACGGCTTGCTTGGCAAGGCGTTGGAGGCTTTAGCCAAACTCGTTCTACGATTTATACAGAAATAAAAACACACACAAACTCTTTTTTGGAGGAAATTAACCATGGGTAGTGGTAGTTTTGGCAATTTTATAAAAGGAATCTGGCAATTATTCCTTAATTTTATAGGGTTTTTGTTTGATCTTGATTTCAGTGAGAAAGAACCGGAAAACCCGTTTGCCAATGTTCCAAGCCCTGCGACGCTTAATGACAAAAACAAAATATTTGCGTCAGAAGACACTGCAATGCTGGAAACAGCTTTCGGTGAAGATGCCGCTGATTATATAAACAGGCTTAGAAATGAAGTAGATTATCTTGTAAAAGAACATGGTCTTAAAAAAACGCAATCTATTCTTACTGTGCTTCCACCTCAAAAGCTTTCCGACACTAATATTCCGACTACGGTTATAAATAATGTTATTGAAAATATTTATTCACAGTTTGACGGAGATGTAATTCTAAGACCGGGCAAAATCAATGTATTTGTTAATGACAGCGGCATCAGGTTCGCTGAAATGTATATTGACTGTTATAAGCCTATCGAAGAGCTTGTAAGAAAATAATCAAAAATTTTATCTTATCTACACTTTTTTTGAGGAAAAGATTTTAATCTTTCCCTCTTTTTATTTGTAGACCTTTTTTCAAAAATTCAGGAAGCTAATTTCCTGTTCATAATATCTATAGCCGATGAAATTCTTGGAATTTCATCGGCTATTTTAAACTTTACATCTCCAATAGAACCGCCTGATATTTGCTTAAGTACAGTCATATCCCAGCTTTCATTTATTACTCCTCCCTAGAATAATGCCTCGATGAAGTCATCTGCGCTGAAATCTTTTAAATCTTCCATTTTTTCGCCGACCCCAATGAGTTTTACAGGTAAATTCAATTGTCTTGCTATTCCTAAAATCACGCCGCCTTTTGCAGTGCCGTCAAGTTTTGTAAGCCCGACAGATGTTATATCCACAGCTTCTTTGAATACTTCCGCCTGTTTAAGACCGTTTTGTCCCGTAGTCGCATCCAATACAAGAATTGATTCAACGAGAGATTCAGGGGATTCTTTATCTATAACTTTTTTGATTTTTCTAAGCTCTTCCATAAGATTGAATTTGTTATGAAGTCTTCCTGCGGTGTCGATAAGCAAAATATCATAATTTTCATCTTTCGCTTTTTTTATGGAATCAAACACCACAGAAGCAGGATCTGCTCCGTCCTGTCTTACTATATCAGCGCCTGCTCTGTCTGCCCAAATTTCAAGCTGGTCTTCGGCAGCCGCTCTAAAGGTATCTCCCGCAGCAACAAGAACTTTTTTTCCTTCAAGCTTAAACCGATACGCAAGTTTTCCGATTAATGTTGTCTTGCCTGCTCCGTTTACTCCTGTAATCAGGAAGGTATTGAGCTGTTCTGACTTTAAATTCAAATTATTTGAGCCGGGAGCTTTTATGATTTCTTTAAATTCGTTTTTTAAATATTCGCCTATTTTGTTGGGTTTTACTTTATTTTTGTTTTCTCTAAGTCTTTCAATAATATAAACGGTTGTATCAACCCCGATATCAGCACGAATGAATTTTTCTTCCATTTCATCAAGCAAATCATCGTCAATTTCTTCTTTTCCAGCACCTAAAGAAAGAATATCGGTATTAAAAAACTCGCTTGTTTTTGAAATAGCTTCTTTAAGTCCTGCAAAAGATATTCCAAAAAGACTCTTTACTACAGGTTCTTCTACCGTTTGAACTGGCAAATTTTCATAGACAGCTTGAGGAACTTCCTCCACTTCAACAACCTCAAAAACTGTTTCTAATTGTTCAATAGAAATAGCTTCTTCTATAACAGGTTCTTCTGTTTCTACTGCAAAATCATGCTCTTCAACTTGAGGAATTTCTTGAACTTCCGATTCTTCAAAATCTTCTGTTTCAAAATGTTCAAATGAAAAAATTTCTTCTTCGGCAGGTTCTTCTGCTTCAACTGCAAAATCATGTTCTTCAAATCCTGAAATCTCTTCAACTTCCTGCTCTTGAACAGCTTCTGTTTCCAAATCTTCTATTGAAAAAACTTCTTCTTCAACAGGTTCTTCTGTTTCTACTGCAAAATCATGCTCTTCAAGAGGAATTTCCTGAACTTCCGGTTCTTCAAAATCTTCTGTTTCCAGCTGCTCATTGGGATAAATTTCTTCTAAGCAATTTAAAGCTTCTTCTTTTTTTGAGATTTTATCGTTATTTTCTTCTTTAAAATCAACTATAGTTTGTTCTTTAAATTTCTCGTTTTCTTCTTTTTTTACAAATTTTTTGAATATATTAAACATAAATTTCAAATTTCCTATTCAAACTGTCTGGTTTTTCACTATAAACAGCATTGAGTCCATTCAATCTCTGCTCGCAATTCGCTTTTTTGTTTCGTAAACTTGTCTTAAGATGCCGTTTATAAAGCTTGAACTTTCTTCCGTGCCGTATTTTTTTGCAAGCTCTACAGCTTCGTCTATAGAAACACTTGCCGGAATATCTTCAAAATACAAAAGCTCTGTTATTGAAATTCTAAGGACATCTCTATCTACTTTCAAGAGCCTTTCAACATCCCAGCCTTTTGAATGTTCTTTTATCTGCCCGTCAATACATTCTTTATTTTCAATAAATGTTTTAACAAGTTTTACAGAATATTTTTTAACATCTTCTCTTTTAGACATGGCAGAAATTTGAACTATATCCATTGCGGAATATATTTTTTCTGCCGCATCAAGAAGAATGTCTATTCTTCCAATCATATCAGAGGTCATGGGTACTGCCACAGGAATTATTGAAACATCCATGGGTCTTTCAAGATTATCCGCGTGATCTATTTCGTAATTTTGGATATAATCGCGAATAGCGCCCAATTCTCTTACAGAAGACTGTAAATTATGTTCGGCCTCTTTTGTCAGCGTTTCTACTGATCTTTCAATAATTTCTACAATGTCCTTATTTTCCCATTTCTCAATATTTTTGCTTAATTGAGAAAAAGTCAATAATGCCAACTCTCTTGCTACTGTTCTTCTTGTGTCCACTTGCTTTTACCTTTATTAATTTAATTATAAAAAATTAACATATTTATATATTTAATAAATCCAAAAAAATGGTATAATGATTTATAAAGAAAAATGTAAATATTTTAATTGATTCATACTCTGCACATGTTTAATTAATACATAAAAAGATTAATTTTTAAAGATAATTAACTAACAATAACAAAGACCTAAAGCATTCCAATAAGTTTCAAAATATACGGTAGTTTATTTTAGAAAAGGAGGGCGGAAGCTTGACAACTGCAGAAATAGAGATTCAAAACCTTCGCAACAAGTATCAGGAACATGTAGTTATCAAACCTTTGATTAATTACTGTGAGGAAAACAAAATCAGTTTTGAATTTTTAAAAGAAACAGTCCCTGCCCCGAGTGGACTAAAAAGTTTTAACAAAACAAGCACCTACTATATGAAAATAGGCGAAAATCTGCTTAAACAGGAAGAAGACCAGTGCAGATGGAATGATCTGTATAAACTTATTACTTGCGCTTATGATTTTCTTGAAATTGATCAGCCGCTTAATTTAGTTAACGCGCCTAGAGCTTTCAGGAAAAATTAATTTATTTTGTTTCAAGACCAACAATCATAACACCCAGCGTTATTAATCCTCCTCCGCTCCAGACTAATAACGACAAGTGTTCTTTAAACAGAAATGCCGCAACTATCATAGTTAGCGGGTAACTAAGACTTGACATGGAATATGCAAGGCTTAGTTCCGACTTTGCAAGTATAGATGTCCAAAGAAAAAATTGTATAAGCGCCAACACAAGCGAAACCCAAATCCAGGGCTGGCTTAAAAGTGTTATATAAAATGCAAAACCATCACCTGTTGCGTGTATTGATACAATTTTATGGGACAAAAATACGACTATTTCCA
>Ga0209417_1007344_pt1 | contig 10692 bp, 10 predicted proteins | sample RifGroF2_FD_184002 | JGI IMG/M metagenome (GOLD analysis project Ga0209417, IMG submission 184002) | Groundwater microbial communities from Rifle, Colorado, USA - Groundwater F2 (SPAdes) (version 2) | ecosystem: Environmental > Aquatic > Deep subsurface > Groundwater | place: Rifle, Colorado... | reverse complement strand
ATAAGCTAGTAAGACCCCGGGAAGAAAATCCGGTTGATAGGTCAGAGTTAGAAGTGTGGCAACACATGCAGACGACTGATACTAATAGGTCGAGGGCTTTTCCTAGCAAGTTTATTCTTACTACAGATCCTCTTTAGAGGATTTATTAAGTCATTCTTGTAATGACAAAATAAGTTTTTTATTATGCAGTTTTCAAGGTACAATAATTAAATCCTTGGTAGCCCAGCGGCAGGATCACACCCGTTCCCATCCCGAACACGGTCGTAAAGACTGCTTGCGGCAACAATACTCGGAGGGAGACCTCCCGGAAAGATAGCTAGCTGCCAGGGGTTTTTTATTGTTTATTTTTTAAATAACGATTGTAAACTTTTTAATATTTCATATCTCCGTCTAAGAGAATTTTTGAAGCACAGCCAGTACCCGAACCAGTTATAACACAAGCAGTTCCATCGTAAGCACCATAAGGTATTACGCCAGTTCTTGTTATGCGAAAGAAAAACAAATCTCTTCCCAATTGATTAGGTGATTTATATCCGTTTATATCAATATAAATACTTCCACAAGTATTATATAAAGGATTTGAAGATGTAACCGAAACATGATTATCACAGCCACCAGCATTATCTATCATTACAATACTTGAGCCATCTGCTAAAATAGCTGTTGCAGCTTCGAAAAGTACATAAGGATTCCCATTAAGCAACTCATAATAATCTGGAAAGCAATGTTGTCCACTACTTCCGTTCCCGCAATTTTTTATTACATTTAATTTTGTTATAAATCGGTTTAAAGCAGTTACATACTGTGAATCGCCAGCAAAAATTTCATCCATAGTTGTGTCATCTGCTATAAAAAGTGTATATGCCTGTGAAAGTGTTGATTGGGCTTTTTTGACTCCTGCGACATATTGTTGTTTTTGTACTGAACTTATTAAATTGGGAAGGGTCAGAGAAGCGACAACGCCTATAATAGTTATGACAAGCAGAACTTCCGCGAGAGTAAAACCTTTTCTGTAACAAATGTCATTGCGAGGAGGTGTGTAACACCGACGAAGCAATCCTAAAATAAAATAAATTTTTTTTAGATTGCCGCGCTCCCGTTGGTCGTTCGCAATGACAGCAGGCTTTAGACTTGACGCAGAGCAGTTTTTATTCCAATCTTGTCTGTCTGTCTGTCTGTCTGTCTGTCCGCATAAACTTTGTCCTTTAAATACAAATATTATTTATTCATTATAAAGCATGTTTTGTAATAATGTAATAATTTTAAAAAGCTAATTCGGCTTGTTGCATTCTACAAAAAGACTTACATCAGCATGTAGATCAAACCCTTTTCCTCTTAATTCTGCATCTCTGGAATTCAGGTATGAGCTTCTTTCGATGTTCACAAAACCAGCGTCTTTTAGTCTTTTTTCAAGTTTTTCATAATAAATTCCGTTTATATGAGCTATATAAGGGCGGGTTCTGTCACATAAGCTTATAGCCCAGTCTATAAATTCATCTTTTGAAAGTGATTCAAATTTTTCTTTGACTTCTTCTTCAGGAATTTTTGGACCGCCTGAACCTGCTTCATAGCTTACTATGGTATTTAACAGCTTAGCGCCTATTTCTCCGCGAGTGCAAATTCCGCTAAACCATTGTATATTGTTATTTTTATAAGCTTCAAATGCCTGATCTATATCAGGACAAGAAAGACGCAGTATAGCTCCAGGTTTCAGTCCTCTGTAAAGCTCTTTAAGCAGGTATTCAAGATGATGAGTTTCTATGTGTTCTATACAATGAGAAGAAAAAGCTTTTTCAATCTGGTTGTCTTTTATGAAAAGAGGTTTGCATTTTCTAAGATCAGCTTTTATATCTGCATTAAGGTAACAATCAAGCGTTTTCCAGCCGTCTTTTTGCCATTTGCCAGCGCCTATATTAACTTTAATAGAATCTTCATTAATAAAAGCCGGATTAACTCTGTTAAATTCTTTTATCATGTACTCATAGATAACGGGATACATTTTACCGTAAATATCTAGAGCGCCTACGAGGATTTTTGTGCCGAAAGTAAAGCTTTTATTGGTAATTCTCGTTAATTCATCCAGAGAATTTACAACAAAAACATTTTGTTTTGTTAATTCTTCGGAAAAATTAACTAATTCCAGCGTTAATCTTAAAATTTCAATATTTGGCTCAAAAAGAATTATTTTTCCTTTGCAGGATTGAACAAATCTTTTAAACACATATCCCAGTCCCAGACCAAAAACTACATAAATATTGTCTTCATCATTATCGTTAAGTTTGCAAAATATTTGATAAGCTTTTTCTATAGGATCAATTTCATCATCCAGTAAAAAACCGTTGTATGACAAAATAGAATCTCCCGAAGACGATTCTAAAAGTTTGACGGGTATAGTTATTTCTTGAACATTGATTATTTTTTCAACAAGTTCGCTGTTATAAGTTTTTATTAAATCCAGGTTTTTTTCTAAAATAGGCAAATCGGTTTTAATATCCATTTTTTATGCAAGTCCTCGTAAATTTTTAAAATGATAACGATATTGGTTTAGTGATAACCTCTCCTACAATCTGATTTTTTAAGTTTTTAATTTTTAAATCGTATAGCTTTGCGATTTCTTGTGTTTTTAAAGTTTTTTCAGAAAGCCATTTAAGCTGTTTTAAAGCTTCTATTGTTGCAATTGATCTTGCAGTCATATCCGCATCAAGAATCTTAACTACAAGTGCCTGCTCCTTCTCTAAATTAATTGTTATGCAAAGTCCCCCTGCTGCTGTTTTTGAAATTAAGTTGCCGGAGGATGCTTTTATTATTTCTGTATCCAGTCTTTCATTTCCTCCAATTAAAAACGGGTTTTTTTGAAAAGCTTTTTTAATATTTTCATAATTTTTATCGAGGAAAAGATTTAAAAAACCAACACCCATTTTATAAAGAGGCAGGGCATGTACAGGCGCGGAACATCCGTCAGTTCCTATATTTATATTGTCTTCATCAAAATTGCAGAAGTTTGCCACAGTTGTCTTTATTTCTTTCTGGAGCGGGTGGTCAAAATCAAGATAATTTTCTGTATTCCATCCGTTTGTAATACAAACTGCAAGCATTCCGGCATGTTTTCCCGAGCAGTTGTTGTGCAATTGAGAGGGTTCAATATTGTTTTTAATGAAAAAATCTCTTGTTTTTTTATCAAGAGGCTCATGTACCCCACATTGCAATGTTTTTTCCGTTAAGCCGATTTTGTCCAGAACGGATTGAACGGTTCTGGTATGCTCTTCTGTGCCTGTATGAGAAGCGCAGCAAACCGCCAATTCTTCTAAAGTAAAATTATATTTATCATAAGCGCCTGATTTTATTATTAAAGAAGCTTGAAAAGGCTTTGCGGCAGATCTGAACCAGAAATTTTTGTTTTCATCATCGCCTATTTTTGAAAGAATTTTTTCTTTTTTGTCAACAACCAGAATAAAGCCATAATGCTGTGTTTCAGTAAGTTGACTTCTTGTTGTTTCAATTAATAAAGCAGGTTTCATTTTATGATTTAGGTATTTCTTGTGTAATTAAATTTGATTTGTAATACTTTCTGCAATCTTCTTTTAAAAGAAGTATGCCTTCGGTATCATTTTTGCTTAAAAAGTTTAAGTTTACAAGAATTTCTGCTAGTCCGGGTCTATCTCCAAGGGCTTCTTCTATGTGTTTTTGTTTTCTTAAAGCTTCATCAAGCTGTTCTATAGTAATTCTGTTAATTTTAACAAAATATTCGCCGAGTCTTATTTTTCCGCTCATATAAAGGGCTGTTCCTTTTACAAAAGGGGAAGAGGGTTTTGAAACAAGGTCAGTTTCTATTGTTTCAAGAAAATAACTCGAGCATTCACATAAATTCCAGCCATTTTTAATGGCTATTTCTATTACGCTGATGTCTTTAGAAACGCATTCCAGAAAAATAGTAGCGTTTTCGGAAAGGTTTTTTGTCTTATGTGTCAGCTCTTTTTTGCCGGTATAAGTTAATTTAGGAATATAAAGTTGAAGGCAGTTATCTTTTTTGGCTATATCTATGCAGTTTTTCATTGAAGAACTTTCAAGCTGTTCTTTTAATTCCATGTATATAATTTGTTTTATCCATACAGGAAGATTAAATACTTCTTGTATAAAGGTGTTAAACGTTTTGTGCTGTGTTGTTGTCATTGTTTCTCCAAAAATAAAAATGAATATACCCAAAAAATAAGATGTTTTTAATTACTTTTATTATTTTAAGCTTATTTTTCAATTATGTTAATAGGCTTTTGTAAATTTAATACAAATAAATTCGATTAGTAAATTCAATTAACACAATTTAAATAATTTGCTTTGATAAGGGTTGACAAAAGAAAAAATTTGATAAATACTGTAAAGGAAAATAAAGTGTTGTTGGTACACTTTAAAAATTATTAAAATTATGGAGAATAAAAAATGTTTATAAATAGATACGATTCGATTGACCCGGGTCGAAACAAGATAATTAGCAACGGTCATTATCAAAAGCAAGCTCCACGAAGTTTAAACTTTAATAACAATCCTACAAAACCTCCAAAATCCTCTGAAGATCAAATTAAATTGTCAAAAGAAAACAAAAATCGGGCAGATAATCTAACAAATGAAACTTTGAAGAAAATTAAATTTGAAAAGAATGAAAAAAAATTAAGTAAAGATACCAAAAAAATAAATACAGGATTAGATTACTTCATATAAGAAACGTGGAAAAAGAGATCATGCGCAAAAAGACAGTGAATTATTCACTGTCTTTTATTTTTCATTTAAAAAATTTTCTCTAAAAAATTCTGTTCTGCTAAAATATAACTATAAAAAGATTTGTAGGAGTTAAAATTTTGGAAAAAATAAGAGTTCTAAGTGTTTTTGGTACAAGACCGGAAGCCATAAAAATGGCTCCTGTTGTTATGGAACTTGAAAAAAATAAAGACGATTTTGAGAATATTGTTTGTATAACTGCCCAGCACAGAGAAATGCTTGATCAGGTTCTCCATCTTTTCAATATAAAACCTGATTTTGATCTTAATATAATGCGACCTAATCAGAATTTATGGACTTTAACTTCTGATGTGCTGCTCCAAATGAAGGAAGTATTTGAAAAAACAAAGCCGCATGTCGTGCTTGTTCATGGAGATACAACTACAGCACTTGCAACAAGCCTGTCAGCTTTTTATGCAAGGATTCCGATAGGGCATGTGGAGGCAGGATTAAGGACTTTTAACAAACATTATCCTTTCCCCGAAGAATTAAACAGGGTTGTGGCTGATTCTGTTTCGTCCTTGTATTTTGCGCCTACTCAGCAATCGGTTGGAAATCTTTTAAAAGAGAATATACCTGTTGATAGAATTTATTTAACGGGAAATACGGTTATTGACGCGCTTTTGCATACAGTAAATAATAATGAATTTGATTTATCAGGGTTTAATATAGATAAAAATTTAAAAACTATTCTTTTAACTTCACACAGGCGGGAAAATTTTGGCGAACCGCTTGAAAATATTTGCAGGGCGGTAAAAATTCTTATTGAAAAAAATCCTGATATTCAGGTAATTTATCCTGTTCATCTTAATCCGAATGTGAGAAAAACCGTATTTGGCATGCTTGAAGGAATTGAAAGAATAAAACTAATTGATCCTCTTGAGTATGCGCCTTTTGCAAGTCTTATGAAAGAATCGCATATTATTCTTACGGATTCAGGCGGTGTTCAGGAAGAGGCTCCGTCTTTAGGAAAGCCTGTTTTTGTGCTCAGGGATGAAACAGAAAGACCTGAAGCTGTTGAGTATGGGACAGTCAGGCTGGTTGGCTCAAATACGGAAAAAATCGTTAATTCTGTTCAGGAGCTTCTGGATTCGGAAGAAAAATACAACAAAATGGCTTCAGCGACCAATCCATACGGTGATGGGCTTGCAACATCAAGAATTATACAGGCTCTGAAAAACAACAAAGAGTTTTTAATAAAAAATTTGGAAAATAATGTTGTTTTAAAATAATAGATCAGATTGTCATTGCGAGGCTTGAAAAGCCGAAGCAATCGCAAGATTTTGTAAAATTATGAGATTGCTTCGCTTTGCTCGCAATGACAGTTTATTTCTTAGCGACCGAATTCTGCGTAGACAGTATCCCTGTAAGGAAGAGATTTTACTGCTCCAAGACCTTTTATTTGTTCTGATGCAACGATTGTAGCAAGTCTTGCGGATTCAAACGGATTGTAGCCGCATGCTATTCCATGCAAAAACCCGCCGTTAAAAGCATCGCCTGCTCCCGTTGAGTCAACGATTTCTGTTTCTTTTGCCGGGATTGTGTTAATTTCTCCATTATATCCCACTACGCAGCCATTTTTGCCCATTTTTACGGCAACTGTGGCAATTCCTTTGTCCCAAAAATATTTTATAATTTTGTCAGGAGAAGTATGATCGATTAGCCATTCAGCGTCATGAATATTGTTTAACATAATAATGTCAACACAATCAATGATTTCTTCCATCGCTTCATTTGCTTCGTCAGCATCCCAGAGTCTTTCCCTGTAATTAGGGTCATAAGCTACAAGGCAGCCTTTGTCTTTGGCAATATGAAAAGCTTTTTTAACAGCGCCTTTTGCAGAACAAGAAAGGGACTGCGCTATCCCTGTTGAATAAACGATATTGGCTTGTTGTATGTACTCTTCAGAAATATCATCTATTGAAAGAGCTGTTGCAGCACTTTTTTTTCTGTAAAAAACAAACTCTTTTCTTGCTTCTTCCTGAATAGAAAGTATATAAAGTCCGTTATAGCCTTCCACAATCTTGATATTGCTTGTATCAATGTTTTCTGCCTGCCATGAATCAAGTAAATATGTTTGGAAGGAATCTCTTCCAACCCGTGTTATATAGCCGACTTTTGAGCCGAGTCTTGCGGCAGCTACCGCTGTGTTTAAAGTATCCCCGCCGTAATATTTATGTAAACATTCCGTGTATATAAGGCTTTCGTTTGTTGAAAGCTCTATCATACACTCCCCAATAGAAATTATATCCAAACTGTCAGTCATATAATTTAATTTTCCTTAAAGACAACTCTTTTAGTATTTATTTTAATTTAAGACTATTTAACCCCGATTGGATTCATAGGTCAATATTATTAATGTTTTAAGTAACAATGTATTTTTTGAAGAAGTTCATTAATATCGAAAGGCTTGGTTATATACTCATCTGCACCGGTTTCTTCTCCGATAACCTTGTCTTCTTCCTGAGAGCGGGCTGTTACCATAAGAATAGGTATGTGTTTGTACTTGCTGTCAAATTTTAAAAGTCTACAAACTTTGTAACCGTTAATTTTTGGGAGCATAACATCGAGTATCATAACATCGGGGTTTTCTTCTTTGGCTTTTCTTAGCGCTTCTTCGCCATCTACAGCTGTTATGCTTTCAAACCCCTCACTTTCTATCAGAAATTTAAGGGTTTCTACTATGTCAGGCTCATCATCCACAATCAGAATCTTTTTTTTAGCTTTTTTGTCGTTGTCAGTCATTGTATTTACCTATTTTGTGTGAATTTTAATTAACCTTTTTTAACACCCACCCCCTGCCCCCTCCCTATTAGGGAGGGGGTGGAGTTTGTTTTTGGGCTCGCTATGGTCGCTTCGCTCCCTGCTCGCCCTTCTGGTTTTTATAATAAAAAAATTTTTCATTTATCGTCGTTTACTTTGTATTAATTGAAACTAATCTCGTATGTCGAAGAAGCGGAATAACAAAAGAGAATTTGCTCCCTTTCTCAAACTCGCTTTCCAGCCAAATTTTTCCTTTATGGGCTTCTATAAGTTGCATCGCAATAGGAAGTCCGAGTCCTGTTCCTCCTACTTCACGGCTTAAAGAGCTTTCAATCTGTTGAAATTTATCAAAAACTTTAGGAATATCTTCGGTTTTAATTCCTATACCCGTATCTTCTATGGTGATTTTTACATAATCCTGTTCGGAATTAAGCTCATAGTTTGAGTCTATTAAGGATGAATCATTATAAAATAGCGTTGTGTCTATAGAATCAGCGTTAATTTCTTCTATATTTATCGCAACTTTGCCATTATTGGGAGTAAATTTTATTGCGTTTGAAACAAGATTGGTTAAAATCTGTTCAATTCTGTTCGGATCGCCGTAAATATTAAATTCATCCTTTGCTGAATTAATATAAAGGCTGATATGTTTCTTTTCAGCAAGGTTTTCAAAGGTGGATACAACAAATTTAACGGGTTCAAGTATGTTTATCTGCTCAAAGCGGTATTCCATTTTACCTGCTTCAATTTTTGACAGGTCAAGAAGGTCATTAATAATCCCGGCAAGTCTGTCAACGTTTCTTTTTGCAAGGTTAAGAAAATTATCCTGAATGTCTGTTATCTCGCCCATTCTGCCTGAAAGCATCATTTCCAGTGAGTTTTTTATGGAAGTTAAAGGTGTTCTCAGTTCATGAGAAACAATTGAAATAAATTCGGACTTAAGTTTTTCAAGCTTTTCCAGTTTTATATTGGTTTTTTGAATTTCCTCATAAAGAAGAGCGCTCTCTAGGGGAAGTGAAACCTGTTTTACAACCGTCTGAAAGCAGGTTGAATCTTCGCCGGAAAATTCGTTTTTTCTTATAATTTCCACTGTGCCAAAAAACTTGTCAGCTGTGTTTATTGGAGAAAACATGCAGTCCCAGTTTAATATATTTAAGTCAAAAATCTCGCCCTGTTCTTTAATATGTTTTTCTACAGTAATATCACCGATTGAAAGTTCAAAAGGAAGTTTATTATTTTCGAAAAGGCTTTTATAAGAAAGCATTGCCCTTAATTTTATGCCTTCTTCAAGAGCTTCTGTTATCGGATACATAGAATTTATTATTAATGTTGCATCTTGAGGTTCGTTCATGACAAGAGCGTGACAGAGCGAAGAATTTAAACTTTTATCAAGACCTGTATTCATAATATTTATGAGTTTTGTCTTATCAAGAGTTCCCGCAAGTTGAGAGCTTGTATTATAAAGTACGTTTAATTGATATAAACTCTTTGCCAGTTCGCTGTTGTTCGTGTATAAAATGTCAAGAAGCTTTTTAATTCTTAAATGTGCATTTACGGTAGCAATTAATATGTTTTCATTAAAAGGCTTTGTGATATATCCGTCAGCTCCGACAAGCACTTCCTGTGAAGCAGAGTCTTTTGAAGTAAGCAGGACTATCTGTATATCATTGGTTTCATTTTGAAGTTTCAGGCTTCTGCAAGTGCTGACAATATTTATATCAACTATCGAGGTGTCAATTATTGCTATATCAGGAGAAAATTCACCGGCAGCCTTAATTGCCTCTTTTTCTGTTTCAACGGAAATCGCTTCATACCCGACACCGCTTAAAAGGCTAATTAAGTCGTTATTTATATTTGAATCTCTTGATAATATGAGGATTTTTGACACAACGCTACCTTAAATTTTTTATAATTATATTTGGCTTAAAGTGTCATCCCGAACTTGATTCGGGATCTATTTATAGACAGATGCTGAATCAAGTTCAGCATGACATGTGAATTTTGGAGAATTAGCGACCCAAGTTAATTATATTCTATCAAAGTTTTAAATTATGTTAACAAAATACTTTTTTAATGAACCATTTAAGCATGAATTGTCGGCAGGTTGTTTTTATATTAATAAGAGGAAAAGAGGAATTTGGGATAATTAAAGTTTTATGACTGATTATAGCAATATAAATATTACAGGAAATAGCTTACAAAAACTAAAATTTTTAGAAACTTTTGATGCGGTTAAAAAATATTGTGATCCTGATGCTGCAAGCCGTTTAAATGATACTGAATTTATATTTGATAAAAATCTTCATGAAGATATTGATGCTGTTCTAAATTCAACTATAACAACAGAAAATGATAAAATAATAAAAGATAAGCACAGTATTAATTATTCTGAAAATTTTATAAAATTACCTATAAAAGAGCGGGGCGGTGTTCTTTGTCATGAACTTAAACATATTGATTATGAAAAAAAACAGAATAACCCTTATGTTTTTGGTTCTAAAGAAGATGAATTTCAGGCTATCTCTAAAGCAGATTCTTTTAAACAAAATTATAGCAAAGCTGAAGGAAAGTTTTTTAAAGTTCGTTCAAAACAAGAAATAATGGATTATTTAAATGAAAATCCTTTTTATAAATGTCTGCCGGAAAAACCCCCAACAACAAAAAAGGAAAAAGATAAAGCTATTTCAGAATATGAAATATGTAAAGCAGGAATAAAAGGAAACACTTCTTTTTATAAAAAAAAGGATTGAAAATAAAATATGGCTGATTATAACAATGTAAAAATTAACGGAAATGCTTATCAAAAGCAAAAACTTAAAGAAACTTTTGGTGCGGTTAAACAATATTGTGATCAGGGTTCAATAAACGAAATAAAAAACACTGTTTTTGAATTTGATAAAAATCTTCCCGAAGATGTAAATGCTTTACAAATAAAAAAGGGCGGTAAAAATCATATTATACTTCCTGAAAATTTTACGGAGAAACCTTTAAAAAGACAAGGAAAAACACTTTGTCATGGACTTTCACATGTCGCATGGGCAAACAACCATCCGTATGCATTACCTGTAGGTTCTAAAGAAGATGAATTTCAGGCTATTATTAATGGGGATTCTTTTGAAAAAACATATAGTAAAGCAAGGGATGAATATTATTCACCTG
>Ga0209417_1007340_pt1 | contig 10694 bp, 2 predicted proteins | sample RifGroF2_FD_184002 | JGI IMG/M metagenome (GOLD analysis project Ga0209417, IMG submission 184002) | Groundwater microbial communities from Rifle, Colorado, USA - Groundwater F2 (SPAdes) (version 2) | ecosystem: Environmental > Aquatic > Deep subsurface > Groundwater | place: Rifle, Colorado... | reverse complement strand
TGCCTTGAGCACATTCAAGGATGCCGCGCCCGTCAAAGCCCCGGCAATCGTGCCAACCGAAAAATTGCCCGAACCATTCCGTTTAACAATGGTATCAGGCGTGTTACTTGCCGTAGCGGCATTCGCCGCACTCGTTGCTAATGCCACATTAGCTGCCGTCTGCCCCCCGACACTGCTAACAACGGTTGCACCCTGAGTACCCGTAACCTCACCACTTAATGGGTCAGTAAAAGTCGATGCGCTGCCTGCGATAGTCGCGTTCCCCTGAAGGTTTGCAATCACCGTTGTCGCCGAAAAATTACCACTAGCATCCCGCTTAACCAACGTAGACGGCGTATTATCCTCGGTAGCCGCCTGGGTAAGTAGTAATGAACCGTGAATATCAGAAGCTGGAAGCGTATAGGTAGCAAAGAGTTGCTGAAAAAAAAACAGCGGAAAAAGTAGAAAAAAAGGTAAAAGACGTCTTTCTGCTACTTTGCGCATCACTTCAGACTCCCCCTAGTACCCTTTCACGTATGCTAGACAAAATACTAGCATACAATCAAAAGAGAACAATGGTCGGAATCGAATAAAATTCGATTCCGACCATTGAAAAAATACAAAAACTAAACAGTCAAAAACTGAATACTCAGCGAACATTGATTCGCGCGTAAAACATCGCCCGAACGGCCTGTGTAACGCACTGAAAAAAGATCTCCAGCCGTTAACGAAACAATACCCGTTGTTGTAGCACCAACATCAGCCACACGCCACCAGCTTCCATAACCAGACATGTTGGTTCCATTACGAACAAAATTAACCTCTCTATCAAAGTTGTTCCCACTATTAGGATAACAATTAACCGCAATCCAATAATAACCAGTAACAGGAACGGTATACGTGTAGGTTCCTGTATTAAAATCACCATTTAAATCTACCAACTCAGCATTAAAAGGCATAGTTACTGTTGTATTAGAAGGAAGCGTATACGAAGTGACTAAGTAAGCATGCACCGTATAGCGCGACAAACTCCCACCAACTGAAGCCCAACTCAAAGTACCTGCCCCATCATTGACCAGTGTTTGCCCTAAGCCACCCTGAAGAGGAGGAAGTGTCAATGTGTACGGACTTGGCATAGATGCGCTTGCTTGTAGCGCAACATAATCCGTTCCATTAATCGCTTGTTCTCCGAGTCGCAAAGCACTCTGATCTGATAAGGTCAACGTCCCGGTCATAGTATCACCAGCTTTTAAAACGTTATTTGAGGCGGAACCAGTCAAGTTACCTGTTACATTACCAATCACGTTGGCCGTAATAGTTCCAGCCGCAAAGTTACCACTTGCATCGCGGCGAACAATAGCACTCGGTGTATTAAGGTGCGTTGCTGCATTGGCCAAAACCGTTCCAGCCGCTACGTCAGTCGCCGTCTGTCCGCCTACAGCCGCAACTACCGTGGTCCCTTGGGTACCAGTAACATCACCGCTCAGCACGCCACTAAAATTCGTCGCTGTTGTTGCTGTAGTTGCATTACCAAGCAAGTTAGCGGTTATCGTTCCAGCCGCAAAATTACCACTGGCATCACGGCGCACAATTGCACTTGGTGTATTAAGATATGTTGCTGAATTGGCCAAAACCGTTCCAGCCGCCACATCGGTCGCTGTTTGACCACCCACTGTAGTCACTGCCGTTGCACCCTGTGTGCCCGTTATATCACCACTTAAGACTCCGCTAAAATTCGTAGCCGTCGTTGACGTAGTAGCGTTTCCGATTACATTAGCCGTTATCGTGCCAGCAGCAAAGTTCCCCCCAGCATCGCGACGTACAATTGTGTTTGCTGTATTAAGATGAGTAGCACTATTTGCTAGAACAGTTGCAGCCGCAACGTTAGCCGCCGTTTGGCCTCCGACTGCTGCAACGCTCGTTGCAGCCTGAGTGCCAGTCACATCACCACTAAGCAGACCGGTAAAATTAATCGCCGTCGTCGCGCTCGTCGCATTACCAAGCAAATTGGCCGTAACCGTTCCTGCAGAAAAATTACCCCCTGCATCGCGCCTGACAATACGGTCAACAATATTACTTGCCGTTGATTCATTGGCAAGCACAGCACCTGCCGCTACATCAACTGCCGTTTGTCCACCTACCAACGCAACCGTCGTCGTCCCCTGGGTCCCGGTTACATCCCCTGATAAAAGGCCGGTAAAACTGCTTGATGAACCAGAAACATTACCCGTAACATTGCCAATCAAATTCGCCGTCACCGTCCCTGCAGCAAAGTTGCCACTTGCATCGCGCCGAACAATCGCGCTTGAAGTGTTAAGGTGCGTTGCAGCATTAGCCAGAGCAGCACCCGTAGCAACTGAACTTACCGGATCTACGTCTGCATCAACAATTAATGATGAAGTAAGCGTACCCAGCGCATCAGCATGAACTACCCCAAGACCAAGATCAGATAAAATAACCGAATCATCTACCTGCAGCGTACCCGCAACGCTGGTGTTACCCGTTGGCGCATCGACAACAAATTTATTGGTATTAACCTCAAGCGCGTTACCTACCCCTAAAGACCATGCTATGGGTCCAGTCATCGTGCCGCCTGCCAAGAGCAGATACAGCGAAGGATCAAGCGAATCTAACAACGTTTTATCCGCCGCAGACATAAAACCAGCAACCAATGGTGTTGCCGCAGAATGCAAACTGCCTCCTGCCAAGTCACCATGATTATGAACATGGTCAGAGCGTGCAAACGAATTAGCTATACCTTCTTGATTACTCGCACCTATACTACTTGGGGCGGCTGTTGCAAGAGCATCAGCTCCCCCATTAGGCAGATGACGAGAAGCATGCGTCTGGAGCGTTACTCCATTAATAAGACCGGTATTCGTTATCGCATTGCCCCCAAGATCCAATGAGCCGCTCATCGCACGCGTACCGTTTACCAGCAAATACTGGGGATGATCATCATTAGCCAGTCCACTTAAATCACCATGGTTGGTCACCACTGACAAGCCGCTAGCTTTAAATCCAAGCCGCGGCCGTTCATCACGAATTTCAGCAATCTGTTCACTTGGTACTGCCGAATTTTCGGTAATAATTGAAGCAATCAAGACGATATTACCAGCCCATGTTGCAGGTTCTGGGGGAATAGAACCATTTTGCGCATCAATCAATGAATCAAACAGCTCACGCCCATATACCCAAAGATACCGCTCTTGAACCCCATCACCAACAACATACAATGCATGGCGAATAAATTTACCAAGAGGGACAGCCGCAAGGGCGCCTGTTCCATCGTCGTACTGTGTGTAATCAACAACCGATTGGCTCACAACGTTATACCCGCTGCCACCATCTCGATAGAATGCGCTCCACGAGATTGGACTTCCTCCACTGGGCAAATATTCATGCGTACTATAAAAATATCTTCCCGCTGCTACCGACAACTGTGTGTCACTTGCCTTGGCAACCAAAGAACCTGAAACATAAATCGGCCCAAGCGCCTCACGCAACGTTGTATCAAGCTGCGAACCAATATGGCGGCCATCACGGGCTAATTCTTGAACATACAAAATATTAGTAGCAGTAGAGCGGACACGCGCAAGAGGAATCGTCTGGTATGGGCACGGAGCTGCCAAGCTAAATTGGGCCATTCCATCAACATCAATAAAAATATATCCTTCACTCTCGGCTGGAATAGGAACATTCTGGGTTGCCCACTGCACGTGCCACAAGTTGCCACAAAACGTTGCAAGCAAAAAATCTTTAAGGAGATACCCCGTTCCCAATGCAACCTGGATATCTAGGCCTCCGACAACCGTAACAGCACCGCCTGAAAGAATACCGGTAGAAACTTGATCATTGAATAAGGGACTAACGTACGTTACATCATCAATCGACAAACCCGCATATTGGGGTCCTGCGGTCACCGTGCCTCGATCCTCTGGATCAACTGCAAAAAATGCAAGGTCAGCACCACTGGCTATTGCGACTTTTTCTCGTGCCAATACACCATCAATTACCCCTACCGTTCCGGGGTTTTGGATATCCACATCTTGGGTGTTGTCACGACCAAACAGAGCCATGCAATTTACCTCGGGACCAATACCAACATTCGGCACAAAAAGCCCCGTATCAAAGCCCATAAACAGAGCCGATTGTATACGTAATTTAGCACCATTACTTACCGCGCATGCTATGCCCGCAATACCACCCGGGGTGCCGATATGCACATCAGAGATCACTGATTCAAATAATGGACCACCAATATTCAAAAACGTATCAAGTATCGCGTTATTTTGCGCAAGCCAGGTAATATTCTCCAACTTGGTATACAATGAAACGGCACCTATCGCTGCATCAAAAGATAGACCATAGACAAATTGGGCATCCCCGCTAATCAACATATCTTCAACTCGCAAGAAGCTGTACGGGGCCGTTGTATTTGTACAACGAATTAATGTATTGCTTGAACCAAAAGAACAAGAACGAACATCAAACACCCCACCGCCATTAAATCGTATTGCCGCTGCGCTACCACCCGTGGCGCCTTCGAGCCGACAAGACATAATCCACGAGCTTCCTGAACCAACGACAACATCTTGTGAAGTGCTTGTTGGTTGAATAATGGTAGACTCCCGGCCTGATCCAGTAAGGTAGACATAGGGCTTAAGCGTAATAGTGTCTTCGACATAAACGCCAGGGCCGACCTGGACAATAAATGGATTTACACTTGATGCGGTTGTTATACTATCAACTGCTGCCTTAATCGAAGCAAATTGATTAGGGCCAGAAAGCACACCCTTTGTTACCTGTATCGTATTATGGGGAAGCGCGGGAACACCATCATTGAAGAACGTTGCATTCTCAAACAGGGTATCACCCCCAACAGTAAGGTCTGCTCCACCACCACTTAAAACTAGCGAACCAGTCATCGTGTCGCCGCTCTTTAAGACGTTCTGAGAAGCGCTACCAACAAGATTAGCTGTTACTGTTCCAGCAAGAAAGTTTCCACTCGCGTCCCGGCGCACTAGAGTATTAGGAGTATTTGCCGACGTAGCAGCATTAGCTAGCAGTGTCGCATTTGCAACATCTACAGCACTCTGTGCACCCACCAGTGCAACTGTCGTGGCCCCCTGCGTCCCCGTCACATCACCAGACAGGGCACCGGTAAAAGTAGCAGCTGAACCAGAAACATTACCCATTACATTACCAACCAAGTTAGCTGTTACCATACCCGCAGCAAAGTTACCACTCGCATCCCGCCGAACAATCGCATTTAATGTATTTGATGAAGTCGACGCATTGGCTAGCTGTACGCCGCTCGCAACATTAGCCGCGCTCTGCCCGCCTACTAACGCAACGGTTGTCGCGCCCTGCGTACCCGTTACATCCCCAGCAAGTGCCCCACTAAAACTATTTGCCGTGGTTGCTGTTGTTGCATTGCCACTCAAATTCGCCGTTATCGTTCCTGCCACAAAATTACCACTCGCATCACGACGCACAATAGTATTAGCTGAATTTAGAGACGTCGCCGCATTGGCAAGCTGCACACCGCCAGCCACACTCGCCGCGCTCTGTCCGCCTACTAACGCAACGGTTGTCGCACCCTGTGTACCGGTTACATCCCCAGCAAGTGTCCCGCTAAAACTATTTGCCGTTGTTGCGGTTGTTGCATTACCACTCAAATTCGCCGTTATCGTTCCTGCCGCAAAATTACCACTGGCATCACGACGCACAATAGTATTAGCTGAATTTAGAGACGTCGCCGCATTGGCGAGCTGCACACCGCCGGCCACACTCGCTGCACTCTGGCCGCCCACAGCAGCTACGATCGTGGCAGACTGCGTTCCCGTAACATCGCCAGTTAACAAACCCGAAAAATCTACTGCCGAAAGTGCTGCTGTTGCTGTTCCTTGAAGCGTAGCGGTAATCGTGTTCGCAGAAAAATTGCCGGAAGCATCGCGCTGCACGATACGATTTGCTAGAGAAAGATTAGTCGCCTGAAGTGCTTTCTCTGCACCAGTAGCCACATCAGATGCTGGATCAATATCGCCATCTACAACCAAATCACTCTCTAAAACGCCCCCTAAGCGTGCATGAACAACTCCTTGTGGCAAAGCAGACATAACCACTTCGCCCGTGTCAGCAGACACAACTAATCGATCAGCACCAACTATCAACGACCGAGCACCCGCATGCGCAATATCCAAAGGACCAGTCATCGTGTCACCGGCCAGATGCACATAGTCAGCAGAATTTAACGCATCAAGCTTGGCTTTATCTGCTGCAGACATAAATCCTGCAACCGCCGCAGTCGAAGCTGCATGCAATACTCCTCCTGGGTGATTTCCATGAGCATGAATATGATCAGCTCGAGCAAATGTATTTTGGATCCCTTCTGCATTCGCACTGCCAACATCAACCGGAACACCAGTAGGCAACGAATCTGCTCCCCCCGGCTGATGCCGCGCCGAATGTGCCGCTACATCAACACCATTAACAAGACCTGCGCCAACAATTTGATTTCCCGCCATTTGCAATAAACCGGACATTGAACGGGATCCATTAGCCAACAAATATTGCGTATGATCATCATTAGCCAATCCACCAAGATCTCCGTGTTCTGTTACTACTGAGATACCACTGGCTTTAAAGCCAAGCCGTGGTCGCTCATCACGAATCTCAGCTACGCGCTCCGCACCAATAGCTGAATTCTTAGTAACAACAGAAGCTATCAAAGCCAAACTGCCGCCCAGAGAGCCGGGCTTAGGAGGCAAGCTGCCATTTTGCGCATCTAACAAGGTTGGATAAATTTCCCGTCCATACACCCACAAATACCGTTCTTCAACGCCGTCGCCAACAACATACAGCGCATGCCGGGCATACTGTCCTACTGGCACCGCCGCCAATATTCCACTCCCATCATCATATCGCTGGTAATCAACCGTATTTTGAGAAACTACAGTATAGCCTGCACCACCATCGCGGTAAAACGCATACCAGTCTATTGGGCTACCGCCGGCAGGGCGGAACTCATAGGTACTATAAAAATACAACCCCTGACTCGCCGCTAATTGCAAATCGCCGACCTTAGAAACAATCGAACCTGTCACGTAAATCGGCCCCAGTGCTTCACGCAAAGTCGTATCAATATTTGTCCCAACATTACGCGCGTTGCGCGCGATCTCTTGAATAAAGAGGATATCCGTAGCATCAGAACGAACACGTCCCAAGATAATTGCTGTCAGGGGATCAGGTTCAGCTACATTAAATTGCAAAACGCCGCTTGCATCAACATACACATACCCCTCACTATTGGGGGAAACCGCAACGTTTTGTACATTCCAAGGGACATATTTAAGATGCACGTGCAGCGGACCTCCTAAATGCGCTTCTGGTACCCCAAGATACCCATTACCCGCTTCTGCTTGGATAAGCAAGCCTCCTGCGCGGCTCAAAACACCGCCTTCCAAAACCCCCATAGAAGCTTGTTCATCAAACAGAGGGCTTACATAGGTTATCTTATCAAGCTCAAGGCCAGAATACTGAGGTCCTACGGTAATTGTCCCTTCATCAACCGGGTCTACCAAGAACATGGCCAATTCTGTGCCACTAGCAATAGCTATTTTGTTACGAGAAAACAACCCATCAATCACCCCCATTGTTCCAGGACGCTGAATAACAACATCCATAACACTACCAATAGCACAAGCGGCCATCGTATTTATGGTTGGTGCGGCTCCAACATTGGGAATCAAAATGGCCTGGTCTTGAAAGCCAAAAAACTTGGGAATTCTTTAGCCGCAAGATTGCACCATCTTGCAAGGTTATGCCCGTACCGGCCGTACCAGCTGGATTACCAGTACAAATATCCGAAAGAACCGCCTGAAACGACCCACCGCTTAAAAAGAAAAAACTCTCCAACAGAGGGTTGCCTTCAGATAGCCAAGTGATGCCCTTCATTTCACCGCACAGAGGAAACACACCAGATCCATCAGCATAAATGCCGTAGCGAAACTGAGCATTTCCCCGTACAAAAACACGATCTAATCGAATAAAAGTCTGAGGCGTAGTGCTATTGTTTAGTCGCAAAAAGGTGTCATTATCGCCAAAAACGCAATCGAAAATTTCAAATACCCCGCCGCCAGAATACTCTATGGCTGCAGCACCCGCGCCAGTAGCGCCAATAAAACTACACCCACTCAATCGTGTATTTGGCGCACCAACAATAATCGCATTATTCGGATTTGTTGGCATAATAACCGGTATATCATCGCCCGCCCCAATAATGGATACATGTGGCTTCATAATAATAGTATCTTCGATATAAACCCCGGGACCAACCTGAACTTCAAACGGATTTGCTGATGACGCAGTGGTTATGCTATCAACGGCAGAACGAATAGAATTAAATTGATTAGGGCCAGTAATAGTTCCTTTGGTTACCTGAATAGTATTTTGTGCAAGCGCAGGAACCCCTTGAGAAAAAAAGACCCCACTCTGTACATTGGTCATTCCCTGCAAAAAAGTTGTCTGCAAACGCGTATCACCAAGGACGCGCGCCGTATCAGAAACAAAAAGGTCTTGCGCATATCCTGTCTGGCCAACCGTCAAATCTTGTGCAACCGCAACGGTTCCACCCGACTCGATAGCCAAATGAGCGGTTGTTCCACCATCAAGACTTGCAACAATCCCTTTTTGATCAATACCCTGTTTAGAGCAGATACGCCCTTTTTCAAAACCATCTGGTTGCACATAGCGCAAACAAGCCTTCTGAGTCGAATCATCAACCAATGCAACACCACCGGTAAATTCAACAGTTGGCGGGAAAATAATAGTACCGGTAATATCCAGGTCTTGGACTGTTAAGGTTTCGCTCACCGTAAGATCGTGCGCTACGCTCAAATACGGCACACTTGATGGCAATACCCCGGGCACGTAAAGCGTATAATTACCTCCCCCAAACACCTCTTCGCTACGTGGCGCACGTGTTATATATTGCGCAACAGAAGCCTGAATCGAAAAAAACAACAAAAAAACCGCTAATAGGCGCGATATCAAAATCTTCATTACGTCTCCCCAGAAACAACCTTTGGGGAGAGCCTAAAACGACCAGGTAATTTCTGCAACAAAAAGGGGGCCAGCAAAAACTGGCCCCCTTTTTAAGCATTCGTATTAAAAAGATTACCGCATATACTTAATATCAACATAACTAAAGCCGCTCAAGAGAACATCTCCTGCTTTGCCCGCGTACTCAAAGGTCAATATATCGCCCGCTTGCAATTCTACCATAGCTGTGCATCCATTCAGCGTGCTTATGCCACGTGCAATCGCACCATATCCTGGCAATATCGCGCCATTCTTCATCAGATGAATAGCACGCGTACCCAAGGTGCGTACGTCTGAACTTAACGCAACAGAAACCAGGTAGGTGCCTGCGCGCGGCGCAACGAATACACTCTCTTCTGCATTCCAGTTGTTAGCAGCATCAAAAGCTAATGCATTAAATGGTATTTGAAGCGCGTTATTTCCAACAACTACATCGCGATTTATAAATGCATGCAATTTTGTCTGCAGTGCTTTCACGCCGCGCTCGTCAGTGTTCATGACATCATCAAAAGCATCCTCTAGTGAAGTCATGCGTTGACCAAGGTTTTGCACCTCGTTAATAATAACACCATGTAAGAGATGGTCTTTAACTGCGAATGGCTTCCCTTCGCGATCGAGAACAACCAATTCAGGGTAAACTTCGTAAAGTTCCTCGGCAATTAAGCCATACATTGGAGTATGATTTTGATCATGTCGCATGGTATACGCTACTGGACGCAACTTTGCAAAACGATCTGAATCATTACCAATACTACGGATATTCTCCTTAAACCGCTGAGAAGAAACAACAGTACCAATATGATGATTATCATCCATAACAACTGCCAAAGCAGAAGCTTCATCAACCGTCTGCCCAAAGATGCCATAAATATAACAACCATCGCTTGAAGCATTACCAACACGCACCTTGTTACTTTCCGCTGCAACACCAGCATGCCCAATACAAATATTATTGGCTTCACTGGTGGTATAGTTGGTACCCGCCTGGTAGCCAAGAAGCACGTTAGAAGATCCTGTCGTTAGCTGGTTACCTGCTTGATACCCAAGGGCTGTATTGCTGCCGCCAGAAGTAACCGCTGTCAGGGTATCAACGCCAACAGCTGCATTATTCGTACCCGTAAGCGTAAAGTTACCCGAGCTTGCGCCTAAGAAGGTATTCCCTGTGCCATAGTTATGCAAGAAACGCGTTCCACCGTTCTTAGTGATTACACCAGTGGTCGAAGTACTATTATCCAAGTCAAGGTTGCCCGTAATATCGGCGCCACCGGATGAAACCGTCAAAGCACCACCCGAGGTCAATGCACCTGTTGTACTTACCGCACCAGCACTGGTAATCGTCATCCGGGTCGTACCATCGGTTTCTAAGTTGAGATCAAAGGTATCATTCGTACCAATGGTCATTGCCGCACCAAAGCTGTTACCACCTTGTAAGATCGTGTTAGATGCTGAGGCAATCTCCGTCCAGTCCAGTACGCCCGAACCATTAGTCGTCAAGGCATAGCCGTTGGTACCCGCTGTTGTTGGCAGCGTTAACGTATAATCAGCCGCTAATGCTGCTGGTGCTTGAAGCGCTGCGTAGTTAGTTCCACCCGCTGTTGCTTCATACAACC
>Ga0209417_1007338_pt1 | contig 10695 bp, 16 predicted proteins | sample RifGroF2_FD_184002 | JGI IMG/M metagenome (GOLD analysis project Ga0209417, IMG submission 184002) | Groundwater microbial communities from Rifle, Colorado, USA - Groundwater F2 (SPAdes) (version 2) | ecosystem: Environmental > Aquatic > Deep subsurface > Groundwater | place: Rifle, Colorado... | reverse complement strand
ATTTACGTACTATGTTTATCCCGCGTTGGTCAAGGTTGGTACGTTTATAAAAATAGTCACGTGGGTTGGAACCACGCTTGGGGCTGGCGTGCTTGTGCTAATCCTGGGAATACTCACGGGGCAAGTCATACTTGTAAAGCCGTAAATTGCCACTTGAAACTGGATAAAGTTTGTGCTAATATTATTACATCAGTCATTCAACTGACAACGGAGAATAAAAATATGAGCGATTATTCAGTGGACTATAAAACAGGTTATAACCAAGCAATACTTGACGTGCAAAAACTATTAAAGGGCGTGCTCTATGACCACAGGCACTATCTCATCAATAGGGATATGTTCGGTCGCGTGTCTGGTTTTGTCAGTTTATCACCACAAGATCAAGAGGATATTTATTTGACCGTAAGGGGATTGTTGAAGAAATGAAGATAACGGTTATTGATGTTATCAGGGCGGACATAAGCCGCATATTCCTCTTTATTCAACATATATTTCTATCAATCCCCTCAATTCGTTGTGTGATTTGTGGCAAGTATTTCAACTCATTTAATATAGGATTCAGGCGAATTAGCACGGGAGAATCAGTCCCCGTGTGTAAGGATTGCTGGAAAAAGAAAACACATATTTAGTGTATTATGGTTATATCATTGCCCCGCGATGGGGCATATTTGTGAGGAGTGATATTTGAAAATTGACAGTAAACAAGTTGGGGCTATCACCACGTTAGTAATTGATGGAACGGAACAGAAATTCTTTTTTACATCGGACATTCATTTCGATAGTGTGTACTGCAATCGCAAAGCCTTCTTTCAAGATCTGGATACAGCAATAAGTCAAGACGCTGCCATTGTCGTGGTTGGTGATTTCTACGATGCAATGAATGGCAGGTTTGACCCGCGCCGTGATATGAGCGCGTTACGTCCTGAATACCGCCGTGCTGATTACTACGATTATGTAGTATTGGATTCGGCTAATCAACTGGAGAAATACGCAAAGAATATTGTGCTTATTACCCCAGGCAACCATGAATTGTCAGTTCTAAAGAATGCGAACACCTATCTATCTGACAGGTTAGTGAGTGCGCTGAATGCACGCGGCGGTAATATCCTACACGGCGGTTATGGCGGGTGGATACGGGTAATGATGCGAAATAACAACCGCTTCGAGGGAACGGTCAGGATCAAGTATTTTCACGGGTCAGGCGGTGAGGCTCCAGTAACCAGGGGCGCTATCCAAACAAATAGACAAGCCGTTTATCTCCCGGATGCAGACGTGGTAATCAATGGTCATTCGCATAATGCTTACTGGATACCGATAACCCGTGAAAGATTATCGAATAAGGGAGCGCATTACTTTGACACACAGCATCACGTTAGAACGCCAGGGTATTGCCAGTCTTACGGTGACGGGTCGACAGGTTGGGAAGTTACACGGGGCGGAGTGCCTAAACCCATGGGCGGCTGCTTCATCACTGTGACTAATGGTGGAGTAAAGCAGAAGTCAAACAACGTGAACAATATCGAAGTTGCCCCATTGATACACAATCCGAGCGCGGTAAGCCCGGCCAATGATATGTTCAGCGGCATGGTATTCCCGCAAGAGTAGGTATAATCTCACAAGCCGACGGGCAGGCGCAAAGTCGCCAGTGAGTTTATCACGGGAGGCGAAACCCCTCACACGGGCGCCTCCCACATAAATAATTTGCACGCCTAGAAGAAGGAGCAGAAGAATGTTAACAATAAAAATAATCGAAAAAGACGGTACCGAATTTGTGACTGAAACAAACCGCGTTGCTAATATGAAAGAAACTGACGCGCTAGACGGCAGGCCAGGAATAGTTTACTGGTTGCCAAGCGGAGATCGAATAAATATTTATGAAGGCGATGTTTATGTGATGAATGATTTTGGCAAAACAATCGCTGATTACCACTTGCACGTTATCGGATAAATTGTACTAGGCGTGCAATTTATTGTATAATGTAATTAGTAAACGGATGAAGCCTCTTGACAATGCTCAAATGTCATCCGTATAGGCGAAATGCTCCGATAGCTAAGTGGTAAAGCCCGTGCATTCTAGGCGGAGAACGAGGCGTTCGATTCCCTCTCGGAGCAACATGAGCGGCAACGCGATAGATTCGGTCTAGCGCACCAGTGAACAGTGGCATACGGTATGCCCGCCGCGAAAATCCCTGACGAGGGAAGCCGATATTGCGGGAATAGAGAAACGGTGTCTCGTGAGTGTCATAAGCTCATCATCGGCTGATTCGACTTCAGCTCCCGCTACCTAGTTGTGTGTTTGGGAAAGTATGAGCGCCGTGACTGGCAACCGGGCGCGCGCCCGTAGGACATAGCCCAACCAGTGGGTCAGTACCCTCCTCTAGTCAAGGTTGGAGCGAGAACCGCTGCCGTAAAACAACTGGTCACAACTTAACCGCAAGCACGCGCGGGTTATTCTACGCCTTACAAAGTAGGGCAGCCATTTACTGGTGGGATCGCAGAATCCGGGGCTTGCGAAATCACTGTTGCCACTCGCCACGCAACTAAAATAAAGGCGAGGCTAAGTCCTGGTCAACAGAGACAGGCCGTGCGGGTCGCCACCGTGCGAAAGTGGAGCCAACCTTGAGAAGTGGGCAACGCGATAGGGTAAAGCCTAGCGAACCGAGCGGAAACTCCTACGCCCTCCACAAAATAAAAGGATGCGAACCAGAGATAACTGGGGCTGCTAGATACGACCCGTAGCGCAGGAAACAAACCAATCCGGGAGTTCCAACCCCTCTCCCAGCCAGACAACTACCCCAAGACTGTGTTTGAGCAGGACGGGGTAGTTTGTTTACAGCGCACAAACTTGTCAATTCTCGGAGATTGTGCAATCCAACTGCATATTTGTACCGCAGATGTCACACACTTTTCCTTCCCAGGCGTAAACTTCCGGCTAAGGTTTCCTTCGATAAATGTGAGGGTTGACACTGATCTACGTATGATAAATGTGGGAACCCGTCAAATTCGCGTAAAAGTGACGGTTCAGGAGAATTAGATAATCCTGTTTATGATAATCCAAATATGTTACGGATTCTGTAACACTTCTGCATTTTAATAACCTACTTTATAATAATTTAGATTATTTTAATATCTATTAAAAACTCGGAAAACTCGTAATTCCGACATTTCAACAAGCGCCGTATACATTGTACGCAGGACGTATACAGAATGAGTGTGTTTGTATACATCTTTGCGCAATAAGTGAGACACTAATCCGTTTGTGCGTCACAAGTGAGACATAACAATTTTGTTATATTCCAGTAGACAGGGGGAATAGGCAACTGTCAAATATCCTTTGTCGGTTGCGAACTATTCGGTAATCCCGATAAGTTGTTATGTATTAAAAATGGCAAAAATCTTACATGATGATCGTGTCATGTTGCAAAATCGCTCAAAATGTCACATGCTAATAACAATACAATGGTACTAAAAATGGTACTATGGTCAAATATTGGCTGAATATTGGGTGAAAATAATTGCCTTAAATACGTAGTTGTGTTTCTAGTAGAACTGATTTACTATAAGATTGTCTAGGAATGCAGTATAATAGTGAACAAACATCCGCTTTTTACCCTGTGTTCCTAGACAAAACACTATTATGGAATTGGCGGATGTTTGTATTTAGCTGGTAATATGGCACAAGAAAAGTGGTATTCTGATATATACCAAAAGCGCGAACATCAGGACTTGGATTATTGGAAACGGATAAAGCATCTTGTTTTAGACAGGGATCATTTTCGCTGTAAGGCTTGTTTTCACAGAAAAAAATACGAGAGCCTTTCTGTTCATCATACAGTACCAAGATGCGAGGGCGGTCAAGACGACATTGACAACCTAATCACCCTATGCATTTCGTGTCACGACATTATAGAGGAAACAGACATTAGATGTGAGAGTGAGATTATAGGATATTGTACGGCAGAACGCAAGAAGAATCGCAAGTATCAAAATCTATGCGATCACGATGATATTTTACAAAGGATTGACGCTCGCAGACCATCATGGCACGCCAGAGTTTATGGTGGTGAAAGATAACTTAAATTATTAGAATACCCGACAATTGTTAAGACATACCATTCCGAGAACACGGCGTGGGATAGTGGAAACTGGTTAATATTGATACTTGACATTCCTACAATAATTGTTATACTAATATCATACAAGCGAGGAGGCTTATGAAATACGCAAAAGATAAATCCCAAATGATAGTAGTAAGAATGGATCAGGAATTGAAAGATAGACTTGAGGCATACGCTTCAGTCGAGGGTGTTGGATTGTCAGAAGCAGTACGCCGCCTGGTCGCCCAAATCCCCGTCATTGGCAAGATTTACAGCGAGACTGACCACATAACGCTAACCGATGGTGACGATGTAATCACCATTGACGAAGCGGCGAAGAGGCGATAATGGGTGCCATAATTCTAGGCTACGCATTGATATTGTTTGCGCTCGGAATTGCCTGGCTGATGGAATATAACGAGAGGAGAAAATGATGGCTGTAATCGGATTGAGTGACCGCGACCCCGTAAGAATATTCAACAATGTGCCGAAAGTCCGCGCTCCGTTGGAAGTCGAATACATCCAGGCGCAAGCGGAAGCCGAGAGATTGTGGAAGTTATACTGCCAGTCGGTTGACATGTGGGTGGCAAACCAGATGTACACCACGATGGATGAATTCGAGGAGTTGTGCAAGCAGGCTGACCTCAAGTGTCATATCATCTATGTCAAACTGAATGGCGTGAATGTAGAGGACGGTGAATGATGGCGAGAATTATTATTTGGCTATTGAACATTTGGAATAAACTGTTTGGCAAGAAAACATCCGCTGTCCCGTTGCTAATTAAGAAACTATGGCACGGTCACGAATGGAAGCGATTGGTTGGGAAAGCACGCTCACCCAGAAAGGAAGATAAACATACGAAAATCCGCAAAAAGATGGCAGATAAGTCTCGCAAGATAAACCGCTCAAAAAAAGCAACAAAAGGACATCCCCTTGTTTGACATTCGATGCAAGCACCCCGTAGACCTGATATGCGCTGACTATGTTGAACCAGTCGAATACTTTGATGGTGCATCAGGCGAGATATGTTTTCACGGCGGAGGGATATTTTACTTTTGCCGAAGGTGCGGCGCGGAGATCGATAAGGCTGACTTACCGCAAGCGTACCTGGATTCACTAGCCGCTATTGCGTCACTTGACGCGCAGGAATTACCAATTTAGAGGAGATGAAAATGAGTGAACAAACTGGATTGTTAGTAAGAAGCGAACAAAGTTTTGATGATGTTGAACGGGCAGCAAAGGCAATGGTAGCGTCTGGATTCTTCCAGGATTCTAAATCAATATCGCAAGCCATTGTCAAGATTCTAGCAGGTCGTGAGTTAGGGTTTGGACCATTCGCAAGTATGACGGGTGTTTATATTATTCAGGGACGCCCCTCAATCGGAGCCAATCTTATGGCTTCAGCGGTCAAGGGTTCAGGACGTTATGATTACCGCGTCACCGAGAATACAGATCAGGCGTGTGAGATTACCTTCTTTGAAAATGGCAAGGAAATTGGCAAGAGCAAGTTTACCAACGCGGACGCAATCAAGGCTGGAACTAAAAACCTTGACAAATTCCCCCGCAATATGTTGTTTGCAAGAGCCATGAGTAACGGCGTGCGCTGGTTTACACCGGATGCGTTCAATGGTAATGCAGTCTATACCCCCGAAGAATTAGGCGCGGACATTGACATCGAAGGAAATGTAATCCCCGGATCGTTTCAAGAAGTTGAACAACCAGATACCGCTGTCAACACATTCGCTAAAGAATCCGGCGCGGTTGTCAAGGAAATCGACCAAGACCGCAAATACAAACGGTTATCCGCTGAGGTTGTCAAGATGGTCGCCGCTGCTAAAGGGTTGAGCACATCGGATGCTGCGAAGGCAATCGAGGAGATGTTCAAGGCTGGCAAGATTCCCGCTGAAGGGATTATGGAAGTCTACGAGAAGGCAGTGAAGGGAGAGACAAAATGACAATACAAGAAAAATTAGAAAAGTTAGCCGAACTGCAAAACTTTATCACTATGTATGAAACTACCAAAAACGACACGAAGCAGTTGTTGAATGGCGAACTCCAGACATTGATCGATTCTGTTTTGACCCCTGAAATTCTCGCAAAGGTTGCGGACATCAAGGCGGAGTTTCAACCGAAGTATGACATTCTGGAAAATGACAGCACCTTCGTTGCCAACAAAGCGGCCGCCGATGCACTAACCACTGAAATAAAAGATGAAGTTGTGGCTATCGGTGAAACAGTAAAAGGTTCATGCCTCATGGCGGTGTACGCAAAGGGACGCGTCTCTTGGGACGACAAAGCACTAGCGGGCTATATGGTTGCACATCCTGAAATCGAGCCGTTCCGTAAAGTTGGCGACCCTTCTGTGTCAATTCGGAAGTTGTAACTAGCGTTTCATGCTCCCGGCTAATACGGGGAATTAACGCCGGGAGTTTTAGAGGAGAATGTGATGACAAATAAAGAATTAAACCTACTTGTGGCAAAGTGGCAAAAAAGGCTCGGGTTGGACTCCTGGAAAATAGAAGTAAACATTGAGGACTTAACTCCACACACGTTTGCCCTTAATTTAACATCTTTCTCTGTAGGGGCATCTTGTAACACGAGGTGGGAATACATGATTGCCAACCTAAAATTTGACGAGGAGCGCATTAAAACAGCTACTGTAAAAGAAATAACATTAGACGTTGTGCATGAATTATTGCACATTGTTATAAATGAAATGCGCAACTATGATGATGATAAACTACACGAGGAGCGTGTAGTGACTATGCTTACGTCTGCATTTTTGAGGAAACTGTGAAATCCAATGACCAATTGCCTTAAATACGTAGTTGTGTTTCGCGGTGGTTGTGGTATGATTAATGATGTTCAGAGATTATAGGGATTTTTCTTTACCGTGACAAACTGCCGATTATTATCACCCACCCCTGATCTCTGAACAAGGTAAGGAAATGGGTAATAGTAGTCGGCACTTTGTTATATAGGGAGTAGTTATGGCTAGTACCTTTTACATGAAATTATATTATGAGGTTATTGACGATCCGAAAATGGGGCGCATGAGTGACCATGACTGGCGACGGTGTCTCGAGTTTTTTATGCTGGCGGGTGAGTTTGACCATGATGGATACCTCCCAGAAATAAAGGATTTAGCCTGGAGATTGCGCACAACCGAAGAAAAAATACAAAAAAATTTGGATTTTCTGTGCGAAAAAGACAAAAATATTATAACAAAAACAAAAGATGGATATTTAATTACAAACTTTATTAAGCGTCAAAAACGCATAAGTGATGCCGAAAGGATGGATGCGTATCGTGAAAGGAAGAGAATAAGTGACGAAAATGCAACGGAAGTGCAACGGGAGCGTTACGAAGTCGTTACAAGTCGTAACACAGATATAGATATAGATTTAAATAAAGATAAAGATAAAGATAAGATTAAAAAAAACGCGCAACCTACGGATAACAAATCATTTGTTGGTGAATTCCTGGAAAAGTCAGGACTAAAATCATTAGCAAGTAACGATCAAGGCTATGAGATTATTGAATTCAGGGATACATACGGTGCTGATAAGGTAATGTCCGCGGCTTTATGGATAAAGGATAAAAAGATAACGAACATAAAAAAGGCGTTGTCTAGTTTGAGGACGGCATTACCCACCTGGACAACGGCAATACCTAAAGAATCTGCACCGAAAAGAATGTACAAAGACCCTGACGGCAATGTGGTTATGATTTAGGAGGATATGATGAATGTTCAACTATATTTAGGCGATTGTTTAGAATTTATGGCAAAAATGTCAGATAAGTCAGTTGATTTAGTATTTACCTCCCCTCCATTCAAAGAGGAGGACGTTGACGGTGATTACTGGATGTTATACGATTTGTGGTTTAAGGAAATGATGCGTGTGTCCAGTAAAGCAGTGGTAATTATTCACTCGGCAACAAAAATAAATAAACTATTTGAACTGTATCCACCCAAGCGACTGATGATTTGGGGAAAGGGATTTAGTCAGTATGCCTACAGATTTAATCCAATATTTGTTTACCAGATTAGTGATGATTATAAAGTAAATAAGTATATTTGGTCAGACACTATCGGAGTTCAGTCTGTTCAAGGTAAAAACAAAGTACATAAATATCAAGACCCGTTAGTTTTATATTCCACAATCATTGGTATGTTCAAAGAATGTGAAACTGTATTAGACCCGTTTATGGGAAGCGGAACTACTGGGCAGGCGTGTACTGAAAACGGGCGCGATTTTATTGGAATAGAAATTGACCCCGATAGATTCTTAATCACGCAACAACAAATGAGGTTGCCACTATGAATCAACTTCCATGTTCAAAGGAAGCAGAAATGGCAGTGATAGGGTCTGTGTTAGTTAACCCGTCATGTTTTCGTGAGATTGATCTATCCGCTGACGACTTCTATTTTGGGGATACCAAAGCAACCTGGATAGCGTTTCAAGAATTATCTATTGAGCATCACGACATAGACTATCTCACGGTCATGCAAAAACTAACCGGGAAGGTTGACGCATCATTCCTAACGAACACAACCTATATCACCCCGTCAAGCATGAATTGGGATTCTTATGTATCCATCGTCAAAGATAAGGCAAGAAGGCGGGATTACATCAAGTTATCAGGCGATCTTGCCACAAGCGCGTTTGACGAAAGTAAGGATTTACAGGATAGCATACCTGAATTTGTTACGAGAATGGTAACTAATGCTTCACCGGACAAAGAGAGCAAACCCGTTTCAGAGATACTATCAACTTTATACGATGATATCCAAGTGAGGATTGCAGACCCGAAAGATATTTACGGATTGGCGACTGGTATTCCAGGGCTTGATAAGATTGCCGGAGGACTACAAAAGGGTGAGGTATTTTTACTGTCAGGCGAGCCGGGATTAGGAAAGTCTTTACTCGCTATGCAGATTGGATTCTCAATGGCAAAGTTCGACCACCCCGGCGTTATTTACGAAATGGAAATGTCAAGCCACCAAACGCTCCGCCGGACATTATCGGTTGAAAGTAGCGTGCAAGTGTCAAGTATGAAATCGGGCAGGCTAGAGGATCACGAGCAAACAAAAATAAACGCTGCAATAGGAAGGCTTGAGCACCTACCCGTTTACTTTTCGGATTCTACTCAATGGACAACCGCCTCAATGCGAGCCGACCTTGTAAAGAGAAAAACACTTAATGGCATAGAATTTTTCATTGTCGATTATTTAAGGCTCCTGAAGGACAAATATGGCAAGGACGATCACGAAAGATTAGCTTATATCGGTTCGTCATTACACGACATAGCCAAAGACCTGAACCTGGCTTGTTTGACAATACATTCCATGAATAAGCAGGGAATAGGCGGCGGGTCTGGAATGGCTACGTTGTCAGGATCGGGGCAGATTAGTTATGACGTTGACACAATAGCCGTGATGATGAAGGACAGCAAGAATCCTAATCTAATTACCCTTTTATTCGACAAGTTGCGAGAAGGTGACGGGGACGCCAGAATGATAACACTTGTCAAGAAACCAGGCTTCCCGGCATTTGGCGAGCTGGACAAGTCAGTTGGTCAATACAGATAATTCCCTATTGAAATTGGGATGCAAAAGATGTATTATAAATGTGGCGCTTCTGCCACGCTAGATTGAGGAGAGAGAGATGAAACAAGGCGACAAAGTAAATATAGTAATGACTGATAACGCTTATTACGGAGTGATGGTATTTGGGGCAACCATAATTGACACACCAGAATATACCTTTGACGGTTGCTATCTTTTGGATGCTGAATTTACAAATCTGGAAAGAATAAGTTTGAATCCGCGAAGTTCAGCGTTTGTTAGTATGCACCGCAAAGAGGCATCCAAATGACCGCCTTACTGCCCTGCCTACCGTGTAAGTCTACTGCAATAAAGTGTGGAGAGAATCCAAACGGAAAGATATTTTATTATTGTAACAACTGTGGAAACAACCTTCGCGGTGCTTACGAGGGTATTGACGAATGGAATAGTCGCAATTCTGAATCCGCCCTCCGCGCCGAGAATGCGAAGTTGCGGGGTTCGCTTGTAAGTATATCAAATATGGTTTACGAAGCCAGTCTAGACGAGAGAAATAATCTTGCCATTGAGATAAGAAGAATTGTTGGGGAGGTGCTGAAATGAGCGCTACAAAATCAATTTGCCCTATTTGCGGGTCTAAAAGAATAATTCATGCGCGACACGATAGCGATTGGGGTGGTGGCAATTCTTGTAGTTTGGCAAATTCAAATGATTGTTATACGGAAGATGATTTGAGGGATGAAAAACAAGAACAAATTTATGGCGATATTGACATATTTATTTGCAAAGAATGTAATTGTATTTGGGACGTATATGATAATGACGCCATTACTTCCCTCCGTGCCGACCTCGCCCGCCTGCGTGAACTGCTGGGGGAGGTGAAAGATAGGGTGCTTGTGTTTGGTCTATACTCACCAGATTTACAGTCCCGCATCCAATCAGAGTTGAAGGAATAGAGGAGAGAGAAAATGAGCGAAAGCGAACTGCCGACAATGTTCACGGTAAAAAGAGATGAGCATTACTGTGAGCCG